>Ga0123354_10013737_pt1 | contig 12583 bp, 6 predicted proteins | sample TergutLab28metaG_2_FD_97872 | JGI IMG/M metagenome (GOLD analysis project Ga0123354, IMG submission 97872) | Labiotermes labralis P4 segment gut microbial communities from Petit-Saut dam, French Guiana - Lab288 P4 | ecosystem: Host-associated > Arthropoda: Insects > Digestive system > Gut ... | reverse complement strand
GGTCCAAATATTCTCCTCAACACCATGTTCTCAAACACCCTCAGCTTCCTTTCCTCCCGCAATGTCAGCGACCAAGTTTCACACCCATATAAAACAACAGGCAAAATTATAGTTCTATATATCCTGATCTTTAAATTTTTGGATAGCAGCCTGGAAGTGTTTTGATCGTCATTGCTGCACGGCACAAACATGAAGGAAAAATCCTTTATAATTTTTTATGAAGAATTAACGGGAGCAGATAGTCCTAATATAAAGATCAGTCGCATGCTGTGGTCCGATATTATCTGAGTGGTCGTGTGTGTCGTAAATCGCGTGTGGCAAATAAGTGACCGGCATCACATCTACCATTTTTATACATAGAGCAGCCCACGAATTATCGCTGTGGAGAAAACTTGTCGTTAAAATCTGTATATCGTAATCATATTCCCAGTTGTTGGTAAACCAACGTAAAAGTGACCGTTAATAATGAGTTATTGTCACTCACACACACGCACGCACGCAGACAAATGCTTGCTTATAAAATGCAGTGTGTGTACATTTGCCCAGGAAGATCGCCTGTAGAAATCTGAGAAGCAGCCGCTGTTAAATATTTTGGCAAAATCGCCTGTAGAAATTTGAGAAGCAGCCGCTGTTAAATTCTTTGGCAAAATCGCCTGTAGAAATCTGAGAAACAACCCCCGTTAAATTTTTTGGCAAAATCGCCAGTAGAAATCTGAGAAGCAGCCTCCGTTAAATTGTTTGGCAAAATCGCCTATAGAAATCTGAGAAGCAGCCTCCGTTAAATTGTTTGGCAAAATCGCCTGTAGAAATCTGAGAAGCAGCCGCTGTTAAATTGTTTGGCAAAATCGCCTGTAGAAATCAGAGAAGCAGCCTCCGTTAAATTGTTTGGCAAAATCGCCTGTAGAAATCTGAGAAGCAGCCTCCGTTAAATTGTTTGGCAAAATCGCCTGTAGAAATCTGAGAAGCAGCCGCTGTTATATTGTTTGGCAATCATTTTAATGCATCAAAGGATTAGCATGCGGCACCGCAGGCTGTAAATGATAGGAACTGTTACACCCGTATGTTGTCAGAATCTGAATTTAATGATAAATGAACACGATTTATTATTTGTTGCATGGCTGTGCTAACTTTTATGTGTCATTTAAGAGGTTAAAGTACAAAGTATAAAGTACAAAGTATAAAGTACAAAGTATAAAGCTGTGTTGTAGAAGGTTTTTACTTTCGCCAGTTACGGCCAGTGTTTGTCACCGGGGATGAAAGTGCCAAATGCTAACATATCACAGAAACCATAATGCCGCACATATGTTAGTGCAGTCTCGCTTTTGTTTGGCATTGTTTTGATATCTGGAGTTTAATGCAGCGGATAAGCTGTCTCAAATTCATAAACAGTAACGACATGCTCAGCTGATACGTGAAGGTCGCATGGCAGTGTTGCCGAAGACGTGCGTCGTCTTCCATGTGACACTTTTTTTTACCCTCGTCTAGAAGGCAGTACGATTTTTCGACCCGTCCGTAACTGTAGACAAGTTCACTGGGCCTGAATTCCAGGAAGACTTTTGTTGCCGCCTTTAATTGTACAATCGGTCCATTACAAGACTATAAGTGCAACTTATGTATTCGAACCTAAAATCCTACACCATTTAGCACATGTCTTGTAGAGTAATGTCCCAATGAATATTCTCCAATCATATGTTTACATATCTATGTAATGATATTTACATATCTATGTAATGATATTTACGAAAATCTGGTTGTTAAATATGTTGGTTTGAGTCTCTTCAGTCTTCTAGGCTCTTTTTCAAGTAGTGTGGATGCCAGTTCGTTTGGGTGTGCTGTTGTTTTATTTCTGTAGTACTTGACGCTGAATTTTGTAATTTCTTCTCTAATTGTTGGTACCTTTAAGTCTGCATGTGTGACTTTGTTAGATTATATACCACGGAGCATTTACTATTGCTCGGAGGACTTTGGTAGCTCTGTAATATTTCCATGTTTAAATTACTAGCTGTACCCCAGAGGGGTATATCGTATGTCCAGATGGGCCCAGAAGACTTCAATCCTAAAATGTGTAGGATTACTCGGTTTGTCGACAACGTCGTTCCTCATACTGGATACTGAGTTGGTCCCCACCCTTTCACCTGAGGACGGAGACAGGTCCAGTTTCAGCAGGTGTATGCAGCTTGCCTGTCCTGGACTACAGTGGCCATGCTGAACAAACGTTTCTTCATTGTAGGCCTAAATGAAAGAAAGTATGTGCACCTGCAGGAACATTTTAGCGCTACACGTATTGCGAAAATGTCGGAGAAGTTACTGAGATTTGTTTGTTTACCTTTATTACAGAGCACAGCTAGTACTAAATGTGTACTTGTAATGTGTAAGAAATAGGTTGGGGTTTTTTTACGTAATTGGACACCATTGTCACAAACTGGAGAAGGAGAATAAAAATTCTAATGCGCAAAAGTTTTTCTTCGTTATTTTTTTTATGTGTATTTTTATCTTACGTATGTAAGGAAGGAAATATCCCTTATCATCACATGTCCTGGTGTTCATCCTCATTGTATATTTCACTAAGATGATTTCTTATCTACACCAAAGTCCCCCAGTTTTCTCAGCACGTCCAAAATTCATACAAACCTCTATGTGAATCTTATGTTTATTGGATCGTGCATCATCTTGATAGCTGAATAAAGATAGACCAACCTGATGTCACTTGCTTTATTATTTCCTTACTTAATGCTCAACATGTTTCAAATGTTAGTACATCCATCCTCAGGAGCTTGCGACTTATTTGATGAGTTATTTCATGGGTTGTATTGTTCTGGTTCGATGTGTGTTGGTGTTACGGTGTGGTTCGGCTGGGGTGGTGTTATCCGTATGCAGGCTGAACCAAGCTTTACCCTGCATAAGGATAACACCACCCCAGCCACCGTAACACCAACACACATCGAACCAGAGCAATACAACTCATGAAATAACTCAACAAATAAGTCGCAAGCTCCTGAGGATGGATATACTAACATTCGAAACATGTTGAGCATTAAATAATGAAATAATAAAGCAAGTGACATCAAGTTGGTCTATCTTTATTCAATCATCAAACCTCTATGTGTTAACTGATTGTCACTGTTTATGGATAAGGAAGGTATCTCACCGTGGAAAAGGCAACGGATTTTTATTTTGCAATTTTTATCACTCCACGGGGACGTCATGTATGAAAGGTGCAGTTCCTGAGAGTTTTGTCACCAAACAGGCTAGAAAAGCCACCGTTCCTCACGAAGTCCATGACGGATTAAGTGTTCAGTAGCTTGCAGCAACAGTGATCCGTCGTTGGTTCACCGCAGCATTCGTGGAGTGTTGGCTGGAGATGGCAGGGAGAATTCTTGTCGGAAGATTCTGGTGGATACTAGAGGCGAGTGAACACGTAGTGTTGGGGGGAGGCAGTAGGCAATGGATGAGACGATTCCTGGATGAGAGCAGTTCTGTGGGTCGTCCGTCTCGGAAGGCAGGGTCTCGAACTCGGGGTGAAGATCTTCAAAGTCTGAGTAAAATACCTGGGTCAACTCTTCCTCAAGGATCTCTTCTCATGGATCGGAGTGCCATCGCGAATTGCGCTCCTACACCCAGCCCCCTCCCTTCTAAAGATCAGACGTGGCGAAGGAATCCTGTTGATCCTTCAGCTACCGGGGCAGTTTTATCAGCCTCTGTGAGCTCCTTTCGTATCTCTTTCGATGCAAACCTAACCAGTACGTTTAATTCATCGTTTTCTTTAGGGTTTGAATTTCTGCGTGCTAGCATCTCAGGAGCATCTCATTTTTTTTCTCCCCTTGCAGAATTGAGACTTGTTTGTTCACTTCATGTGTAATGAACTGCTGTCACTGCTAGCTACCCCAATGTAGGCACTGTCGGCCTACCCTGTTTCTGATATTCTGCAGGTGCTGCTATACAAACCTGAGCTGGCTCACCAAACGGCCTGGCTGTTCCCACTACAGCACTTTATGTTGTATACACAGGCTTAAACACTTTTCTGTATGTAGAAGGAACGTGGGTGGGGGGGGTCACATTCAAGAGGTGATGTAATTAGAACAGCTGTTAAAAGCAAATTGTCCCGGAAAACAAATCCAAAACTGCTACTGTGGTGACGTCACGAACAGAAATGATCCAGTGCCGTAATGACTGTAAACAATTTGGTTAGGATTTTTCAGTTGGTTCAAAGTTAAAATGGAACACATACACATAGACAAGCGCCAGTAGCTCAAAAATTTCTTCCCTAAAATAGACATACTAGGGCAGTATTCTCCAAGCTGTTTTACACGGATGAACCACTAAAAAATTTTTTTTCTTATCCCGAGGAACTAAAACAAAACCAAGAGGCGTCTTTAGGTGGAGAGACATTTGTTAGCGCACCGAGAGTGCTCTAGTATTGAAAGTTGTCATACAAAAGGCCCCGCAATGTTTCGACGGGCATTTGAAGTTTTTTTTTGGTATGTCAACATTTTCTATTTATATCATAATTTATTACGATGTTACGCGCAACCCTGCTGGGAAACTTCGTTCAATGGTATATATTCTTAATTCAAGCCGCAAGTTTCCTATAAACGGAAGTCGGTGTAGAGTCGGAAGTGTAGTGTCTAGGCTACGGGCTGGATGATCCAGGGGTCGAAATCCGGTCATAGTAAGGGATTTTTTCTCTTATGCAAATGGTGGAGACCGGCTCTGGGGCTTACCCAGCCCCCCCCCCCCCACCCAATTCAATGAATACCGCGGTTCTTTTCTGGGTTGCAGCGGCCGGGGCGTGATGTTGACTTCTCTGTTAGAGTAGAGTTTAAGAAGGAGTAGAGTTGTATGTCTTCTTCCTCTATAGGCTGTATGGTCTGGGCACTGGCGACTTTTTCTTTCCTGTGACGTACGGTTCGAGCCGTTTGTTGTCGAGTTGTGGCAGCGGAGTAATTGCCTCACCTGCCAGAGGGTGCACCTTGGGCGACGTGACAGATGGTGTGAATGAAGCTCATGCCCACTTTACCCACGACCTGAAGCGGTTTTGGATTCTCACTTCACACGTTGATGGATAGAAAGAAAAGGGTCTCTTGTTCTCTGGCCCCCGCGATCGCCCGATTTCGCTGCTTCGGACTCAGATATTTTCTTACTTTTATGAGGACGTTGCTGACCCCATCTTGACGTCGCAGCACATCGCAGAAAGTAACAGTCCTCATAGCGTCCGTCGTGATAAATTGAAGTCTTACGTCACATTTCTGAAAGATTATGGTATAGCGGACATGAGCAACATTTCAGTGGAGCTATCGAGATTTGATATTCTCAGAGCATCTATGCATTTTTCTGTTCTCTAAGATGTGACTCTGTACGGTGTTGTGGAATTGTTCTAACGTTTAAGAGGTAAGTTTTGCCCCCAACACGAGTGTAGAGGAGACAGCAGGTTCTTATGAAACGCCTGTATACTTCCAGCAGGCTCAGTCGCAGAAGATAGAATGTTTCGGCAGGAAAGCAATCGACATTTGGAAGCCAAGCTTAATGTGATGTGTCGTGTTTGTTTGTTAGTATTTGTACGTACATTAAATGAAACCGAATGTGTAACTACAGATTCTGAAATAAATTTAAGAACGAAGATTTAAAACTTCACAAGAGTAATCGGCGCTAAAGCAAACAAACATGTCTAAGAGAGTTTTATTGCTACAATTAACTGCTGTTTCCTTTGTCTTTGATGTGTCTGGTTTGTGTCAGTATGAATCATGCTGCAGTGTTGGTGACGGAGGAGGCTCCGAGGGTGTAATTAGGAGCGATATAAATTTAGCAGATTCATTGTCGATGTTGATCTTGTTCTTGGGTACTGGTATCGTGTGCAAGTCGAATGCATTGCTGAAGTTTCGAGTTACAAAATAGGATAAACATCTAAAGTGAATCGCCGTATAAGCCCTGAGGCCTTCGCTCTTCTGGGGTGTTACACGATATAGGTTGGTATTTGGTTACTGATGTCTTGGGATAGCCTATTAGTCTTGGACTGCTTGCCCCTTAAAGTGGGACCGAAGGGCTTTCTGGAAACGTCGGTAACCCTCAACTAGCTTACGGTAATTCACGCCGGAAAATGGCCTAGATATATATATATATAGTGGGGTATTCTAGAATGAACGTAATTGGTTCTAGAACCTCGTTCGTTATAGTATCTGTTCGTTCTAGCATACATTGAAATATATGTATTTAGGGGTAATCCGTTCCGGGCCCGCAGCGTAGAGCAAAGTTGTCATCCAATACAACTATTTAAACAGGAAAAATATAATACAAAATGTAAGTGTAAAAATAATATAAAATTAATTTATTCAACTTTTATACATTGTACATGTGAACAGGTAACTGAACTAAACCGATAAACTTACACACATAACAAAGATGATGACTGACGTTCTAATAAAAGAGGGAAGGCCCGACACGTCATGCGCACGCGCGTGCTACGTCGGCCGATAGTATTCCTCCGCGTTAGTTGTAACATTCTGATTTTATTGATAAGACTGTTCGTTGTAGCATTCGTTCGTTGTAGGATCTTTCGTTGTAGCTTACCCGACTATACTAGGAAAGGTCGTCACTCATACTAGAAATGAGACGACAAACTACTTCATGTGTGATCCAAAAGGATCTAGTCCCTAGGCCTTTTGGATCACACATGAAGTATTCCGATATTTGTATGCATACTTGGCATTTAAATACGTAAAACCCTGGACTCTGGCGTACACCTTCATCATACGTTAATTCTAAAGTCAACAGTTTAGCAATTTTAACATTATGTTACTTTAATGCCAAGAATGGAATGTTGGTACTTGTACGCCTTCGTATCTGAGATTCCCTGAAGACGGCTCCTCGACATTGAGACATGTAGGAATTCTATGTTTTATGTATGATTTTTTATATTTTCATGTCGGTTACTGTAATTATTTGAGAATACAGAAGTGTAACAACAGGGAAGTATAAGTTAAGGATAATGTAGGTCGAACACAACTGGTTTATTAGCAGAATGCTAATGAAACAACATGTTTCGGTCTACTGGGAGGCCATCATTAGGTTTACAATGTTGGCTCTAAGAGACAAATAATAATTTTACAGGAAGCTGGGTGGGCCCCAGGGCCGTTCTGGACGGGCGGAAAATCTCGCCCCACCGGGATTCGATCCCGGACCATCCAGCCCGTAGTCAGTCACTATGCCGACTGAGCTACCCAGCCTACATACTTAATTGTAAATGGGTATAATACGCGGAATGTAAAGAATTTAAATTAAAGGTGATATCATTCCTGTGCTTGATTAAGCACCACGGCATAACGGCATATATGGGCATTGAGAGGTAGCTCAGCCCTGTTAACGTCAGATTTAGGTAGAGATGCGTGGCCAGCTTCATACTGCCGTCATGTTATTCCCGAGGAAGAGTTTCGTCTGCCCATTAGTTAGAAGGCTGAATGAGTCCCAGATTCGGTCTGGAACCCTTAGAGCAGAGAAACATTTCTTGTGGCGATTCCTCAGTTTGCGGATAGAGGAGAAGACTTCCAGGTATGGAGGGTAGCTGGGAATGTACTGAATAAGCAGTCGCGGACAGCCATCAGTGTGTGTTCCTCCATCCTGGGTACGGGGGGAGGTAATGACAAATCCTTGCCTTAAAAAACCGAACATGTTACGAAACTTGGACTGCCGAAATAAGCAAGAAGCACAAGACCTTTATGTATAATTCAAAGAAGGTTCGTTACCTGCTGGAGACAGGAACTGACGAAATATTAAAGATATAAATGCAGAGCAAAGTTACTGACGACCTATCTGTATTCCTACAACAGGAAATGAGTCTTTGCGGGTGGGATATATGTTTTCAGTTTCGCTATACCAGCAGCTAAGAACGTTTTGTCCTTGGTTTACTGCCTGAAATGTAGGGGAGTAAAATGTACATAAAACTGTAACGTTTCCCGTTGTTTGTGTAGACGCAAAACTTGATCTTTCGCTGTGGCTACAAGAAGGTGTAAAGAATAAGGGGATTAAAAAATGCGTGGGGAGTGAAGAATTTTGTATTTTGTAGAATTTCGCGCAAAATACAGGGTTATTCGAAATTATTGTCGGGGTTTTAACAAATTGTCACACACAATACACTTGAGATAGGAGTACATTTATTTTTTATTTAATAGAACAAATCTCGAAGTTTTTGTTACATACCTTACAGGTGCTCTATTTGTGTACCCTTTGTGATTCTACAAACATCAACACGATAATCGAGTTCGTTCCAAGCTGTCTGTGGCATGTCAGCGGTGATGGTATCAATGGCGGTTCTGATTCTTACCTTCAGTTCCGGGTTACTTGAGGGTAGAGGAGGTACATAAACCCGATCCTTGACGTAACCCCATAGAAAGAAATAACATGGGGTTGCATCTGGAGAACGAGATTGTTAAAACCCCGACAATCATTTCGAATAATCCTGTATTATTAGGCTGATAAAAGAAAGTAGCTTGAAGTGAATGGCAGGTATAGGGGGCGTGGAAGAGATTCGGAATGCACACGAAATTTTAGTCGGTAAATCGGAAGAGAAGAGAATAATTAGGTGGCTGAATTAGAAGTGAGGGGATAGGGTTGCAGTGGCTGTTTGCTTAGTAGGACATGGCGGTGCATACAGGGTGCGTCGGCATCGGGTTAGAGCGTAGTGACACGCTGCTGGAACGTCGAAATTAACTTCGGGATTCTGTAAATGGTCCGGGGAGTTGTGAAACAGGTGCGTGACTTTCCGCTTCTGGAAACTGTCTCTCTTCCGAGGAGTTAGTTAATTCACAATACCGGACAGGACAAGAATCATTGTTGTCTAGATTTAGAAGGTAATAAAATGAACTTATTTGCTGTTTGTCCTGAGTAAGTTGGCTTAATCTGAGGGCTCCTTTGTATTGGGGGGGGGGAGGTCCTAGTTTGTGTCTCGGTCGGAATACAGGACGTTCTGCCTCAGGTATTTTGATTTTGTGGGGTTCCTGAGTTCGTCCACGTAGATTCCGGTTTGACCTTTACCACTTCGTTCAGATCTTCCCAATTTTCCAATTACCAGTCGTTCTAGCGCTTTACACTGTTCTGCTGACGTCTAGAAATTAGCAGCACGTGAACAAAACTAATACACTGTGTGTAAGAGTAGAAGAAGTGAAAATAAATATGCTGACAGAATTTGGGTTAGCTCAGTCAGTATAGTGACTAGGCTACTGGGTGGGCAAACGAGGAATCGTGGTCCAATACTCATATGGCATAAGAGAGTTTTCTCTTTTCTAAAAGGTTCATAACTGCTCTGGGACCCACCAAACTTAGCTATATACAAGAGGTGCCGGCTAAGGCCTTTCCCCATTGGTAAAGCTGCCGGTGGGTGAAGCTGACCTCTAACCTCCATCTCGTGCAGAGGTTAAGAATGCCTGGAGCCGTACCCCCACTCCCCCATCTGATTTCATGGCCTGGTGCTTGATTAAGCATGAGGACATCTTTACCCTAACAGGACTTCATAGGTCCCAGGACTGTTCGTAATGTCTTAAGGTGACTGCACTGATATCTTGTAGTGGACATAGACACGTATAATAATAATAATAATAATAATAATAAACTGCAATTGGGTTGTCACCCGGCGGCAGTGGTTATTTTACATGTATACAAAACATGAAATCGGTTACTACTGAATTTAAGTCGGGAGGACTAAATGAAAAGCATGTAGTGGCAACTTGGAATTTTGGGAACCATCTCAGCATTTGCTTATAGAGACAAGGAAACCAATAAAAAACTGTGTCGAGGTGGCCGGTCGCAGGACCTTCCGAATACTGACTTCCAGCCAGCAGTCCTGCATCTAAAGTAAAAACAGCAATACACACATATTACAACAAATACACACAAGACAACTACAACAATACACACAAAACAACTAACAACAATACACACAAGACATCTTAAAATACAAATATGTGTGTGTAAAAGTAATGATTAAAAAAAACACAAATTACGTCCTCAGAAAGCGTCCGAGGTCTGTTAACAGAAGATTATTAAGTTAAACACAACTGACAGATTAAGTAAATAGAAGTGTTTTTGAATCAGTCTGTAGTTGTGAATGTCGGAGGGCGGGGGGAAGGTTGGCAGGTGAGGCCAGGTGGCTGGCTGCTTCTTTCTCTGTCGGTCCATCCGAGAGCTCTGCTGGCAGCACGCCTGCGGCATACGACAGGCTGCCTTGTTATTAAGGCACGCGTCTGCAGGCTCGTGGCCGAGAAAGGCTGTTCGCATCCCACATGTCGGATTTCCTTCTCTTTCTCTCGCTTAACCGACGCCACTGCACGGTCTACTGTGATGTATTTAGCCTGTTACGGAGTAGGATTTCAGTTACTCTGCGATAATGACTCGTATTTCCGTTGAAATTTGTGTCGTACACAACCGTTTTATTTGAATGGCATAAATAGTATGTTTTGAAATCATGTTTAATCCTTGTTACCGAATTCACGAAATGTCGGGGATGGATTACGCAGTGACACAGTGTAATGTCGCAGAAGAAGGTCATCCTCAGTAACACCGCTGCGAGGACCTGAAAACTCGCGTTGATGTAATATTTAATACAGTGACTTCCTGCACAGAAAATTACACCTTTCCCATAACTTCGAAGATATTTGACTGTAATTGTAAATCACATGTTAACAAATGCTTGCTGCTGGTAAACGAAGTTAATTATGGATTTTCGGCTGTTTTAATGATTCTTGTTTTACTGTAAGGAACTTCATAGGACCCATCGCAGAAAAGTTTTGTGATTAAAGTAGAAGGCATTATAAACAGAACTGCAGGTAGCAGGGTATTTTTTTTTGAAAAGCTATTAGTTCCTCAGCTAGCAAAGAAATTTCTCGCATTGTGTAGAACCTGAAGGCTATTCCCGTGTTCACAAGAGCTGCTGTCCTAATTTTTTAATGATCCCTATGTGAGGAGATTGCATAACGAGGAGCTAAATGATTTGTACTCCTCACCCAATATTGTGCGGGTGATAAAATCGAGAAGAATGAGATGGGCTGGGCATGTGGCCCGTATGGGTGAGGAGAGGGGGGTGTATAGTGTCTTGGTGGGTAAGCCGGAGGGAAAGAGACCACTGGGGAGACCTAGGCATAGATGGGTGGATAATATTAGGATGGATCTCCAGTAGGTGGGATGTGGGTATATGGACTGGATTGGGCGGGCCTAGGATAGGGACAGATGGCGGGCGCTTGTGAGTGCGGTAATGAAACTCTGGGTTCCGTGAAATGCGGGGAATTTCTTGACTAGCTGCAAACCAGTTAGCTGCTCAAGAGGGACTCTGCACTATGGTGTAAGTAAGTCAGTATGTGAAGTATTGAAGGTAACACAGTTGGAGTTCTATCGGTAATAGAAGCGGTACCAATATGGCCTGAATGTGAGTACACGACAGGTTAATTTTCTGTTTGTAGTGGCTTAAATTAGGTTGGTGAAGGATCTTTTTTTTTTGGGGGGGGGGGGGAGCTTGTACTTTTTCTATGACTCAGGAATCAAACTTACTCATTACCAATATTGACATTAGATAGGCCGAGATTTTCGGTAAGTCTGCATTTAATGGTCATTTAAAATGCGGAAGAAATTAGAGTACATGCAGTTGAACCTCAGATACCTCAGATAAATATGTAAAAGGCAAAGCAATCCCATTACACGTCTGAACAGGCCTTGAGGGTTCTAGAAGGTTGAGGCTCCCAGATTTCAAGACAGTCGGCACATGAAGGTGGTAAGGTTGTCAGCCCTACGCACCGGCTGCCTTTACCCCCCCCACCCCCCGGAAGTATTCGTGGTTTTCAGTTCTATTAGAGGCTGAGTCAACCTCAGGGCCTCAATGTGGCCGGAAGGAAAAATTCCAATGACACCATCGGGAATCTAACCCATGACCTTCCGGCTTGTAGCGCAGTGCCTCAAACAACTGCTCCACCGCGTGCCCCCAGATTAATATGTAATTATGAAAAATGAGCAAGGCCTTTACGGTACAACTGTATGAAGGGACGCATTTTTTTAAATAAAACTTTAAAGCGGAACCATGAAATTCCAAGAAAATAAGGGAAGCAAAGGAAGCGAAAAGTATGCCGGTTCAGGCGATGAAAGGAATTAGAAGAATGTCACCAGCGTCTAGTATTGTATTGATCTCAACCATACAGGGCGCCATCTGACACGCTGTGTCTGGTGCCGATTGTGCTGATGTCGGTCTCAGCTGGCGTCCGGAGTAGGGTTCAAGGTTCGTGCACTCATCACGTCTGCTCCTGCAAGGCTTCGGTAAAAGCAGACAAAAATTGCTTGAAGAGATTTTAGTTTCCTGGGATGTGACATTGTGCTTGTGGTAGAGAGATGCTGATAGTTGCGGCGCAAACTGCAGCCTCTCTCTTCTGCCCTGTACCTAACATCTGTCTACCCTCTACCCTCTACCATCACCATCATCACCATCATCATCATCATAATCTCTTTCATGGTGTTGGGCCACTTGTTGACCTGTTCCGGTCTCACGTATCCAGAAGTATCTTCAAAGGTCTACCATGATTCCTTCTGCCAGTTGGGGAGTAGTGTTTCATTACCC
>Ga0123354_10013735_pt1 | contig 12584 bp, 6 predicted proteins | sample TergutLab28metaG_2_FD_97872 | JGI IMG/M metagenome (GOLD analysis project Ga0123354, IMG submission 97872) | Labiotermes labralis P4 segment gut microbial communities from Petit-Saut dam, French Guiana - Lab288 P4 | ecosystem: Host-associated > Arthropoda: Insects > Digestive system > Gut ... | reverse complement strand
TATACCTCTACTCCCCCTATGGGCCGTACAGCCTGTACAGAGCCTCAGTGCCTGTACAGTAGAGCTATACCTCTACTCCCCCTATGGGCCGTACGGCCTGTACAGAACCTCAGTGCCTGTACAAGGGTGTACTTTACCTTTACCTCAAACAGATCTGGCATTCGTATTCATTCATTTTGTAGTCTTAACAACAGGTTTTGTAGCCTCTTCCAAAGCAAGTTCTCCGGAGTGCATCTGGTGCTTTTTCAATTTCCAGTATACTGTCGTTGCTTTAAGGTCATCTGGTAGCTGCTTACATTGTCTTCCTATCACTTCTATCTTTCTATGAATCATTCCTTCCATAGCACATTTTAGAAGGCAGTTCTTATGCAAGATATGATGAATCCAATTGGCCCTCCTTTTTGTTATATAAAAGAGTCTATACACACACACAGACACATGAAAGCAAATTGTAGATGCTGATTTTTCTGTGATGTTCTTATATAATGCATTTCTAAATTCACAACAATAGTAGGATTAGTGAAGTAAAGTCCATGTCACTTCGCATACGGACTTGCAATGGCAGGCTGCCAAACTGTCGAGACAAGTACCGAGTACCTGTCACAATATGACCGGCAGCGCATATGATTACAGCTGCTGAATGAGCTGGAGCACTTGGTGCTGTTGACTGTGCTGATGTCACCCCAAGCTTGCTGACCTAATGCCAGGGACTTGTGCCAGTAATCATGGTATGAATGTTTGCAAGTGGTCAGCTTTACACAAGAACATGTCATTGCTGGGGAAGAAGCCACTGGTTGGCCATTACACAGAAGTTGGGTAGGCATGTGTGTCATGTTGGATGTAGCATTAACGAGAAGAGTCACAGCCCTTGTCAGGAATCAGACCACATTTATCATTTTCACAGTCCAGCACTTCAGTTACTGAGCTGTGTCAAAAATATTATGTGTTACAGCTTCAGAGGGAGGGACAGGGGATAATGACTACTGTAAAATATTTTACAGATTTAGTGTTATGTGTTAATTTGTGTATCTTTTGTTTGCTGAACAGGGTACAATCTTCAAGAACTACAATAGCATTAGGTTCTTCCCATGGAAGTTTACAGAATACCTTCTTTCGTCAGAAGTCGGTTTCACACACTGTGAAGTGATTGGTACTCCATTCCACCAGTCAAGGGGATTTCAGCGTCCCCTTCAGCTGTTTACTAAGGGTGAGATTACCCCATCTCGTTCAGCAGCCAGCAGTACCAGCACACCATCACACACAGTTGTTACAGGTGCTTCACGGCCTCCCGTTTACATGCCCGTCAGTATTTCTAGTAGAGAAGTTGGCAATGATGATGTTGATGATACTGTTGGGCATGCGGGTGATGCTCAGAATTATGAAGATTGTAACATGCCTGCAGAAGAGCTTGTTGCAATGGAAGCAGATGGTACTGAAAAACTGGAAGGTCAGGACTGTGTTTGTAGTAGGTCTGTGGATGATTGTTTTCACAAAAATTGTGGCATTAGATCTTGTGTCCCTGTAATAAGGGATAGTGACCCCCAAAACAGTGATGGTGGAATCAGTGCAATGGATGTTGATAAGCATATTTCAAGTATGGAATCTCACCTGATTGTAAATGAAGGAAAAGATACTGCATTTGATAGTAGGATCGTGTTTGAGCAGGTATATCCTGACATAAAGTCAGAAGTTGATGGAACAGTTTCTGACACTTTGATGGGACACAAAGAAGTGGTTTCTGTAAGAGTCGCAAAAGTACACATTGACAGCGAAGAGTTTGCATGTGATGGGGAATCTGTGAAGACGGAGACAAATTCTTCCTCTAATGAAACATAAAGACCAGCAGATTCACACTGAAATGATAATTCAGTTTGTAAATTATCCAAAAACGTATGTTTGTGTATGTATGTATGCGTGTATGTATGTACGTAGGTTTATAAAATGTTTCGGAAGACTGCAAAAAATTTGAGTCTGATGAGTGTTGAATTACTATATTTGCTGTATATGTTCATAACAATTGAGCCAAGATTTTGTGTGATGTGTATTTTTGTATTAAAGACTGATATAGTGGTAACTGAACCATGTTAGTCAGACACTCATCTTTTGGAGAGGCACAATGAGGGAACAGACTCCGTTCTTGGCAAGAGTGAATATTGTTACATTTACGTGATAGAACTGTATATGTGTAGCATAGCTGGGAATTTGTGTTGCAAGAATGTGTACAGATAATGTGTTGATTTAAATACAATGGAACAATGCTTTGTTACTTTGTTTTATAAGACTTTCCATCACAGCATGTTAATGTATATTTTATGCACAGTGTTATTATCTTGTATGATAGTAAAATATTAAGAATTCAGTGTGTGTGTCTTTACTTACAAGAAGATTTCATGTTACCCATTTTATCCTTCTATGTTTATTTTGCAGTTCTCGGGTGTCCGTGCGTCTTCTAGGCTAAGCTGTGAGTATGTTAACTGTATAATATTTCAGATTCTTGTTGTGTGGTTGTTCAAATTGTGGCCATCTTTTGGATTTTTTTATAATGTTGAATATGTGTGGTTTGTTCCTACATATTGGAATGTCAAAATGAAGCTCACTACTTGGTGTGTAAACCCAAGAGACAGCCATCATGTTAGCTGTAGTGGATGGATGTACAGTTACTGACTTGAGCGTCAAAATATGGTCAACATTCGGTACCTAAAAATTTGCCCTTTGACCTGTATTTTTAAGAGAGTGACTGCTATATTTATGTGGCTAGACAGGTAAGAGAACGTAGAAAACATTAAGAAATCGTGCAGTTGGGTATTATGCAGTTTATTGTACATGTTTTGTACATCCGTTACACTGGTGCATTTTGTGCTCATTAATGCTGACTGTGATGTAGTCATCTTATGTAGGAATACTTCTGCAAGTGCTTTTCCTATCACTTGTTACAGTCATATTATTAGTTAAATATTGAGTATAATTGAAATGTTGAAGGAAAGAGACTAATTGGAAGATCTAGATATAGATGGGATGAATAGACTTACAATTTTTTGTAAAGAAATAGGATGGGAGGGTGTGGACTGGATTAATCTGGCTCAGGATAGGGATAAGTGAACACAGTAATGAACTTGCAGGTTCTGTAAAATGTGGGGTATTTTGTAATTAGCTGAGGAACTGTTAGCCTTGCAAGGACTGTGCTACATGGAGTTAGTATAATTGAAGTTTTCAAGTAGTATTCTCTCCAGTACATTACTGAACAAGGAAAGATTTGCGTCGTGGTGTTTTTGCATTGTAGCATACGAATACTTAAAAAAGAGCATGGATTAATTAAAATTCTTCATTCATGAATAATCAGTAATGTGCAACATAGTTCTCAGAATGTCAGGACAACTGTGAGAAAATTTTAAAACCTTTTGAATAGTTTGAGACCTGAGGTTATAAGCAAGTAGTTAAAGCATTAAAAAAATGCTTCTGAATAACAGAATAATTACAGATGATGCCTTATTAGTGCATTGCCATAGAGAATGTGTTTTTTAAGTGGAGTATAAAATGTCATTAGTCATCTATGATTGCCTTATTAATATGGCCTATTTGATCTTAGCAATGGTGCATTGGCTGCAGAAGTTATGTTTGTTGGTTGTGATAGTGTTTGTGCATAGTGAACAGGAAGGAACCAATAGGAGTCTTGTAACTAGTGTGTCTCCTACCTGAGATTCAGACAGATTTTTTTAAAAATACGTGTCAAGTGAGCTAAGCAGGGCAGTAATGGAGAGAACCTGGATGGATGTGACTTCCATCTTGAAGTTGAGTGAATTGAAGTGAATTTCCCGTTTCCTGGTTTTGAAAAAAGCCCAACAGGAAGAGATGTGGAACTGAAGACAGTTTAATATTGTAGAGTCTGCTCTTTTTGAGGGCCATGAGAACATGCATTGCAGCATTACTGTAAGTGTTTGTTTTCTTTATCTGCTATTGATGATGTGTATTTATTTAGACTTTATATGAACCTGTTGTTTTCAGCTTGCCATAGATCATGCTTTATTTTCAGGATTTCTTGGGGAGATAAAAATGCATTGCTTGAGATCAGATTGATGTAATGGGGTGATTTCTTCAGATTCTGTAACCCTCAGTTTAATATAGGTGTTATGTGGGTATCATCTTTTTGGTTACATCATTAACCTTAGTGCTGGTACATGCGTTTGTCAGAGTTTTGAACAGGTATAGGCTGTAACGTTCATTATGGAGTATGGTGGAAACAACATCACAAAAGCATGTATATTTGGAAATGAGAGGTGTGACTAACTCCAGCACTGCTTAGTGAAACATGTTGGTTAGTATTTTAATTTCCTGGTCTATGATGCTGAGTTTTCTGTTACAAATGTGCTAATCTTTGAAACAACCTGCTGATACCGTCTTCATTCTTCCACCCTGAAGATTGATTTGTACTGCACTACATGAAATTACAGGCCAAAACACAGTAATCTTTTCAGTCAGCACTGTGAAATCCACATATCTTGCAAAAACGTTTGCTGTCAGGAAGTATGCAGGTTTTCTCCAGATGAGTTTAATTTGTTGTGCTTCCATATCCGTCTGTCCAGGAAGCAACTTAAAAATATAAATGTGAATTAATTTGTGTTTTGAAATAGGAAATTTAATTTTTCTAGGAGCTTAGCTTTGACAAGAGCTGCCTATATTTTGCTGACAGTATTTGTGTTTTAGCATGCCTTTTATGTGTTATTTGGACATAATAGATTGTGCATCCCTAGTAAATTAGTTGACTGATTCATTAGAAATTTACTCCCTTAATGTTCTGTTTTTTGAAGTCAGAAACTTTGGTCTCATTTGTGCAGATGTTTAAGTTGTATTTGTTAACATTATGTGATGAACGTAATTTTCTTGTAAAACATACATTCTCAACAAAACCACAGAGTTAGTTAAAATTTGCTTCTTGTTATGAACATCAAATTTAAATGAATGTGGACCATTCTACATTTTTGTATTCTTCTGTGATCGGTAATGTGTTACAGCTGACATTTGTATGAATTTTGTATTTTAGATTTCAGTTTTAGAGCTTTCACGCGAATTTTGTGTGAAAGGATGGTTATGATTGTGTACCGTCAGTGAGGTTATGTAGACATGGAGGGGGTATTAGTATATCCGGGAGAAAATTATTGTAGATTATTTCAAACAATTTTTATGCAGTGACTGAAGAAAACCATGCATACTCGGGGTAATTCTGTATAACTTCAAATAGAAACCAACATTTTAGTATGCTGGTATTTAACCCTTTACCTGCTAACATGGAGAATATGGTGAGCTCCAAATAATGCTAGCCAAGGGAAGATGGGATTTAACTTGGCGTTTAAAGGGTTAATTCATATAAGCAAAGGATTATAACTTAGTGCATTCAAATATTGCCAGTCGATCAGAACATTAAGATTCTTTCTGAAGTTATGTGTATTTTTGTTCAGATATTTCTGAATTAAAATTTGTTTCCTGCAGATTCTGTCCAAATTTCAGTACCATTTTTGACATGTTAACATTTCCAGTCATACAAAACTTAAGTTGCTCTTGAAAGGCTTTGGAGTGGCACTTTGACTAAGCCTCTCCGATGTTTTATTTCATACTCTGTGTACCACACATCGTGTGGAAATCAACATATAAAACCAAACTTACATGCACTGGAATATTTGCACAACAGATGCACAGAATCTTCTCTGTCTTCCCCAAGGAGTACTGAGACATGTAGGCAGAGATTTTGTGCATGTGTTGTATATACACATATATTCCAGTGCATGTAAGGTTGGTTTTTCTATTTGTTGACCCCCTGATTTATGCTTGGTCAAAATAATTTTGAAAGACCGCAGGTTTGGTTTAGTTAAGACAAAAGTATTGGAACAAGAACCAAAATTTGTGTCTGTTGTTCCTTAACCTGGTAAGTGCTTAAACAATGCCCTGTATTTGCTGAAATTATATTATCCCACAATGTAAATGTATGAATAGCCTTCGAAGTTTTGCACAGTGACTTGTTTATTTAATTGACTCATAAGACATTACAAATAGATAAGTGTGATGAATTTAAAATAATACACGTTTATAATCAACAGTAACCAACATTTAGCTTGAAGATTTACTTACCTATATAATTCCGGTCCATGATAAAAATACTTTACATTGTTTCATAAAAATTCATGTCACGGCCTTAAAGAAAAAGAAGTACAAGACAATAGTAACAGTATACTGTATTGGTTAGAGTTGAAAAGACCAACTTGATGTCACTTGCTATTTTACATCACTTCTTATGTGCTCAACATGTTTCGGACATTAATGTATCCATCATCAGGACCTTACGACTATTCTGTTGAATACTACATTGGTTGTGTGTTGGTGTTTTGGTGTGGTTGGTTTGGAGTGGTATCTGTGTAGCAGGCTGAAGCCTGAAGAACACACGACCAATGTAGTAATTCAACAGAATAGTCGTAAGCTCCTGATGATGTATATATTAATGTCCAAAACATGTTGAGCTCTTAAGAAGTGAAATAAAATAACAAGTGACATCAAGTTGGTCTTTTGTTTTCAACTATTACAATGATGCACAGTCCAATAAATATAAGATGTATTGGTTAGAGTTTTATAATTCTTTTTATTATATTGTATAAGTAAGTACAGAGTATCATGCATATTCTTATGCATGAAAATTCAAAATACTACATGACAAGTAATATGAATTTATTGTTACAACAATCTGTTATTCAGTATTACAATTTAATGTACAAAAAGTGTATGGTGTAACATATCATTAACAACAATCTTAGTTTATCTTACAATTATAACATTTTGCAGATATTTACTTATGGATGCTCTAGTTGCATCGAACTGCAAGCTTATATGGGATGACAGAAGTTCAGTTTTTAAATTCCCGTGTACCAGTATTGCATTTGGCTCTTCATCTGTGTACCAAACACAAACATGAATTGTGGCCATGAAAATATACAAACAATACCAGCGGTCAGCAAATGATTTTGACTGTGATTTTTAGGCATAGACAGGAGGCAGATATCTAACTGAGTCTTAAAGAAGTATGATGGGACAACATGGACTGGATTTGTACTGCTCAGGATAGGGAAAAGTTGCTGGCTGCTGTTAACACAGCAGTTAACTGTCAGGTTCCATAAATTGCAGAGAGTTTTTTGACCAGATGAACTTTTAAGTTTCTTATGAAGGACTGTTCACTGTGTATTTAGTGAGTTGTACAGTTGTACAGTCATTTGCATCCTGAGCTGCTGTGTACAATCAGTTGCATCCTGTGCTGCTTTGTACAGTCAGTTGCATCTTGTGCTGCTTTGTACAGTCAGTTGCATCCTGCGCTGCTTTGTACAGTCAGTTGCATCCTGTGCTGCTTTGTACAGTCAGTTGCATCCTGTGCTGCTGTGTACAGTCAGTTGCATCCTGTGCTGCTTTGTACAGTCAGCTTCATCCTGTGCTGCTGTGTACAGTCAGTTGCATCCTGTGCTGCTTTGTACAGTCAGTTGCATCCTGTGCTGCTTTGTACAGTCAGTTGCACCCTGTGCTGCTTTGTACAGTTAGTTTCATTCTGTGCTGCTGTGTACAGTCAGTTGCATCCTGTGCTGCTTTGTACAGTCATTACTGAAACTTGGTTTAATTTTGTTATGAGCAGCTTGGATAGCTCAGTCGGTATAGTGACTAGGCTATGGGCTGGATGGTCTGGGGTTTGAATTTCAGCAGGAACAAGAATTTTTCTCTTCTCCAGAACATTCAGACAGACTCTGTGGCCCACCCAGCCTTCTATTCAATGGGTAATGTGGTTCTATCCCAAGGGTAAATTGGCCACAAGTGATTGTGACCACTCACCTCCATCTAGCGGTGAGGTTAAGAATAAGTAGAGCTATATGTCTGTCAATCCTTTGTGCCTTCGTGGCATGGAGAGGGACTGTTTTACCTTTATCCTTTCAGTTTTCATAATTTTTGAATTACCATTGCAGCAAACGTGTGCATTATAAAGTATTTGTTAATGTAAAAGCTTCTGATAATATGTTACTCTTATGATCAATGAGCTTTCAGAAAATTTCCATTAACTATCCAATTTGATAAAGTTTTATCAACAGCCATGTTTTGTGTGATAACTTGTGAATTTCTCGGTGTAATACTACAAAGTGTTTCTAAACTACTAGCAATAAAGCAGTGGCTCGTTCAGTACTGTGCAATAATATGCCTTACTCTGTAGACTATATTAAAAGAAGATTTGCCGTTATTTTTTGACAGTGATGAGTACAGTACAGTTTTTATGTAATACATTCATGCCATCTCAACATGACTAAAAATAACTGGCATGTTGTGTTGCAATACATTTGTTAACTTTGAACTTTATGGAAAATGTGTAACTAACTACACTATTCACTGCATCTACGTATATGAAGAAAATGAATTAACAATTCTGAGGTGATATTGTTACAGTTCTTTTTATGCATGGAGTCGTCCTCTCATTCACAATCACACACACACACACACACACACACACACACACACACGTGTGCATGTGCACACACAAATCTATCAAATGGCAGTTTGATTGTTTACAGTAGATACATAGCGTGTTATACAATTTGTAAACAGCTTCTGAACCTACATTATCTCATCATAAATATATCTGTTTTATGCTTTTATGTGTATAAATTATAAAATGTTACACAGTACAGCTACCTTTACTTATGGAAATAATTACAGTATTCATGTCTTCATGTGTGTACTTGTAAGATAAACTGTTATATACAGTTTCATAAATGGGGACATTTCTAGAAATAGGTCCAGATTCAGAGTTGTCTAGTTTCTGCCTCTGTGTCCTACAAAATTTGTTGCATACTCCCGTGACTGTCAATATGAGATTTTTGTAATATAGGGTCGTTATTACTTTCTGTTGTATTCTGCCATTATTCTGTTGGGTGTGTGGGTGGTACACTGAATGGGTGTGTTTTATTTGGTAAGTGAAGAGACAGGAAGTGACAAATGATGTTCATGTGATAACTAAAGGCAAATATTCTAACACAGCTTCTCTGGAAACCATAAATGTATTGTTTAAATAGATTTCTTTGATTATTCTAAGAACACACCAACAAAAGATTATCCTGTTATTGCTTGTGATGTAAATTTCAAAGAGGTTCGTATTTAACAATGAAAGTGAAGTATATTCTTATAATAAAACCAGCGAGATGCAATAATTTCTCAAATGTATTTTTTGGAATAAAACTCTACATGTTTTGGACAGTATCTCTGTCCATCACGGCAATAGTTATATGTCATACAGGTTATGCTGACTGCTTGCTAGCAAGCTGTCAGCAAACCTGTATGACTAGCAAGCTGTCAGCAAACCTGTATGACATATACCATTGCTGTGTGTACAGTGCTAGACTCCTGATGATGGACAAAGGAACTGTCTGAAACATGTAGAGTTCTATTCCAAAAATGAAATTGAGAAATTAGTGCCTCTCATTGGTTTTATTATAAGAATATATCATGATGCACAGTCCTATGAATGCCAAAGTGAAGTATATTTGTGTTGTACTGCAATGTTCTGAGAGTGATAAATCCTTTTATCCCAAATCTGGAAGTTCTTCTGATTGAAACAATTTACTCTGTGGTCTTCAAGAAATTATTACTATATAATTTGTTAGATAAATACTGGTGATTGGGAGTAAGCTACTGCTTCCATTTTCTACATTGAAGATGGAAGCAGTTCAAATTTCCAATTTCTATATTTTTTTCGTGAATCCATAACGGCCAACAAATCCCTTGGATGTCGAACTTGTCAAAATTACATGTAATGGCTCTATATAAAACATAGAGCTAGTCATAATGTATAACTTAGTATAATTTAGACAATTGAATATGATATTTTAACATAAATGTTTATATATAATTAAATGAATCATTCATAATCAGTCTACTTAGGAACACTTTGCCTACATAACCATCAATGCCTCATTACTTAAAAATAGTTTAGTTGGAAGTTATAGTCTAGTTGATTTTTTTCAAAACATGCACGCACAATTACATATGTCTATTAAGTGTTTTGATTCATATTGTAATTAACATTTTCTTTGAAGTTTAAAATGAATAAAAGTAAAAAAAAAACTTTTTAAAGTCAATTTAAACAATTTTGTATTATAGGACAAATCCTTTGTCTGTGTTGGTAAACTGCTGGACACCTTAATTTTGAAATATGTTCCTTTTTGGTAGGTTGTCACATGATTTAGTGGTTGGTGTAGATTAGATTTAGTTCTAGTATTGTTGCTCTTTTGATGTCAGTGTAACAAAATACAAGATGTCATGTCACATCACCACGTCAAAGAAGACGGTGATCCTTCTAGTCATCGCTGCAGGAACATTACATCATTTGTGTATCGTACAATGAGGATAAACTTGCTGATGTTCCACTTCTATCAAGTTTAGTTGCCATTTGGGGAATAAATTAGTCTTATTCTTTTAAATAAATAATAAGCAGTTGTTGAGTACTTCTTGACAGGTGTGATCCTGTGCCACATGTTGTTATTGTGAATGTGTTTAGAGTGACTTTGTCTAAAAGAACGTTTGGTTATATTAAGAAAACAAACTTGTTTTGTATTTTCATGTACTAAAACCAAATTTACAGCTTTTCATATACACTGGTTGTGATATTTTTAATGAGGTTATGGGATTAAAACTTCTATCTTTTTTCTTTGACAGATTATTCCAAATTCCAGTTTCATTAGTCATTCAATCAGAGTTATGTAAATTGTCATTCTTTCTCATAACAAAGTCATTAAATAATTTCCTTCAACTTGTATTCATATTTGCTCTATAAATATCACTATTTGAAGAAATATTTAAAAGAATGTTGCATAGAAAGATCTTACTGGTACCAAAATATGGCTTTTCTTCCACAGTCTTTAGAGTAGCATTAGATATGACTAAAGATGTCTGTGATCTTGACACTTAATTTGAGGTTAACTGCCATAACAATTCATGTAAAATCATTGTGGGGGAGTAACTTAACACCCTGATAATCATTTCGTGATATTCAGTCCTTTCTGTGACTGCCACAGGTTTACAAACAGCTGTTTTTTTTTTTTCCATGAACCTTTTGTTCGTCTAATCATCAATAACATCCCACAGAATCAGTGTGGCGTCTGAACCACCTGCAGTCACCACGTTCTTGTCGTTGTACATGAAACGCGCTGTAGCTACTTGCATGCTGTACACTTTCTCTTCATTGTACTCTGCTTTGGCACTCAGACATGGGTACCTATTTTAAGAAGTTGATAATCATAACTGTAATTGCAAAGTTTGTTATAAAAGGCACAAATTTTAATGCAGGTAAGTCATGTTCATTGTGTTTTCTGGTAATCTGTTAATGTGTTAAGAGCTGTCACATTTTTTGTATATGTCAGCAAGCAGTTGTGTAGGCTCATTATTTTATCTGACAACTACTATTTACCACTTCTTGTTGGGTTGCTTATCTTAATAATGTAGCCCACTCGGCTACTAACCCACCCAAGCAGTAGAGTAGTGGCTCAGAGTAAGAAATGGTACTTGTCAGATAAAGTAAAGACTCTGTACTTGGTATAGCTCTTGAAGTAACTTGTGTTCTATTACACAAAGTAAGTTACAATATATATCAAGTAACATCAACCTGATCATTCACATTGGGGCTTGGAACAGGCCATGCCATTTCTCAGGCAGTTGCCACCTTTTCGTTGTGTTGATTGGATTCCATACTAGACCATATCACATGGGATTTTTCATGGACACATATAACTCAGACAGATTTTTCCTCCCAGTACTTCAGTTTTCCCCTGTCAGTATCATTCCACCATTGCTCCATACTCATTCATTCATCTACCACCCACGCTGTATAATGTTTTTCTCGCAGTACTTCAGTTTTCCCCTGTCAGTATCTTTCCACTATTGCTCCATACTCATTCATTCATCTACAACTCACACTGTATAATATTTTTCTCCCAGTACTTAAGTTTTCCCCTCTCAGTATTATTCCATCATTGCTCCATACTCATTCATTCATCTACCACCCACGCTATATAATGTTTTCCTCCCAGCACTTCACTTTTCCCCTGTTGGTATCATTCCACCATTGCTCCATACTCATTTATTCATCTACCACCCACGCTATACAGGGTGTCCCAAGAGGAATGTGCCAGACTTCGGGAGACTGTTCCTTATGTTACAGTATACCAATATAACCCAAAACACCTATGTCCAAAGTTGAACGGTTGCGGAGATAATGGCCAGAGAAGTTTGAAATTTTGACAGCTGTTACACACTTATTGATTACCAAATACATTTTAAAACTGGCAGGAATATGTGGTATCTACAATGTTAATATCTGTACTTAACATGTAATTAACTTATGAGTGACATAAAGCCATTAAATTGAACTACATAAACACTCGCATTAACATCGTGGTCGTTCTTAGGGCTCCAAGCACTTTACATGGCGCTTCCGACTCCCGTACAAGCAACTAACAGTCACGCAGGCACGATTAACACTGCATTCCACTCTCAAGGTCATCAACGCTGTCGCGCGACGC
>Ga0123354_10013732_pt1 | contig 12586 bp, 9 predicted proteins | sample TergutLab28metaG_2_FD_97872 | JGI IMG/M metagenome (GOLD analysis project Ga0123354, IMG submission 97872) | Labiotermes labralis P4 segment gut microbial communities from Petit-Saut dam, French Guiana - Lab288 P4 | ecosystem: Host-associated > Arthropoda: Insects > Digestive system > Gut ... | reverse complement strand
TTAAACACAGTCTGCAAATAACACACTCTGTAGTTATAACTTTTCTAGAAAGCTTTAGCTAATAAGTAATCCACATGTAAACACTATGGGATCCCAAAGTGGACAAAGCATCTGGTAACGAAACTGTAGGGGCCTGAAGATGAATAACATCTAGTCGAAACATGTAGCCTTACTCTAGAATAAATAGATTGTGCTGATGTATGTTTGTGTAATACTAATTGATTTTCAAGCACATCGTGATACCTTCATTCAGAATAGATACATGTGTTGAGTAACTCAGTATGCTTTTGGTCTGGTATATACAGGATATGTTGTGCTGTAAGAAGTCTTGCTGGACTCATTCAGAGCTGCAAATGTTAAGATAAGCATACATCTATGTATGATGTGTTTAGGTGTACAGGAATTGTATTAGCTCAGTGGCTCTCAATCTTTCAGGTAGAGCGGATCCCTAATGCACAAATCAATAGAAGCCACAATAACAATTAAACTTCAAATAATTACAAACAAAAAAAAAATACTTTAAAATATTGTACTAAGCCAATGCGTAACTTTTGTTACATAAGTTATGATTTTCCTAGCAATAATAACAATGAAACTAAGATTACGATGAACCTTAAGGGAAATTCTTAGTATTCTAGCGAGCGATTCTTTTCAATTTTTGTAGAGGACATCTGTTGTGTTATAGAAGTAAAGTACAGTAACAAAATACATACGTATTCAGTCGAACACAACAGAGTTTATTATTCCATTAGTAACAACAAGTTTTGGTCATTTCAACCATCAGCAGGCCAATGCTATACAAATTTTGAAAAGACTGGTAGAAAAATTGAAAAATCTTTGCAGATGCTCTAGCGAGGGTATTTGGACCCACTGGGGGCCTACAGAAAACATCTTGAGAATATTTAATTCTTGACATGCGTTAAGCTACTGAATGTAATAGTCACAAAACGAGTAAGCAATTGAGTGTAATAGGCACAGGAAGAATAAGCTACTGATTGTGATAGTCACAGTAAGAATACGCTACTGATTGTGATAGTCACAGTAAGAATATGCTACTGAATGTAATAGTCACAAAAAGAATAAGCAATTGAGTGTAATAGTCACAGGAAGAATAAGCTACTGATTGTGATAGCCACAATAAGAATATGCTACTGATTGTGATAGTCACAGTAAGAATATGCTACTGATTGTGATAGTCACAGTAAGAATACACTACTGATTGTGATAGTCACAGGAAGAATAAGCTACTGATTGTGATAGTCACAGTAAGAATACACTACTGATTGTGATAGTCGCTGTAAGAATATGCTACTGATTGTGATAGTCGCAGTAAGAATACACTACTGAATGTAGTAGTCACAATAAGAATAAGCAATTGAATGTAACAGTCACAAGAAGAAGCTACTAAATCTGGTAGTTACAAAAAAAAATTGTTTACAAGCATAGTCGTAAGCAGAAGGGCAGTACAGAAGATCCATAACAGTTGAAGTACACAGGTCACTATGGTGCGCAATCTTCTGTATTCTAATCATTTGCAGAATTCAGATTAGAAGTTTCCACAGTGAATCAGATGTGCTGTATTAAAGTATGCACTGCTGTGTAGCGGGATTATTGATTCCTGATGTTCTAGGAGTCCTCAAGACTTGAAGATGAAGGCAGTAGGTTCCTTCAGAACATTGGGAATCAGTAACCCTCTTGCTAAGGGCAACAACCAAGTATAATTGAACCCATAACTAAGATTCACATAGAAATCTAAATGGCCAGGTCACATTGTATATAAGTACAAAGCAAGTTGAAGTTTCAAGTATGCTGGGATGTGCTTCTGTGTTGCTGAGCAAGAAGTTCCTGATCTTGCAAAGGATCACAGTGCTTTCATCTTCAGGGTCAAACAGTTGTGGACTGCTTGATCCTTTGAAACTTCTTGACTTGCACATGCAACAACACTGTATCATGTCTCAGGATATTTAACTCTTCAGCAACACCACAGTGAGAACCCTTGACCTTGCAGTACAAAGTAAATGCAAGTCGATGCAAGAAAATCAGTTATTTGAAGTAAGTTGTTTGTACTGTTTTGCTTGTGGTCAGTCACAGTGAAGAAGCAGGTAAATTCAGTTCAAGTATGATTTTGCTGTAGATACACATAACATGGTTCTGAGGTTCAACCATGCTCCGACATCTGGCTATGAGGAGGATGTTGGTACGAAGACAACACTGCGTATTGTCAACTCACAAGTCGTCTCAAAACCAAGCTTCAACTTCATGACATCGTCCCTCTACCGAAATGTAATTCTGCTTGCTTGGGATCCCAGCAACTACTCCTCAACCCTCCAGCAGGTCTGTCTGATGTAAGATGGTTATTACTGTTCTCTGGGGAGTTCAGGCTGTCTGTACAGCACATTATATTTTGGATTCATTGTGTTAGTACCTTACAATATATTGAGATTTCACTGTGATTTTACATAACATTGTACTGGGGTTTCACAGTGTTTGTACATCATGTTATATTGGGATTCTGTGGTGTTTGTACATCATGTTATATTGGGATTCTGTGGTGTTTGTACATCATGTTATATTGGGATTCTGTGGTGTTTGTACATCATGTTATATTGGGATTTCACAGTGCTTGTACATCATATTATATTGGGGTTTCGTGGTGTTTGTACATCATGTTATATTGGGATTTCACAGTGTTTGTACATCATGTTATATTGGGATTCTGTGGTGTTTGTACATCATGTTATATTGGGATTTCACAGTGTTTGTACATCATGTTATATTGGGATTTCATGGTGTTTGTACATCATGCTATATTAGGATTTCATGGTGTTTGTACATCATGTTGTATTGGAGTTTCATGTGTTTGTACATCATGTTATATTGGGATTTCATGGTGTTTGTACATCATGTTGTATTGGGATTTCATGGTGTTTGTACATCATGTTATACTGGGATTTCATGGTGTTCATACATCATGTTGTATTGGGATTTCAAGATGTTTGTACATCACGTAATATTGGGATTTCACAATGATGGTACATAACATTATACTGGGTTTTCACAATCACCATGCCTGCTACCATTCAGTCCAGAATATCAAAATTACAATATACAGAACTCTAATTTGTCTGCTGTTTCATGTGTGTGTGAAACTTGGTCTCTCACATTAAGGGAAGAATGGGAAGAACAAAGGCTCAGGGTGTTCAAAAATAGGGTGGTGAGGAAGATATTTGGACGTGTGAGTGAGGATGTAACAGGAGACTGGAGAAAACTACATAGAGGGGGAGCTGCATGATTTGTACTGTTCACTGGATATTATTTGGGTGATCAGATCAAAGATGATGAGATGGCTGGGGCATGTGTCATGTATGGAGGAGAAGGGAAATGCATACAGAGTTTTGGTGGGAAACCTGCAGGAAAGAGGCTGTGTGGGTGATCTATGTATTAAGTGATGAGAGGATAATATTGCAATGGATCTTAAAGAAATCTGGAAGTGCCTGAGCTGGATTTATCTGGATCATGATTGAGACAAATGTTGCTGTCTTTTGAATACAGAAATGAACACTGGGGTTCCATAAAATGCAGGGAGTTCCTTGACTAGCTGAGGAATTGTTAGCTTTTCAAGAAGTACTCTGTTCTGTGGAGTTAGTTCCAGATATGTATAGCTACAAATGTTTGTGACAGGGAAGTATGCTTTGAGGGTGTTCTGCTGAGAACTGCTTCTTTTCTTGTTGGAGGGACAGGAGGTTGTTAGGAAGGGGCTGTTGTCTGTAAGGTTCAGCCTGACAGTTGTGAGGCACAGTAGGACCTCCAAATGCTTATCTTAGCATTACAGCCAAAGAATTTGAAATAAACTCCACTGTGACAAGTAAAAATATTTTCTGGTCACATCATGTAATTCCTCATCTGTAAGGGAAGAGCTCACCTGCTAAACGTAAGTTTCTTATTTTGTAAGGTGTGTTATTTAGTGATGTCATTTTACTAAGATAATGTAACATTGATGATGGATGAATGAATGAATGAATGAATGAATGAATGAGTGAGTGATTACTAAACATTGGTGGGGTGCTACTGACAGGGGAAACTCCAAATTATTTGAATAAAAACTGGTCCCACTAGCACTGTGTCCACAATGTATCCCACATGGACAGGCCTGGAATTGAACTCAGGCCCATGTGGTGAGAGGCTGGCAACTGACCACGTTACCTGTGGCATGGTCAGTCATTTTCTTATTGTTATACAACTAACTGTTAAGTATCCTTTTGGATGGCCAGTGGTACGAGCAGCCAGACTTTGATGTCTTCACACCGTACTTTGAACGACGAAGACTCAACCCAGAGCAGCCTTTCTATCTGTTGGATCCACGTTCACAGTGGACACTGTGGGACTACATCCAGAGCCTCATTCCGGTCAGGATACGCAAGAACCCACCTTCTTCTGGCTTCCTAGGTAAGTGCTGAATTCTTTTGTCTGTTACAATTACATGAACTTTGAGTCTAGAACAAGGCACTGGAAATGTGATAATGATAGACACTATAATCTACAGATATGCGTATGTTACTGTCCTTGACTGATGAGAACAACTTTGACCTTGAGTGTGTGGGTTGTGCAGTTTATTGCCACATTAATGTTACAAAGAAATTGTAAAGGTCTTATCATTCATATATGGTTTAGCCTCTATTACTGCATCTGTCACTTCCCACTGGTCCCATGTGTTAGTTGTTCATTTTATAGCAAGCCAAAGTCAACTTTGTGCACGGCTATAACCAGACAGCACACAGCAGAAAGTATTATTAACTGACATGCACAAGACACAACTACACTTCAGCCCTATGTAGTTTTTCCTGGAATGCTTCATTCACTGGTCATAAACATCAAATGATCTGACTTTGTCCACTGCCACCACGACTGCCAAGGTCAAGCTCATTTTGTGAGTCAGTTGCAGTACACTTGAACTGTATACACGTGTGACTGGAATCAGTATAATGCTAACACTGTAGTAAATGGCACATGGGCTGTATGACCAAGGAATTTTGGATTGATTCCCGGCAGGGATGAGAGATTTATCTCTTGTTCAGAGCTACTGGACATGCTCTGGGACCCATCTAGCCTTCTATCCAGTGAGTAGCAAGGCTGTGTCGCCAGGAGGTAGAGCAACCAGAATGCAAAACTGACCACTTACCTCCATGGAGTGTATATGGACAGCTTTACCTTTATCAATTTATGTATTTTGCTGTGATATAAAACCTGAACTGTAGCTTATACATTTGATGGGGTTTGAACTCTTCTTTAACCTTTGTCAGAAGGTTTTGGACACTAATATTTCTTTATGGATTCAGTGTAAGAATCACTTCAAGCACTAGCAAACATCATGATTCAGTGCTGCATGTTACATCTGGTCACTGTACATCGTGTAACTGCATACAGGAATGACAGGTGTAAGGAGTTGTGTATGTTCCCATAAAATAGTGCCACTATTCATAGTTCTGCTTCAATTACTTTGTAGCTGGTGTGAGTGAAGCTGGAAATTTAAAGAATGAGCAAGGGCTATGTTTTTAGAACTCTTTCTGATGGGCTTCTGAAGAAGATGACAGGCTTGTATGATTGAGGTTATGTGAGGCAGAAATTTGCTGCCTATCGAAACCAATACTGTAATTGAAGATGAGTGATGAGAACTCCTGCTTTACATGTAGAAGGTTCCAGATTAATTTCTCGGTTTGTACACTGACTGCTGTTTCTTGTTGTCCTGATTTCCTCCAGCACTTTGGGATGGTCGATAGCTGCTCCTTATTTCCTGACTGATCCGTTTCACCTGTATGTTATACAGTTGATAAATCGTGGTTAAATAGACTAAGATATGCTACAAATAACAGGACTGTAACTGTACATATTGCACTTCTTCAGCTTTTGTTTGTGTGTCTGCAGGTTTGGTTCTCATGCTTCCCCACTGTTCCCATGTGAACTTATTCGAGTATGTTCCGTCAGTCCGACTGACAAAGCGCTGCCACTACTGGGACGTAGCTGAAGACTCGTCATGTACATTTGGGGTGTGGCATCCACTGGCTGCCGAGAAGCTGCTTGCTCTTGCATTGAATGTAGCAAGTGACCAATCAGTGTTCTCTGATGGCTATGTACAAGTGCCTGGCTATGATACTTTGCAGTGCTGAAGTGACCAGTCAGCAGTCAGTGTCCCAGTGCTTGGCTATGACAGTCAGCAGCCCATAGGTGTTCAGTCAATGCACAAGTGCCTAGTTACGACACTCTGTAGTGATGAAGTGACCAGTCAGTGTTCAGTTTCCTTGCCTTGACACTTCATAGTGCTGAGTGAGCAGTTAATGTCTGAGTACCTGGCAACAGTACTGCACAGTGCTGACCATAAAAAGCTTCTATCTGGGAATAAGAATGAGGAGTATAGTGTTCTATAAGAAGAAAGTATGCACATGGTAGAATGGTAGGAACAATTGCATTAAGAAATTAAGAAACCAAATATACTGTGTAGGAAGAATCAACATTTTTTAAACTAAACCCTAGCAAATATCCACGGTTTTTTTCATCCCTCCATCATCAAGAAAATGATAAAAATGATCAAAACTTACAACTTCAAATGTGACTGAATGAAATCTGGATGCATGTTTATATCTCTCTCCATCCCCTTTCTTTAGCAGTCCCTTCCCATTTGATAGTGCCATGCTCCATTCCACCCTAACCTCCATATTAGTCATCTTTACCCTTCTGTCCCACACGGAACCTGAATACAGTGACTGTGGCACATGCAAAACGTTGGCGCAGCCAAACCTCACATACCACCGTCACACATCCCTTGACAGGTTACAGTGTTGTATTTGGTTGATTTTGATTATGTTTCTCAGTTGTTTTCTTGAATGGCAAAGGGTAGGTAAAATGTTAAACTCTGTCAGCTTTATATGGAACTTGTAATGAATGAAATGAGAACCTTGCGTGTCACAGTTAATTATTTTTAATATTGATAAGGCATGTACAACCAAACATGTTTGCGGGTGCTTACCGGTGAAGGTATAGCGACAGCTGAAAGAAATCGCCGCAGACTTTTGCATTAGTACTGTTTGTGCACAAGTCGGAGTGTCTCATGTGCTGCCACCTGAGTGTCCATACCACAACCTCCTGCAGCTCATCTTCAGTGTGAATGTACAGCATTGGAGTGCTGTCTTTCATTGTCCACAGATGTTAAATTTGCACGGCAGTAAGTCCAGCTTGTAAGCAGAATGTTTGATCACCTCCTTCACATGGCATTTACTTGGCTATTAACTCTGTCAGCGAAGTCATTGACAGCATCTTCCACCTGCACAGTGTCCCTCCCTGTGTGGCCACGGAGTTCAGGACCAACTGAGTCATGCTGTGAGAGGTGCTGAGACATCCTACATACATCCTGAAATTGTAGGCACATGATTTTTACATCTGTGGACTGTGACAGAAATCCCTCCAATTCACATTGGATGGTGATGTACAGGGGGCAGTAGTGAAGCAATTTACGTAGCAGCCGAAGCAGATGCTTGCATGGGTTCCACATTGAGTGGGGCATGCTGGTTTGTGCTATCGTTGTTGAATTATTTAAGTATTCTTCTGTTGTTCATTTTGTTTGTATTTTTTGTAAGTGTACATTTTGTTGTCCTTTGTTCTTTGTGTTTGTACATTGTGCTATTGCTGCTGTTGTTCACTTGGCTGTTGACTCAGCATGTTTATAAACAAGAACTGAACTGAACTGAAGTATTATGTGTCTTGCATTTGTGGCAAGTACTTATCTTATTTAGTACAGTTTTATACAATGCATAAAAGCTCATTATTTATTTACTGAATATTTTGGATTTTGTTGGTATACATCTGTGAATTATAATTAAAGAGTTCCAAATGGACATGCATGGTTATATGTGTTGCTTTTAAAAGTAATTTTGTTACAGCAACTAATTCCAAGCTGATAATGCATGAAAATCCTTATTACTTTTGGAGAAGCTGCCGGAGGACTTGCTTTTGCCAAGCCATAATGGTTGTCGTGTTCATTGTCTCTGCTCTGCTCACAGCCACTTCTGACAGTAGGCCATCACCACTGCTGAAGTTTGCTGTTTGCCTTGTGACAGACTGCTCTATTAGGCTAAGGCCCTGTTGAGGGAGGTAGCTAGCAGAGGTCAGGTAGGTTGCAATGAGGGAACACAATCAGAATACTGCAGTAATGATTTACCATATATAGTGTAATGTAGCAAAGTGTTAGTTTTGTTTGTAGGCATGGAAACTGGCTCCTTCCCAACCACAATTCAATAATGAGTCAGAAACCAATATCCACAGACCATATAGTACAAGTATTTACGCTTAGTGACAGTGCTAGTAATGGAGCCTCACATAGCCCCATGCCAGAATTAGGCCCTCTCAAAATGTAGTGCCATTAGTCTGGGACCCTGTTACAAGATCACACAGGCTCTATTCAATTGGTACCAGCATTCTTCCTGGAGGGTTAAACTGGCCAGGGAGTGAAACTGCATCCTGTGTCGAGGTAATGCATGAGTGGAGCTATACTTCTACTACCTGTATATGCCTTCATAGTGTACAAAGGGACAACTTTATGATTTCTGTGGAACCCAGGAGCTTTGCGCTATGCAGGTTTTTGTTCATTAGTAACTGTTGTATGGTTGCTGGATACTAAAGCTGTTGTAACAGCGACTTCATCAGAATAAAGGATTACACACACACACACACCCACACACACGTGTTAATTCCGAAGCTCATTGAACTAATACATAGCATACTGAGGTTCCACCTCACAGAAAAATACATCTCCATTACAAGGAGAAACCAGATAAAACTGTTGTGGGAAATAGTTGCTGACTGCTCTCAGAATTACTGGAAAGAGACAAATACACTGTGTGGGTAAACTGTATAGTTTTCTGCAATATGAATGGGGGTGGTACACATAGTTACCACTGTGCTTTAGACGAGTGTTGTGCAAGAGCACTGCCACCACAAGGTAGCAGATGTACTTTGCGTTGTTATTAGAAACAACATACGTACTGGTGAAATACCAGTGAAATGTGCTCTATTACATTATTAGCATGAAAAACCATTGTTGTTGGAAAATTGAAGTCTTCTGATATGTTATAGCATGTAGATTGCAGTGCCTTTTTCTTCAGGGTCAAGCAGTCCAGAAAGAGAGGAATTATCTGCTTGACCCTGAAGCTGATGGCACTGCAGTGATGATAATAGGTGTTGAGTGGCACTGCACAGTGCCTACAGTTCACAAGATTGCCTACGATCAGTTTATGAAAATCAAATCCCAGCCACTGAGTTCACACCCTCTCAAATCTCAGGGTATGAGGAGTGTTCAATAATTAATGTTCCATGTTCCGTAGCCTGTAACAGTTGTGTTACTCAAGCACTTACTGTCGGTTGGAGGCAGCACTTGTAGGAAACACTTGGGAGGTCGGCAATTTGGCAGTAATGAAGTGGAAATGGCTGTTTGTGAATGGTTCTGAATGCAGGAATCATCCGATTTCTACCGAGACGGAGTTTTTAGACTCGTTCCAAGCTGGGAAAGATGTGTAAGTGTGCTTGGGGATTTTGTCAAAATGTACTGATGTTTCAATGGAACAAATTAGCTATGTTTAACGCTGTAATGACTTTTCATTTAACTGCTGTGGCCTAGGGAGCCTTACTACTTGAACGTTTGTTTCTGCAGTTATGTTCATTGCATTATGTTATCCTTCTGCACTCTACAATTTTTGGTACTGATAGCTTCGTTAAACAAACATAAATAAAAGGTAAAATTGTCCGTACACACTCCATGCAGGCACATAGGGGTAGTGGTGGTATAGCTCCACTCATTCTTAATCTCGGAACTAGATAAGGAGAACAGTGAAATTAGCGCTCCCACTTCCGGCTTAACTGCTGGGGAAGAACCTTCGGTATCCATTCAGTAATGAGGCTGGTTGGGTCCCACAGCCTGTGTGTTGGGATTCGAACTCTGGATCGTCCAGCCCGTAGCCTAGTCGCTATCAGTGGCGTACCAAGGGGGAGTTTGGGTTGTTCAACCTCCCCCCCCCCCCGAAATTTCCAAGACCCACCAAAATCGTGCCAAACTCAATCCGATTGTGAAAAATTAAAAATTGCTGAATTTAGGACGCCAACACCCCAAGATGTTCGGCAAAAAGGCAGTAAAATTCTAAAACTACCGCCGGTTCGCAATTTATTTACATTAGCAATGAAAAATAAATTGGTTGTCATCATAAATAGTCTTAAAGTAGCAAAAATGAAGAAAATTTTATTGTATGAAATGAAATTCTTGTATCAAATAACAGCTGCCTCCAGAACTCCTGACTAGGGGACTACCGCCCCCACATGCCCGTTCTCTCTGTCCTTTGTCCTCAACTGAATTTGTTAAACCCCCCCTAACCTCCGAACAAAATTCCTGGGTACGCCACTGGTTGCTATTATTATGCTATCCAGGCTGCCAAATGAAGCGTGGATAAATAAGTAAATGTTAAAAATCAGATCACACAACTCAGAAGCCTGGTGTTATCTCCGGTGACCTGTGGGGCCAGAGACACTCCTCTATTAGGTGACCTGTGGCTTACGCCATTTCCTGCTCACTGTGTACGAAGAAATGCGCAGTTTGTTAAACAAGACGACCTACTGACTGTGCGGCGCGTCGGTGACGAGTCAGTGGCACATCACAATGAGGCTGCTGACAGTGCAGGTGCTGGGCGTCCTGCTTATGGTTTACCAGGGCGCCGCGACGCCTACGGATGGAAACGAAGATGACTTTGGTCCTGGCTCTTCTGCACTGGACAAGGTAAGCTTAAAACACGATACGACAGCCATCTCGGCGATCAGTAGGGACCAACTGTGAACTGAACCAGCGGTGTAGACGGACTGTGCCAGCGATTTGGTGCTTGTGTCAGCAAGCAGGTCGCGTCTCTACATTTCTCGAACATCCTTCATGCTAGCTGCATGTGACGATTAAACTGCGTTAATGTGTGGTGAACAGACTGCGGCACAAATCACAGCGTGGCTGTCAATAATATGTCCTTGTAACACACGGCCAAGTGCGAAATTGTGGGACCGACACTAACGACCGTACTGCTGGGCTGTGACGGTGTCCGGTGATCTGCACGAGTAGCAATGTACACGGTTGAAAATGAACTGCGGTAATTCGAAACGTCGGGCACATCGTGCTGTAGCGGCACAGTGCCAGAGCTCGCAAACAGGGACTGTGTCATGACGTCGTTATTAAAAACGTACACTGTTAAGTTGACTGAGTGCCTTCAGCTATCTGTGCAGGGCCAGAAGAATGTAAGGTTGAAATATAACGAATTGTAATACTGCTGCTGTTCTGTATGGGTATGAAACTTGGTCTGTCACATGGAGGGAGAAACGTAGGCTGAAGGTGTTTGAGAATAGGGTGCTGAGGGAGACATTAGGGGCTTGCAGGAAGGAAGGAAGAGGAAACTGAACAAAACTATATAATGAGAAGTTTCATGAATTGTGGTGCCCACCGGATATTATTAGGGTGAGAAGGGCGGGCTACGTGACAAGCATGGGGGAAAAGATAAATGCATATAGGACTTGGGTGGGGAAGACCTGCAGGGAAGGAACCACTTGGATGACCTGAAGGGAAGGGACCACTTGGAAGACCTCGGTGTAGGTGGGAGGATAATTTTAAATGGATCTTAAAGAACTAGTATAGGATGTCGTGCACTGTGTTAATATGGCTGAGGGTAGGGACAGTGACGGGCTGTTGAGTGAATTGTGTGATATTTCGGGTTGGTTAAAATGCGAGAAATTTCTTGACTGTCTGAGGAACTGTCAGTTTCTAAAGAACGACTGTGCTCCGTGGATTGAGTGAGTGAGTGAGTCAGTCACTCGGTGAGTGAGTGAGCGAGCGAGTGAGTGAGTGAGTCAGTCAGTAAGTGTGTTGGTCAGTCAGGGATAATACTGCTTATGGTTTAGTGTGCTATGCTTTCGTTCATTTTCTACATTTATCCATGCAGTCAGAACCTGATGTCTTTCTTCTGGGTAATATTTGTATCCATTTTAAATATTATTGCTCAAAATGGCAGCTTCCTTCCCGCGCGTATCACCCGATTTCCAGATGGTCACTATATGTACCACCAGTTTAACATTAAGCAAGTCCACGTTCTGCCCACACAGTGTGTTTATGTGTTTTGTGTGGATCTGAAAACAAACAGCGATTATTTCACTGTACAGCATCGACTGATTGGTTTTTATAACTGAGACGGAGTGTGTTTACTGCGCGGTGCGTTCAACATTCTACGTTCTGCCAACACAGTGTATTTATGTGTTTTGTGTGGATCTGAGAAAAAACAGCGATTATTTCACTGTACAGCATTGACTGGTTGGTTTTCATAACTGAGACGGAGTGTGTTTACTGCGCGGTACGGACTGGATCTGAATTAAGATGAACTTTGGGCTCGGAATGTTGAGATGCCACTTAGCAAGACACCCGTAGTAACGTGACAAAGTCCAGGCAGTTGACTGCCAAAGTCAGCAGAATTTTTACTTCTGTGTCCTGCAGTTGGCAGGTCATCAGGAAGACACGGGTCGATGG
>Ga0123354_10013728_pt1 | contig 12587 bp, 11 predicted proteins | sample TergutLab28metaG_2_FD_97872 | JGI IMG/M metagenome (GOLD analysis project Ga0123354, IMG submission 97872) | Labiotermes labralis P4 segment gut microbial communities from Petit-Saut dam, French Guiana - Lab288 P4 | ecosystem: Host-associated > Arthropoda: Insects > Digestive system > Gut ... | reverse complement strand
AACGAATCTGCATGGCAAGGGACTCCATCAGGGTTGCAACTGATCAATCAGCGCTTGCATCACCTCGCGCGCTATGAACAGCGGGTAGCGTTTATTGTCTATGTAATCGTCCGGGATGCGACACGTACCCGCCCGGCACGATTGCCTGGCAAAACAACCTGTATGTGAAGACCAACGCGTCGAATGCAACGTATGCCTATGAGGCTCCGGCGCTGCCGGCGACCATGGACGACCTCTTTGCACAAATGAACAGCGAAGGCGCACGGGGGTATTTGGCACTGTCCTACTACGACAACATGGCCCTGCCCGTGATGCTGTACGTGAAAGACCAGACGCAAACAGCTATTTTCAGCTATCAGTCGTCGGCCCCCGGCGCCACGCTGCTCGACCAGGGGAACAATTACGGCGCGCAAGGTTTTGCCTATTGGGGCTCGATGGTAGATATTCCTTCTGTTTCTGGTTCAGGGGCTTGGTATTACGTCAAGGCGGGTAATTGCAGCGGCGGCTGGATGTGCACGGCACCCATGCCCACAAATGTCGCGTATATGTCCGCTGGCCCTGCCCCCAGGCCCGTCACTGGCCCATGATGATGGGATGTGGGATGCGAGCTACGGCCCCAGGGACGTAGCTCGCAGGGATCCGTGGTGGCGGGCGGTTGGGGAACCCTGAAGTTCCCCGACCGAAAAACGAGGGTGCAGCCCGCGTGAGCGAAGGCTGATTTCAGCCCAGGCGCTCGGCGAACAGCACGGCAAAGAAGCCCAGCGCCGCCAGCACGGTCCATTTCAGGACGATCCAGCCCAGACGCTTGTAGCGCGCCCGGCCAGTGGCGGCGTAATAGGCGAAACACACGCCCGCCACCAACAGCAGGATCAGCAGCAGCCAGCGAAACAGCAGCATTTACCAGGCGCGCGCCAACTGGGCGAAGCCGGCGGGCGCCTTGCGCTCGTCCTCGAAGCTGACGATGTCCCAGGCGCCCTGCTCGGCCAGCAGCGCGCGCAGCAATTGGTTGTTGAGCGCGTGGCCGGAACGGAAGGCGCTGTAGGCGCCCAGCATGGGCTTGCCGACGCAGTACAGGTCGCCGATGGCGTCCAGAATCTTGTGCTTGGCGAACTCCTCAGCGTAGCGCAGGCCGTCGGCGTTGAGCACCTTGGTGTCGTCCATGACGATGGCGTTGTCCAGCCCGCCGCCCAGCGCCAGGCCGTTGGCGCGCAGCATCTCCACGTCCTTGCTGAAGGCGAAGGTGCGCGCGCGCGCGATGTCGCGGCTGTAGCGCCCCGAGCCCATGTCGAACTCCACGCGCTGGCCGGTGGAGTCCACCGCCGGGTGCTGGAAGTCGATCTCGAAGCGCAGCGTGAAACCGTGGCACGGATCAAGCCGCGCCCACTTGAGTTGTTCGCCTTCGCCCTCGCGCACCTCGACCGGGCGGAGCACGCGCAGGAACTTGCGGGGTGCCTTCTGCGCCTCGATGCCCGCGCTTTGCAGCAGGTAGACGAAGGAGGAGGCCGAGCCGTCGAGGATCGGCACTTCCTCGGCCGTGATGTCGATGTACAGGTTGTCCAGCCCCAGGCCGGCGCAGGCCGACATCAGGTGCTCGACGGTGCGGACCTTGGCGTCGCCGCGCGACACCGTGGAGGCCAGCCGCGTGTCCGTGACCGCCAGCGCGTTGACCGGAATGTCCATCGGCTCCGGCAGGTCGATGCGCCGGAACACGATGCCCGTGTCCGGCGGTGCCGGCCGCAGCGTCAACTCCACGCGTTCGCCGCTGTGCAAGCCGACGCCCACCGCGCGCGTGAGCGACTTGAGAGTGCGTTGCGAAAGCATAGTCCCGTATTTTAGTTTTTCACTTGAGGGCCTACAGCGAATGGGCATTGGGCCAAGGCCGGACCTAGAGCGGTTTCGAGTGCGTCGTTGACACATTCGAGGCGCGACGCCCGGTTTCGTCAGCTACCGCCGCAGGCCCCCACCCCAACCTTCCCCCAGAGGGGGAAGGAGCCACAAGCCCTCCCCCTTGGGGAAGGGAAGGGGCCAGCGGCGCAAGAAGGTTCACACCCGAATCAAAACCGTTTCAGCGCCTCGGGGCAGGCCAAAGTCAATCGGCTTGCTTGCGCAGGAACGCAGGGATCTCGAAGTCGTCCATGCCGCCCGCCGACAGCGCGTCCACACGGGCGCCGGCCTGCGTCCGGTTGGGGCGCCACACCTTGGGCGTGTCGAGGTTGCCGTAGTCGAGCGGGCTGGCGACGAAGCCGGACCCGGCCATCGCCTGGCTGCCGCCCGGCGTGATGAAGGGCACGTTGTCGGTGCCGGTACGCAGGCCGCCTTGCACCACGCGGATGGTGTTCTTGCGCGACAGGCCGGTGGCCAGCACGGTGACGCGGATGTCGTCGGCCAGCGTGTCATCGTAGGTGGCGCCGTAGATGATTTCCGCGTTTTCCGAGGCGTAGGCGCGGATGGTGTTCATCGCCTCCTTGGATTCGTTCAACTTGAGCGAGCTCTTGGAGGCCGTCACCAGCACCAGCACGCCCTTGGCGCCCGACAGGTCGATGCCTTCCAGCAGCGGGCAGGCCACCGCTTCCTTGGCGGCGATGCGGGCGCGGTCCGGGCCGCTGGCCGTGGCCGTGCCCATCATGGCCTTGCCGGTCTCGCCCATCACGGTGCGCACGTCCTCGAAGTCGAGGTTGATGAAGCCGTGGCCGCTGATGATCTCGGCGATGCCGCCGACGGCGTTTTTCAGCACGTTGTTGGCCTGCGCGAAGGCTTCTTCCTGGGTGACGTCGTCGCCCAGCACCTCCAGCAATTTTTCGTTGAGCACCACCACCAGCGAATCGACGTTGGCTTCCAGTTCGGCCACGCCCGCCTCGGCATTGGTCATGCGGCGACCGAATTCCCAGTCGAACGGCTTGGTGACCACGCCGATGGTGAGAATGCCCATGTCCTTGGCGATGCGGGCGATGACCGGCGCGGCGCCGGTGCCGGTGCCGCCGCCCATGCCGGCGGTGACGAACAGCATGTGGGCGCCGCGGATTGCTTGCCGGATGTCGTCGGAAGAGGCCTCGGCGGCCTCGCGCCCTTTCTCGGGCTTGCCGCCGGCGCCCAGGCCGCTGCTGCCCAACTGGATTGTGGTGGGCGCCAGCGTGCGGCCCAGCGCCTGTGCGTCGGTGTTGGCGGAGATGAACTCCACGCCCTGCACCTGGCGCTCGATCATGTGATTGACGGCGTTGCCGCCGCCACCGCCCACGCCGATGACCTTGATCAGCGTGCCGGATTGGAAGGTGTCGGTCTCAATCATCTCGATGCTCATGGTGTGCTCCTGGTCTTTATACTGCAGTTGCCTTGGGGTAAATGAAACTTTGTGTGTGGTTGTCGAGGGGCGCGCCGCTTCACGAGGGGGGCCCGGTGCTTGGCCACACCGGGGACATCGGGCGCAGGGCGGTCGTGGCGTGGTCCATGGTCAAAAATTCCCGACGATGAAGTCCTTGATGCGGCCGAAGGCGTTCTTCATGCCGCTGCTCTTGTGCGCCACCTTGAGGCCGCGCAGCCGCGCCTGGCGCGCTTCTTCCATCAAGCCCATGACGGTGGCGGCGCGCGGTTGCGCCACCATGTCGGACAGGGCGCGCGAATACTTGGGCACGCCGCGGCGCACCGGCTTGAGGAAGATGTCCTCGCCGAGTTCCACCATGCCGGGCATGACGGCGGCGCCGCCGGTCAGCACCACGCCGGAGGACAGCAGTTCCTCAAAGCCAGACTCGCGGATCACTTGCTGCACCAGCGAGAAGATTTCTTCCACGCGCGGCTCGATCACGCCGGCCAGCGCCTGGCGGCTGAGCATGCGCGGCGTGCGGTCGCCCAAGCCCGGCACTTCGACCTGCGTGTCGGCGTCGGCCAGCAGTTGCTTGGCGTAGCCGTGCGCGACCTTGATGTCCTCGGCGTCCATGGTCGGGGTGCGCAGCGCCATGGCGATGTCGCTGGTGATCAGGTCGCCGGCGATCGGGATCACCGCCGTGTAGCGGATGGTGCCGCCGGAAAACACCGCCACGTCGGTGGTGCCGGCGCCGATGTCCACGCAGGCCACGCCCAGCTCGCGCTCGTCGTCGCTGAGCACCGCCTGCGCGGAGGCCAGCGGGTTGAGCATCAACTGATCCACCTCCAGGCCGCAGCGGCGCACGCACTTGATGATGTTCTCCGCCGCGCTCTGCGCCCCGGTGACGATGTGCACCTTGGCTTCCAGCCGCTTGCCGCTCATGCCCACCGGTTCTTTTACGTCCTGGCCGTCGATCACGAACTCCTGCGGCTCCACCAGCAGCAGGCGCTGGTCGCTGGAGATGTTGATGGCCTTGGCGGTTTCCACCACGCGCGCCACGTCGGCGGGCGTGACTTCCTTGTCCTTGACCGCCACCATGCCGCTGGAGTTGAGGCCGCGGATGTGGTTGCCGGTGATGCCGGTGTAGACGCGGCCGATCTTGCAGTCGGCCATCAGCTCGGCCTCTTTCAGGGCCTGCTGGATGCTGGCCACCGTGGCGTCGATGTTGACCACCACGCCGCGCTTGAGGCCGTTGCTGGGCGCCACGCCCAGGCCGGCGAGCTTGAGGTCGCCACCGGGCAGCATTTCCCCGACCACCGCCATGATCTTGGCGGTGCCGATGTCCAGTCCGACGATGATGTCCTTGTACTCTTTTGCCATGCCGTGGTTCCGTCGCTGTGGTTGCTATCGTTTCGCCGCGTGCCTGGCCACTGGCCTGGCCGCGGGCTTGGTTGGGGCCGGTTTGGGTTCGTCGCGCACGGTGCTGACGCCGCGCAGCCGCAGCGCGTAGCCGCCGACGTGCCGCAGGTCCGCCGCCTCGATGGCCTCCACCGGGCGCTGGTGGCGCGCCGCCACCTCCTTGGCGGTGGCGCCGAATTGCTTAAGCCGCGCCGCCAGTTCGTCCGGCGTGCCTTGCCCGAGTTCGATGCTGGCGCCCGAGTCCAGCGCGACGCGCCAGTTGCCGCGCGCCAGCAGGGCCACTTCGCTCAACTGGGCGTCCAGTGGCGCCACCAGCGGCTCCAGCAGCCGGTACATGGCCAGCACCTCGGGGGCGTGGCCGTCGGGGCCGATCAGCGTCGGCAAGTCCTCGTCCGCGTCGCCGCCGGCCTCGAACACCTGGCCGCGGCCGTCCACCATGCGCGCGTCGTCGTCGTCCGTGCCCCAGCGGGCCACCGGCGCGTACTCGTGCAGGGTGACGTGCAAGCGGTTGGGAAATTCGCGCCGCACCTCGGCCCGCCGCACCCAGGGCGCGGACTGGAACACCGACTGCGCCGCCGCCAGGTCCATGGTGAAGAAGGTGCCATTGAGCCGCGGCGCGACGCTGGCGCGCAGCGCGGCGGCGCTGGTGTGCGCGGTGTCGCCGTCGATCGTGATCTCGCGGATGGCGAACGCCGGGTGACCCACGAACCACCACAGTCCGGCGGCGACGCAGCTAAGCACCAGCGCCGCGACGAGCAACGACGCGGTCAGGTTCATCAGCTTGACATCCACCGGCACGGACAGGCTGTGGCTCATGCGCGTCCTCCCGGCGGGGCAGGGTAGTCGAGCGTGGCGCCGGCCAGCAGTTGCAGGCACAGCTCCTCGTAGCCGGTGCCGGCGGCGCGGGCCGCCATGGGCACCAGCGAATGGCTGGTCATGCCGGGCGAGGTGTTGACTTCCAGCAGGGTGGGCCGGCGCGTGGCGGCGTCGATCATCACGTCCACCCGGCCCCAGCCGCGGCAGCCGAGCACCCGGTAGGCCTGCAGCGCCAGCGCCTGGATGGCTGCTTCCTCGCCGGCGGGCAAATCGCACGGCACGCGGTATTCGGTGACGTCGGTGAAGTACTTGTTCTGGTAGTCGTACTGCTGGCCCTCGGGCGCGACGATGTGGATCACCGGAAGCGCCCGGGCGCTCGGGCCTTCGCCCAGCACCGCGCAGGTCACTTCGTCGCCGGCGATGAACTGCTCGCACAGGACGTCGGCGTCCAGTTCGGCGGCCTGGGCCACCGCGGCCTCGAGCTGGCTGGCGTCGGTGACCTTGGTCAGCCCGAGCGAGGAGCCTTCGCGCGAGGGCTTGACGATCAGGGGCAGCCCCAGCTCTGCGGCCAGGGCGCGCACGCGCGCGGCGTCGTACTCGCCGCGGCGCAGCATGGCGTGGCGCGGCGTTGGCAGCCCCTCGGCCAGCCAGACGTGCTTGGTCATGGCCTTGTCGATGGCGATGCTGGAGGCCATCACCCCGGAGCCGGTGTACGGAAGGCCCAGCAGTTCCAGCGCGCCCTGCACCGTGCCGTCCTCGCCGAAGCGGCCATGCAGGGCGATGAAGCAGCGCTCGAAGCCCTGGCGCTTGAGCTCGTCCATCGGCTGCGTGGCCGGATCGAACGGGTGCGCGTCGACGCCGCGCGAGCGCAGCGCCTGCAGCACGCCCTGGCCCGAAAGCAGGGAAATCTCGCGCTCGGCGGACACCCCGCCCAGCAGCACCGCCACTTTCCCGAATTGAACGCCGTGTCGCTCCATCTTGCCTTGTCCAGTTTCAATCACGCTCAGTTTTTTGTAGCAGTTCGACGATTTTCGACGGCATGCCGCCGATCGAACCCGCGCCCATGCACATCACCACGTCGCCGTCCTCGGCGTGCGCGGCGATCAACGCCGGCAGCTCGGCGATGTCGGCCACGAACACCGGCTCCACCTTGCCGGCTACGCGCAGCGCGCGCGCCAGCGAACGGCCATCGGCGGCGACGATCGGCTCCTCGCCGGCGGCGTAGACCTCGGTCAGCACCACCCGGTCGGCGCTGCCGATGACCTTCACGAAGTCCTCGAAGCAGTCGCGCGTGCGGGTGTAGCGGTGCGGCTGGAACGCCAGCACTAGCCGCCGGCCCGGGAACGCGCCGCGCGCCGCCGCCAGCGTGGCGGCCATTTCCGCCGGGTGGTGGCCGTAGTCGTCGATCAGGGTGAAGCGCCCGCCCGCTTTGGCGGGCAGCTCACCGTAACGCTGGAAGCGCCGGCCCACGCCCTTGAACTCGGCCAGCGCCTTTTGCACGGCGGCGTCGGGCACGTTCAGTTCCACCGCCACCGCGATGGCGGCCAGCGCATTCAGCACGTTGTGCCGGCCCGCCAGATTCAGCGTCACCGGCAGATCGGGCAGTTGCACGCCGTTGCGCCGCTGCGCCGTAAAGCGCATCTGCGCGCCCTCGGCGCGCACGTCCACCGCGCGCACTTGGGCATCCTGGGCAAAGCCGTAGCTGGTGACGGGGCAGGTGACCTCGGCGATGATCTCGCGCACGGCCGGGCTTTCGAGGCACAGGATGGCGGCGCCGTAGAACGGCATCCGTTGCAGGAAATCGATGAACGCCTTTTTCAGCCGGCCAAAGTCGTGCCCGTAGGTTTCCATGTGGTCGGCGTCGATGTTGGTAACGACCGCCATCACCGGCAGCAGGTTTAGGAACGAGGCGTCGGACTCGTCGGCCTCGACCACGATGTGCTCGCCCGCGCCCAGCCGCGCGTTGGCGCCGGCGCTGTTCAGGCGCCCGCCGATCACGAAGGTCGGGTCCAGCCCGGCCTCGGCCAGCACGCTGGCCACCAGGCTGGTGGTGGTGGTCTTGCCGTGCGTGCCGGCGATGGCGATGCCCTGCTTCAGGCGCATCAGCTCGGCCAGCATGATGGCGCGCGGCACCACCGGAATGCGCCGCTCGCGGGCGAGCAGCACCTCGGGGTTGTCGGACTTGACGGCGGTGGAGGTGACCACCGCGTCCGCCGCCGCCACGTTGGCGGCGGCGTGGCCGACGAAGGTGTGGATGCCCATGCCGGCCAGCCGGCGCAGCGAGGCGCTGTCGGCCAGGTCGGAGCCGGACACCGTGTAGCCGAGGTTGTGCAGTACCTCGGCGATGCCGCTCATGCCCGAGCCGCCGATGCCGACGAAGTGGATGCGCTTGATGGCGTGTTTCATGTCGCCAACTTCTCACAGGCGGCCACGAGTTCGTCGGTGGCGCGGGTTTTTTGCAGCGACTGGGCTTTTTGGGCCACATCGGCGAGCGCGGAGCGCTCTGTATTTTGTAGCATGTCGGCTAATTCCTGGGCCGTCAGGTCGCGCTGCTGGATCATCCAGCCGGCGCCCTGATCGATCAAAAAGCGGGCGTTGGCGCTCTGGTGGTCGTCCACCGCGTGCGGGAATGGCACGAACAGCGCCGCCGCGCCGATGGCGGCGATTTCGGTCACGGTGGTGGCGCCGGCGCGGCAGATCACCAGATCGGCCTCGGCGTAGGCGCGCGCCATGTCGTCGATGAACGGCAGCAGCTCGGCTTGCACGCCCGCTGCCTGGTAGTTGGCGCGCAGCTCGTCGATCTGCTTGGCGCCGCTCTGGTGCAGGACGCAGGGCCGCTGCTCGGGCGCGATCAGCGCCAGCGCTTGGGGCACCACCTCGTTGAGCGCCTTGGCGCCCAAGCTGCCGCCCACCACCAGCAAGCGCAGCGGCCCGTCGCGCCCGGCGAAGCGGGTGGCCGGATCGGGGTAGCGGGTGAACGCCTCGCGCAGCGGGTTGCCGATGCAGCGCGCCCGGCGTGCCTTCGGCAGCACGCCCGGGAAGGCGGTGAACACGCGGTCGGCCACGCCGGCCAGCACCTTGTTGACCAGGCCCGGCACCGAGTTCTGCTCGTGCAGCACCAGCGGCTTGCCCAGCGCCACGCCCATCAGGCCGCCCGGGAAGCTGATGTAGCCGCCCAGGCCCAGCAGCACGTCGGGCTTAACGCGCCGGATCACGCCGATGCTCTGGCCGAAGGCCCGCAGCAGGCGCAGCGGCAGCAGCAGCAGCGTCGTCAGTCCCTTGCCGCGCACGCCGCCGAAGTCGATGGCCTCGAACGGGAAGCCGAGCGGCGGCACCAACTGTTGCTCCATGCTGTGCGGCGCGCCCAGCCAGTGCACGCGCCAGCCGCGCGCGCGCAGGGCCTCGGCCACCGCCAGTCCGGGGAAGATGTGGCCGCCGGTGCCGCCGGCCATGACCAGAGCGCATTTTGGAGCCTGTTTAGCTTCTGGTTGCCGCCGCGTTGGGCCGCAATCGGGATGAGTTGGTGCCCGAGGCGCGCTGCACGGGCTGCTGCCCGTGCAAGCGACTTGGGCGCCAAATCGCCCGATTTCGGCCCAACCCTTCGGGCAGTCACCTTTTCGGGCGGTCTGCGGCGTTGCGGCGCTTGCCCATAGATGCACTATGGGCAGCGCGCCGTGCCTTGCATCCCATCCCGAAAAGGTGGCTGCGCGACGGCAAACAGAGGCTAAACAGGCTCCTGTCATTTGCGGCCTCCACGCATGAGTTGCCGGTTCTCGACGTCCACCCGCAACACGATGGCGATGGCCACCAGGTTGGCCATGATGGCCGAGCCGCCGTAGCTCATGAAGGGCAGCGTCAGTCCCTTGGTGGGCAACGCGCCCAGGTTGACGCCGATGTTGATGAAGGCCTGGAAACCCAGCCACAGGCCGATGCCCTGCGCCACCAGCCCGGAGAACACCCGGTTGAGCGCGATCGACTGGCGGCCGATGTGCATGATGCGGCGCGTCAGCCACAGGAACAGGAAGATCACGCACACCAGCCCGACGAGGCCGAACTCCTCGCCGATGATGGCGGTCAGGAAGTCGGTGTGCGCCTCGGGCAGCCAGTGCAGTTTTTCGATGCTGCCGCCCAGGCCGACGCCGAAGATCTCGCCGCGCCCGATGGCGATCAGCGAGTGCGACAGCTGGTAGCCCTTGCCCAGCGCGTGCGCCTCGCTCCAGGGGTCGAGGTAGGCGAAGATGCGCTCGCGCCGCCAGGGCGAGGCCCAGATCATCATCGCGAAGGCCACCGCCAGCACGGTGGCGATGAGAAAGAACATGCGCGCGTTCACGCCGCCCAGGAACAGGATGCCCATGGCGATCACGGCGATGACCAGGAACGCCCCCATGTCCGGCTGCGCCAGCAGCAGCAGGCCAACCACGCCCACGGCCACGCCCATCGGCAGCACGGCGCGGAAAAAGCGTTCCTTGACCTCCATCTTGCGCACCATGTAGTCAGCGGCGTACAGCAGCACGGCGAGCTTGGCTAGCTCCGACGGCTGGAAGTTCGCCGGGCCGAGCGAAATCCAGCGCCGCGCGCCGTTGATCACGATGCCCACGTGCGGAATCAGCACCACGATCAGCAACGCCAGCGCCACCACGAACAGCCACGGCGCGGCCCGCTGCCACCAGTCCATGCGCACCTGGAACACCACCAGCGCGGCCAGCAGGGACAGCACGATCCACAGGGCGTGCCGCAGGGCGAAGAAGTACGACGGGTGGTGCACCAGTTGCGGGTTGTCCGGCAGCGCGATGGTGGCCGAATACACCATCACCAGCCCCCAGGCCAGCAAGCTCACGCAGACCCAGATCAGCGGCTGGTCGAACCCCAGCATGCGCGAGGGCGTGCTGGCCGTGCGCGCGTATTCCAGGCCGCCGATGCGCACCGGCAGGTCGTCGACGCGCGGCGCGGCGCGCTTGCGGCTGCGCGCCGGCTGTTCCATGCTGTCGGTGGCCGCGTTCATGCCATCAGCTCCAGTTCCGTGCCCTCGGCGCGCGCCAGCGCCTGCACGGCGGCGCAAAACACCTCGGCGCGGTGCGCGTAGTCGCGGAACATGTCCAGGCTGGCGCAGGCCGGCGACAGCAGCACCGCGTCGCCCGCCTGGGCGCGCTCGCGCGCCAGCTCGACCGCCTGCTCCAGCGACGGGGCGTCGATCAGCGGCACCCCGGCGCCGTCCAACGCGGCGCGGATCAGGCCGGCGTCGCGTCCGATCAGCACCGCCGCACGGACGTGGCGCGCCAGCGGATCGCGCAGCGGCGCGAAGTCCTGGCCCTTGCCGTCGCCGCCCAGGATCACCACCAGCTTGCGCTCGGCGCCCAGCCCTTGCAGCGCCGCGAGGGTCGCGCCGACGTTGGTGCCCTTGCTGTCGTCGAAGTACTCGACGCCGTTCAGGACGCCGATCGATTCGACCCGGTGCGGCTCGCCGCGGTACTCGCGCAGGCCGTACAGCATCGGCCCCAGGGCGCAGCCCGCGCCGGCGGCCAGGGCCAGCGCGGCCAGGGCGTTGACGGCGTTGTGGCGGCCACGGATGCGCAAGGCGTCGGCGGGCATCAGGCGCTGCAAGTGCAGCTCCGGTCCGGCGTCCTTGCGGCGGCGCTGCGTCTCGTCGGCCTCGAAGGCGCGCACCAGCCAGGCCATGCCGTTGACGATTTCGATGCCGAAGTCGCCCGGCGCCTGCGGCATGCCGGCGCCGAAGGTCACCACCTGCCGCGCCGGCGGCTTGGGGCCTTTCACGGCCTTGGCCGGCGGCTGGGGCCGCATAGCCATGACCCGCGGATCGTCGCGGTTGAGCACCATCAGGGCCTGCTGGCCGAACACCTTGGCCTTGGCGGCGGCGTAGGCGTCCATGCCGCCGTGCCAGTCGAGGTGGTCCTGCGTGACGTTGAGCACCGTGGCCACCGCCGGCTCGAAGGCGCTGCAGGCATCCAGCTGGAAGCTCGACAGCTCCAGCACCCAGACTTGCGGCAGGGCGTCGGCCTGCAGCCGCTCGCGCAGGCTGTCCAGCAAAGTCGGGCCGATGTTGCCCGCCACCGTCACCGACTGGCCGGCGCGCTCGGCCAGCTGGCCGGTCAGCGAGGTCACCGTGGTCTTGCCGTTGGTGCCGGTGATGGCGATCACCTTGGGCGCGTAGCCGCGTTCGGTCCGCAGGCCGTCCAGCGCGGCGCAGAAAAGATCAAGCTCGCCGGCCACCGGCAGCTTGCGCGCCCGCGCCGCCTGAACCACGTCCGCGATGGTCGCCGGCGCCAGGCCGGGGCTGCGGTAGACGGCGCTGATCGACGCCTCGTCCAGCAGCGCGGCGTCCAGCGCGCCGGCCACGAAGCGCGCGGCGGGCACCTGCTCGCGCAGCGCCGCCAGTTGCGGCGGCGCGGCGCGGGTGTCGGCCACGGTCACGCGCGCGCCCGCGTCGGCGCACCAGCGCGCCATCGCTAGGCCCGAAGCGCCCAGTCCGAGCACCAGCACGTGTTGATCTTGCATGCGGTTCACCTGTTCACCTCAGCTTCAGCGACGACAGGCCCACCAGGCACAGCAGCATGGTGATGATCCAGAAACGCACCACGACCTGGGTTTCGGCCCAGCCGCTTTTCTCGAAATGGTGGTGCAGCGGCGCCATCTTCAACAGCCGGCGCCCCTGGCCGTAGCGGCGCTTGGTGTACTTGAACCAGCTCACCTGGAGCATCACCGACAGCGCCTCGACCACGAAGATGCCGCCCATGATGGCCAGCACGATTTCCTGCCGCACGATGACCGCGACGGTGCCCAGCGCGCCGCCCAGCGCCAGCGCGCCCACGTCACCCATGAACACCTGCGCTGGATGGGCGTTGAACCACAGAAAGGCCAGCCCCGCGCCGGCCATGGCGGCGCAGAAGATCAGCAGCTCGCCCGCGCCCGGAATGTGCGGCAGCAGCAGGTAGCGCGCGTACACCGCGTTGCCGGTGACGTAGGCGAAGATGCCCAGCGCCGAGCCGACCAGGATCACCGGCATGATCGCCAGCCCGTCCAGCCCGTCGGTCAGGTT
>Ga0123354_10013727_pt1 | contig 12587 bp, 5 predicted proteins | sample TergutLab28metaG_2_FD_97872 | JGI IMG/M metagenome (GOLD analysis project Ga0123354, IMG submission 97872) | Labiotermes labralis P4 segment gut microbial communities from Petit-Saut dam, French Guiana - Lab288 P4 | ecosystem: Host-associated > Arthropoda: Insects > Digestive system > Gut ... | reverse complement strand
TCGTAAACAGGTTTTTGACTGTTTGCGAACTGAAAGCAAAACAAGGATACTATTATCCCTAAGAAATGTTTATTCATATTGTATAAAATTTGATGATTAGATTTACAATTTGAGGCAAAGGTATGAATTATTTTTCAATTAAAACGTTCTTTCTAACCAACGCATTAAAAAAACGTTATATACGCGGTACGCCGTTTTTTCGGTCGATTCGATAGAGAAAATCATTTCCTTATCTAACAAGGCATTCAAGGCTTTTTGCACCGATGACGCCGCACCGATTTTGTATTTTTGCAGGAATCCCTGCGCTTGCGGTTCTGTGACTAATCCTTCTTTAGCAATAGCAACCAGTAATTGCCATTGAATCGGACTTAGCAGACTGCGGTATTGCATGTAAGTCACCTGCTGCCGGTTTAACTGTTCGTCGCAGGTCTGTTTTACGGTTTCGATACTTACATTTTTCTTTTCTTTCGCAAAAACACTGTTACAGATAACTTGCGTATAGTAGGTGTGCGACAGCGTCCACGAAAGAATAAAATCGATGGCTTCGTCGTCGATGCTACGGTTATGTTCCGCAAACTTTTCATGGATAAACGTTCTATATTTGTCTGCCTGAATTTCAGCTATACCTGTGATTTGCGTACTTGAGAAAAACGGATGGTTTGCCGATGTAAATATTTCAAGCATCAGATGTTTTTTGCTTCCGCTGAAAATGAACTGTGTGTTTTTCAATGTTTGGATAATTGTTCGCAGAAGTGCTTCTACATTTTTTTCAGGATAATCGGCTATTTGTTGAAATTCGTCTATCGCCAACAGAACTTGAATTTGTTGATTATCTAAAAATTGAAATAAACTGCGCAGGGTATATTCATACTCTTTCGTTTCTGCAAATTCAAACCGGATTTCAGGGTTTCCGGTGAGCGCTTCATACGTAATGACAGGGCGAAAATTTTTCAAAAAGTCAAGAAAACGCCTGCCAATGCTGTGTTTTTGAGGAAATTTATTGAAAATGGATAATGCCAGCATCTCCGTGAAATCTTTCAATTTCATACCGGCATAAATATCAACATAGATACAAGCGTAATTTTCAGATTCCAAATCTTCAAAAAGTCTGTAGATTAGGGCTGTCTTTCCTAATCTTCGTGCAGAAATCAGGGTTGTATTGATACCGTTTTTCACATTTTCATGTAGCATTTTCACTTCATTTTCCCTGTCGCAAAAATACGACTTAGATTCATATCCTATTATTAAAAAAGGATTTATACGTTTTCCCATATTCTGTTCATTTAAAATTAATACTACAAAGGTATGAATTATTTTTTAATTTTCATCACGCTAAAAGCGTTACACCTTTAGCGTGATGAAAAATTCGATTTATCCTTTCTGAAATTGCGAAGGTGATTTGCCGAATTGCGTTTTGAAACACTTACTGAAATAGAACGGGTCGTTGATGCCGACTTTGTAGGAAACTTCCGAAACGTTCAGGTTAGTCGTTGTCAGCAGTTCGGCTGCTTTCTTCATCCGGATGATGCGGAGATATTCATTGGGCGAATGTCCGGTAATTCCTTTTATCTTTTTATAAAAATTAGTACGTCCCATGCCGGCTGTTTGGGCAAAAGTATCGACGGAGAAATCAACATTTTCCATGTTCTTTTCTATCAAGGCATGGATTTTGTCGATAAAATCTTTGTCTTTATCCGTGAAAGAAGCCGGTAGAATAGATGTTCCGGGTTCCTGCGCAAATTTTTGCTGCAACTTTTCCCGCTGCTCGATAAGTTTGGTGATGCGTACAATCAGGTATTTGACGCTGAACGGTTTGGTGATATAAGCATCGGCGCCGGCTTGAATACCTTCTAACCGGTGTTCTTCCGACGAATGGGCAGTCAAAAGAATAATGGGAATGTGGCTGGTCAAAAAATCGCTCTTTAACCGGCGTGTTACTTCAAATCCGTCTATATCAGGCATCATGACGTCGCAGACAATCAGATTGGGTTGTTCCTGTATGGCTTTTTCCCACCCTTCTGTGCCGTCTTTGGCTGTAAGTACCGGAAAATAATCGTTTAACTGATTGGATATAAATTCGCGAACTTCGTCGTCATCTTCAATAATCAACAACTTATACTTTTTGTATTGTTTATCCGGAAGCAATTCCTCTACCAAAGTTGTTGGAGACAATTTATCGGCAGTCGAATCGTTAACCGTATATTTTGCAGAAGGTTGCGTTTCTTCCAAAATTTCGTTCTCATAATTACGGTCGGACAGAGGTATGGTAACGGTAAAACAAGCGCCGCCCAGTTCCGAATCGGAATATTCGATTTTTCCCTTGTGTGTTGCCGCTAATTCGGCGGTAAGATGCAAGCCGACTCCGGTTCCTCCAAACGATGAATTGATTTGGGCAAAACGGACAAACAACGAACTTTGTTTGTCTTTTGGAACGCCCGGACCGTTGTCGGCTACGGTCAGAATAAATCTATCGTTAGTTTCCGAGAAGAACAGACGCATCATAATCATTCCATTATCAGGCGTATGCTTCATCGCATTCGACAGGAGATTGTAGGTGATTTTATCCAATATGCTCCGGTCTAACAGCATTTCCTTTTGCGGCAGGTTGGTTTCAAACATAAACTTGATTTTCTTCTTTTCCGCCAGTTCCTGAAACGTCTGATAAATATCGTATAGAAAATTTACCGCTTCCGTACGTGACAGATGTAATTCCAATCCTTTGTTTTGTAATTTTCTAAATTCCAGCAACTGATCGATCAAACGAAGCAGACGGGAAGCGCTTTTCGACATTTGATTGATTTGTTTGGCAGCTCCTGCCGGTAGATTTTCCATTGTCGATAAATTTTCAATCGAACCGCGGAGGATGGTTAGCGGCGTCCGGAATTCGTGCGAGATATTGGTGAAAAACCGGAGTTTATATTCCGTCAGTTGCCGTTCCACTTCTACCGTCGTATTCAAAAGGTTGATTCTCCGAATAAGCCGGACAGTCAAAAAGACGGCAATACCTGCGGCGACAAAATAGAGAATGTATGCCCAAACGGATTCCCAATACGGAGGTACAATCGTTATTTTCAGCGCCGTTTCATTTTCCGTCCATACTCCGAAACTGTTACTGCCTTTAACTTTAAACGAATAGGTTCCCGGAGGTACGTTGCGATAGGCGGCAATATTGTGTCGTGTAACCGGATTCCATGTTTTTTCATAACCATCTAAATAATAAGCATATTGATTAAAAGCTGGCGAATAAAAATTAAGCATGGCAAATTCAATGTTAAACGAGTTTTGGTTGTATTTCAATTGAACTGCTTTGGTCTGCGAAATACTTTCGGACAGCGGCGAGTTGGATTGTTCGGGATGAGCGTCCACTCCGTTGATTTTTAATCCGGTAATCACTACCGGCGGAGTGTAGGCGTCCGATTTGATTTGGGAAGGATTGAAAATAAAAGCGCCGTAATAACTGCCGAACATCAGATCGCCGTTTTTCATCTTCCAGCGGGAACCTTCGTTAAACAATCCCCTTTTCAGGTTGGATAAACTAAAATTTTCAAAGCGACCCGTTTCCGGGTTTAATTTGGAGATGCCGCTTCCACCTTCCGTACTGACCCAGATGAACCCTTGGTTATCTTCTATAATGCTTTGAATCACCTCATTGGAAAGTCCTTCCTTGGACGTGTAATGCCGGAACCAGGAACGTTCGAGCGGAGTCTCCCTGACTAATAAATTCAATCCGCCGCCGGTTGTCCCGAACCAAATACGCCCTTTACTGTCTTCAAAAATGGCTTTTACTTCATTATTATTGAGGGAACGGTCGTCGTTCACATTGAAATGAAAGTTCGTGTATTTCGTATTATCGCGTACCAATTCATTGGGATCGAAAACGATAACGCCTTCGTTGGTTCCTGCCCAAATCATACCGGTATGATCTTGCAAAAGAACCCGCACCATATCCTGATTGATTGTACGCGTATTGATGTGCCGGAACGCAATTGTTTTCTCATTGAGGTCGGCATAATGCAATCCTCCGCCAAATGAAGCCACCCAAATCCGGTTTTTAGAATCCCGCAGAATGTCGAAAACATTATTACTGTTTGTTGGTTGACGCTCAATATCCTGTAATAAATAATGCGCGACAGGAGCGTCTCCCGAAGGCGGGAAAACCATAATCCCATTTCCACGCGTACCTAACCAGATATTTCCACTTGAATCCTCCACTGCGGCAAAAGGTAAACCACCCTGAATTTTGTGCGATTTCAGTTTTTTGAAAGACGAATCGTAAATATGCAGATAACCGCTACGTGTTCCAATCCAGAAGCGTTTCCTTGAATCTTCGTAGATCAACCGCACGGCATTCGAGCGGTTATTACTTTCGTTTGGCTCCGGATAAAGAATCTGTAAGGGATAATTATTCAGAGAAATTTTACTGATTCCGGCTAATTCCGTACCCACCCATATTTCTCCTGACTTGTCTTCAGTAACAGATAACAGGTAATTAGTCGGTAAATCGCTGTTATTGATTGTGTAGTGATAAGTTTGCTCGTTGTTCAAGTCTAATGCGAACAATCCGTTTCCATACGTGGTAATCCAGATAATATTGCGCGAATCGTGGTAGATTTCATACCGCTCGGCGTCGATAGCTGAAAGAATATCGGGAGGAATCAGACTGATTTTTTCAAAATGATTATCGGGAAACTGTCGCCAAAGGGAGCCGGACATATTATATACCCATATATTTCCCGTATTATCCGTATAAAAGGAAGCATTCTTAACCTGTTGATTATTGAACAAAGTCTCTGACGGGAAAAATTTCATTTTCCGGGAATCGAAAGCAAGAATATCACCTTTGGTTGCAAACAAAATCACGCCGGTGTTCAACGAGGTAGTCATATTCAAGGAAATGGTTTTTGTACCCGGAAAAATGATTGCTTTGCTGAACTTTTGTAATCTCAAATCGAAAGGAACAATATGATTTCCATTGACGAAAAACAGATAAGTGTTTGATTCGTGAACGTTTGAAAACGTTTCGGAAGACATTTTAACCGCACGGTCGCCATCCAACCGGAACAATCCTTTGTCGGAACCTATCCAGATTACATGCAATGCGTCTTCATAGACAAAACCAACCGAAAGCGTACCCAGTTCTGCTTCGTCGAACCTCAGCGATTGCAAACCGGTTACGTTATGCCGGATACGGCAGCATCCGCCGCTGGCGCCCCACAACCAGACGTCGCCGTTGGAAAAAACAGTAACGTGGGTAAAATTCTTTTGTCTGTTTGTCGGGTCGTAATCAACAAAATTTTCGGTACGTGAATCGTAACAGCAAAAAATATCGGCTGTAGTACGAATCCAGATGTATCCGTCCCGGTCCTCCTGCATGCTTCGTATCCTGTTGTCGGGTAAAGTTGCGAAATTGCCGTTCTTTGGAAGCATGACAATAAACTCTTTTCCGTTGTACCGGTTCAACCCGTTGACGGTACCCAGCCAGATAAATCCTTGCTGGTCTTGCATGATGCAACGAACCGTATTCTGCGATAAACCATCTTTGTCGCTAATCCATTCAAAATGGAGTGATTCAATGGCAAAAACGGGGTTGGTTGCAGTCAACAAACACGCCAATAAAAAGTCATAGAATCGAAGGGTTCTCATTAAGTAATAAATTTCAGCAAAGATAATCAAAAAAATCAATCACCGGTTTTAAAATACAGGTGAAATATTTTTTTATGCGAATATCAACTCTTTTTTTTGAATCATTTCTTCACAAACTTCTCGCTGAAAACTTTTTCATTATTTATTAGTTAATAATTATTCCATGAATAACGTACAAAATTCCATACGCACAACCATTTTTTACAGCATTTAGGATAAAATTCTATGGCTTTACAGCAATGATTTTTATTCCTTTGTGTCGTTAAAATTTTGTTAATTAAATGAAAAATTTATTTATCATATTGATTGTCGTTGGCGTTGCCGTTTCGTCGCTTGATGCTCAGGACATACCCGACAGGAAAAAGGTACTTCAAACCATGAACTTGGTCAATGATTATTTCATGGAAAAATATGCCGATTATAAGGCGCCTTCTCATACGGATATGGTTCGTCCCAGCAACATTTGGACGCGAAGCGTTTATTATGAAGGTTTAATGGCTTTATATGGAATTTATCCGCACGAAAAATGTTATCGCTATATGCTGGACTGGGCGGATTATCACAATTGGAGCTTACGGGGCGGCAACACAACGCGCAATGCCGACGATCAGTGCTGCGGTCAAATTTATATTGATTTATACAACATAGCGCCCGATCCGGCAAAAATCCGGAACATCAAAGCTTGTATGGATATGCTGATTCGGACGCCTCAAACGGACGATTGGTCGTGGATTGATGCGATTCAGATGGCGATGCCCATATTGGCGAAACTGGGGAATTTGACGGGCGACCGCTCCTATTTCGACAAAATGTTTCAAATGTATTCGTTTACACGAGACAGTATTGGAACAACCGGCTTATATAATCCTGCGGAAGGTCTTTGGTGGCGGGATGCAAGTTTTCTGCCTCCCTATAAGGAACCCAATGGAAAAAACTGTTACTGGTCAAGAGGCAACGGATGGGTATATGCCGCTTTGGTGCGGGTGCTGAAAGAAATTCCTGTCGATGAATCCAACAGAGCGCAATATTTGGACGATTTTCGCTCCATGTCGCAAGCCTTGAAAGATTGTCAGCGGGAAGACGGTTTTTGGAACGTTAGTCTGCACGACCCCGACCATTTCGGCGGAAAAGAAACTTCCGGCACTTCGCTTTTTGTTTACGGTTTGGCGTGGGGAATCAACAACCGACTGTTAGACAGGGAAACTTACCTGCCTGTTGTGTTGAAAGCATGGAATGCTTTGGTAGAAGACGCCGTTCATCCCGATGGTTTCCTTGGCTGGGTGCAGGGTACCGGTAAAGAACCAAAAGACAGTCAACCGGTTACTTACGATAAAGCGCCGAATTTTGAAGATTTTGGAATAGGGTGCTTTCTTTTGGGCGCCAGCGAAGTATATAAATTGCAATAACATAGGTCTGATAACATAAATAAATTTCAAGTTATGAATGTAAAAGAGAAAATTTTAAAGTTAAGACGGATGACGATTGTTTGCCTGCTTTTTGCTTTCAGCGTAGGAGCAGCCGCTCAAACAATTACAATTTCGGGGAAAGTGCAGGATGCGTCGGGAGAACCATTACCCGGCGTTAGTGTTCTGATTGTCGGCAATAATGAAACAGGAACGATAAGCGATAGCAATGGAGCTTACTCGTTGAATGTACCCGGAGCCGAATCGGTATTGCGGTTTGCTTACATTGGTTACCTGTCTCAAGATGTCAAAGTAGGAAAACAGCGAACTATTAATGTTCTTCTGGAAGAAGACACAAAAGCTTTAGGAGAAATAGTTGTTGTAGGTTACGGCGTACAAAAGAAAAGCGATGTGACGGGGGCATTGACAGCCGTTTCTGCACAGGAACTTACTACAAAACCTGTATCTAATGCTTTTGAAGCGTTGCAAGGTAAAGTTGCCGGAGTAGATATTACCTCATCGCAACGTCCGGGCGAATTAGGTACTATTCGTATTCGAGGTAACCGTTCATTAAATGCAAGCAATGATCCTCTTTATGTAGTGGATGGCGTTGTGTTGAGCGCCGGTGGCATTGAAACGGTTAATCCGCATGATATTGAAAGTATTACGGTATTGAAAGACGCTTCTTCGACGGCTATTTACGGGTCACGAGGCGCCAATGGCGTTATCCTTGTAACAACCAAGAGGGGAAATGCAGGGGCTTTTCATTTAAATTATTCGGGAGCGTTCACTTTCGAAACACTTCACGATTTGGCGCCAGCGATGAATGCAAGTGATTATACCACTTGGCGTCGTTGGGCTTATTACAATTCCAATCCGAGTTTATATAATCCCGGCAATCAGCCTTCTCAAGACCAGGATCAAACCATTTTCAGCACACCCGATCAGGTAGCTTTTAACAATGTAATGAAAGGATGGTCAAATGGAACATGGGATGCTTCGAAAGTTACCAGTACAAATTGGGGAAATTTAGTCACCCAAACAGGTATTACCCAGGAACATACAATCAATGCAAGCGGTGGAACCGATAGGTTGAAATCTTTCGCTTCATTCGGGTATTTGGATAATAAAGGAACTCAAATCGGACAAGAATATCAACGGTATAATGCAACAATGTCCACCGATATTAAAGCAACCAAATGGTTTACAATGGGAGGTTCAGTCAAAGCTTCATGGGGACTTCAAAGTTATGGTTATTCTCGTACCGGTCAATCAACAACATCAGGCCCAATTGATATATACAACGCCGCCAAACAGATATTGTCTTATGCTTTGCCGTATGATGATAATGGGAATATCGTTCTAACGCCCGGTGGACAAAATAGTGTTTATACGGTTGTTGATGAATGGAACAAGTCAAATGAAAAGCGGCAGACGCTTCGCGCACTCGGAAGTTTTTATGGAAATGTGGACTTTGGAGGAATCTGGAAACCTTTGTCCGGACTGAATTATAAAATCAATTTCGGACCCGACTACAGGTATTATCGCCGTGGTATTTATATTGACAGCAGTTCGGCAGTTCGGCAAGGCAGTTCAAACTATGCCTCTTGGAACTATGATCGTAGATTTTCATGGGTATTGGATAATATTGTTTCTTATGCAAAAGAAATAGCCGAACACAAGTTTGATGTTACTTTTTTGTACTCAGCATCTAAATATGACGATGAATCAGCAAGCATGACGGAACAAAATGTTCCAAAACCAAGCTATTTATGGAACAATATGGGAGCAGTTGATATTACGAATAGTGCAAATAAGGCGTCTATGGGTACTGGTTTGACCCAATCCCAATTGCTTTCTTACGGAGGTCGTATTAATTACTCATTCAAAGACAGGTATTTATTGACTGTGACCGGACGTTACGATGGTGCCTCCCAATTGGCTGAAGGTAATAAATGGGCATTCTTCCCGAGCGCAGCTTTAGGTTGGCGTATGGAACAGGAATCATTTATGAAGAATTTCAATTGGCTGCAACAATTAAAGTTGCGACTTGGAGTCGGTACAACAGGCAATTCATCAGTCAATCCTTATGCAACATTAGGTAATATTCGCTCTTTTTATGTTCCTTTCGGCGGAAGCGCTAATGCATTGGCTTATGGTACCAACGAACCTTATTACTTTGCGGATGCAGTCCAAATGGCAAATCCGGCGTTGACATGGGAAAAGACAATACAGTATAATTTGGGTATTGATTTCAGTGTATTAAAAGGACGACTCTACGGTACCCTTGATATGTATCGTTCCAATACCAGCGGTTTATTAATGCAAATGAATATTCCTACACTGACAGGATACCCTTCTACATGGGCAAATGTAGGCAAATCAAAAAATAAAGGAGTTGAATTTACAATAAATGCTATTCCTGTTAAAACGAAATTTTTTTCATGGAATTCGGGATTGAATTTTGCATGGCAAAAGGATGAAATCGTTGAATTGGCTTACGGTAAAAATGATATGGTGGATAATAGTTGGTTTATCGGTCAATCCATTAATGTATATTACGGCATTGCAAACAAAGGTATTTGGCAGGAATCCGATGCCGCTGAAATGGCTAAGTTTAATGCAAATATTCCGGATCCAACGAAACAATACTCGGCTGGGATGGTTCGACCGGTAGATCAAAATGGGGATTACATTATAGATTCAAAAGATCGTGTAGTGCTTGGAAATCAAAATCCGCGCCTGACGCTTGGATGGACCAACAAATTTAATTACAAAAGTTTTGAACTGAATATTGAACTCTATGGACGGATGGGTTATATGATCTCTTCCGGCGGAGAAGCGCAGGGGGGGATACCTAATCAGCATCAGATTGATTATTGGAGACCAGACAATACCGGCGCCGAATGGCAAAAACCCATTTATACAGGTACTCTTGGAGTTAGCGGCGATCCGAATGCCGCTTTGCTTGGATTCAAAAAAGCTTCGTACATTCGTTTCCGTGATGTGTCGTTGGGGTACTTTTTACCGCCAAAAATTTGTAATAGATTTACTGTCAGTAGTCTAAAACTATATACTCAGTTACGTAATCCGGGTAACTTATATTCTTCCGTTGATTTCATGGATCTCGACATGAATGCGACTTATTACAATCGCGGCGTCACGGTTGGGATTGAAATCGGATTTTAATTCAGATTCGTATAACGATTAAATATAATTTTTATGAAAGATAGATTAAATAAACTGTTCATTGGGGTGATGCTTACAGGAGTCGTATTCCTTTCATCGTGTAGTAGCAATTTTTTACACGAAGAACAAACGACGGCTTATTCAACACAGTATTTTGAAACAGAGGATGGACTTACTGCATTGGCTACCTCTTTATACGGCAATATTCGTTGGCATTTTGGCTTTGAATGGGCTTATGCCATTACCCTTTACGGAACGGATGAGTTTACGAATGGAGCTGATTTGACAAGCGAACCTTGGAATACATACGATAGTCGGTTTAATTCAAGTAATCTTACAACTGCAATGGGGGCTGCAAATGCAAACTGTCCTCCAATCGACGGCTTGTGGAACGAGATGTATTATGGTATTTCATCGGCAAATACTATCATTGCAAATGCGGATAAAATTACAAATGAGGATATTCGCAAAAAATGTGTAGGCGAAGCTTATTTCCTGAGAGGATATAACTATTACCGTTTGTTTGCGCAATACGGCGGCGTAGTTCTTCAAACAGAGCCGGTGGTGGGAGTAGTACGAAATTTCAAACGTTCTTCTGCCGAAGAAACTATGGCGTTGATTATTTCCGATTTTGAAAATGCTTATAATAATTTGCCAATTGACAATTGGCGCGGAATAGGCACGTGGACCAAATACGCTGCCGCTCATTTTTGGGCAAAAGCTTTATTGTTTAGAGCGTCGGAACGGAATGACGATTGGAATGCTTCGTATAAGGATGCCGATTTGACAAAATGTATTTCTCTTTGCGATGAAGTGATTGCCGCTCGACCGCTGGCAGCCGATTATTGGGATGTTTACGCCCGCTGGACTGGAGTTGACTGCGCCAATGAAGCGCTTCCTGAAATTTTAATGTCGGCTCAGCACAATATGGACGCTTCCACCGTAGGTCGATTTGGTAATCGTACCCATTCCTATTTTACGCCTCAATTTAACACATTCAGCGCCGGATGGGTTAGCCGTGGTGCTTTTATCGGTGGTAATGATTATCAGCGCTGTCGTCCTACGGAGTACAATTACTCTACTTATGACAATGTAAATGACGCCCGTTTGTGGAAATCATTTCGTACGGTATATGGCGTAAATAATATTGTAAACGCCAACCTAAACACTTCTTTTGGCGATCATGCCGTGGCTTTGGGCGATGACGGTATTCTGTTTATTTTGAATAAAAAGAGCGATACACGTTTTGATGGTGAGCCTTACGGAAAATTCGGACTTCCTGCAGCCAGCACTTTTATTAATCCTGAAACAAACAAATGGGTGCCTTGCGCTTTTCCTCTCTATTTGAATGGAGTATATGTGTTGCCTAATTACAACAGCAATGGCGACGCTACGAAATCAAATGTTTTCTGCGGATTGAATAAGACGCAGGACGGTATGCGTCAAGGAGAATCAAACGATGCTTATAGAGATGTTACTATGGCTCGCACGGGGGAAACTTACCTGATAAAAGCAGAAGCTCAAGTACGCCAGGGTAAATATCAGGACGCTATCAATACCATAAACATTCTCCGTGCACGCGGACAATGGAAAGCGGGTGAGGACAGAGAATTGTATGTGGATGGGTCTATTGCTTTTCCGCTAAGCAATCAATTGTATAAAAACAATACTTCCTATTCCAAAAACAGCGCAACATTCGGTTATCAGGATTGGTTCAAATATTCACATCCCGGGTATGACGATGGAAATTTAAAAGATGCTGCCGGCAATGTGTATCTGGAAAAAAATACCTATTATTTATCAACGGGTATTCCAAAAACCACAGATGCTTCTTCTTTACAGATAGCCGGACCTGAACAATTGCCGCCGGAAGACGAAGCTATTCTTTCAACTCTCGGCTGTTCTGGGGATTATGACCGTATGTTAAACTTTATTTTCGATGAACGTACACGTGAATTGAATGGAGAATGGAACCGTTGGGAAGAATTAAGCAGGGCAGGATTATTGGTTAGACGTGTCAAAGCGTTTAATCCTCAGGCTGCGCCTAATATCTCGGATAAACATATCCTTCGTCCTATTCCTCAATCATTTATTGATGGGTTATTGAATGATGATGGATCTAATTTAACTCCGGATCAACAAAAAGCGCTTCAAAACCCCGGCTATTAATTGTATTTTTTTTAATTAAGAGTTACAAATTATGATTTTATTTACAAAAAAAATCATAATTTTGTAACTCGTAATTTTTAATATGAAATTCATTAAATGAAAAAACTAATTATCCTTTTTTTTGCATTATTCACTGCATTTGGTTATACATTTGCCCAAAATGAAGCCGCATGGCCCGAAATA
>Ga0123354_10013726_pt1 | contig 12587 bp, 10 predicted proteins | sample TergutLab28metaG_2_FD_97872 | JGI IMG/M metagenome (GOLD analysis project Ga0123354, IMG submission 97872) | Labiotermes labralis P4 segment gut microbial communities from Petit-Saut dam, French Guiana - Lab288 P4 | ecosystem: Host-associated > Arthropoda: Insects > Digestive system > Gut ... | reverse complement strand
TACTGAGGCCCATTATACCAGCTTGGTACTGAGGCCCATTATACCAGCTTGGTACTGAGGCCCATTATACCAGCTTGGTACTGAGGCCCATTATACCAGCTTGGTACTGAGGCCCACACAATTACAGTTCGGTCACAAAGAATAAGAAGAAGTCAGGCTGTCAGAAGCTACGCGTAGAACTAAGCAAGTCCATACGACCTCCACATACCGCAGACTAACGAGATCTTTCCGTATGATAAAGCACACCAACATCACGAAGCAGTTCAAGATAAGGACAGATATATGTTATAAGTTAAAACACCCAAACATTTTTATACGGCCAAATTCACCGTTCCGGCGTGAAATATATATATATAAGGTACCAGGGGAAAATATGGCCACCTTAAGGAAACCTGAATTTTTTAACCTTGAAATCGCAGGAAAAGTCAGGACTTATCATGGGTTGCTGAGACAGATCATTGGTCTGCATTAATACAAAAAAAAAGAACATTGATGAAATCCCATTGGGTATGAAGGTGCAGGTAAAGGTAAATCAGTCCCATTACAGGCCTGGACAGGCCCAGAGGGTTTCAGGAAGTTAAGGTTCCAAGATTTCGTAACAACGGCACAGGATGGTGGTAGGTTGTCAGCCTTACGCACCGGCCGCTGTTACCCCCAGGAAATATTACTGGTACTCATTTCTGTTAGAGACTGAGTATACCCCAGGGCCATAGTGCGATCGGAAGGATTTTATGTTTATGAAAAATCCAATGACACCAGCTGGAATCGAACCAGCGAGCTTCCGATCTGTAGCACAGCACATGAAGGTGTAGAGTTTTCCTAAAAGTTTGCAACTGGCTATAATATCAGCACCCCTGAGGATAATATGACCAAGGAGTGCTGGTATTGTTTCCAGTCAACATTTCTTGAAACCATGTGTACAACTGATGTCTGTGAAGTTATAAATTACATCCTTTCTCATCGACTTCATAAATGAACTGTGGTTTGTTCATTACTCCTAGTTCTTATATTGCTATCTAAAGTTTTGCACAGTAATCATTAACAATGAAGCGGTTCCATTTCTGGGCTTTTCCAGGATTAAGATTTTGCGCTTTGTGGGATGCAATCATGGGATGACGACGCAAAAAGCCCTCTGCCCAAGTACGACCAGCCATTCGTTCTTCCTTCACAAACGGATTTGGAATATTGCTTTTCTCACAGTATGTGAACACACCCATTCTCAGTATCTTTAAAGTTATGGGGTACCCAGTTTGAGATAGCCTAATAATTCTCTTGGATAACTCCTGCTGTGGTAAAGTACAGTTTCGTTCCGCTTATTTTCATCAAAATATGCTCTAAGACTCCTTTCCGAGACTTTATAATGAATGGCAGCAGCGTTAGTTGATAGTTTGCTTGTTCTCACGACCCTCATTGCATTCTGTAAATCTTCCTCTTGTCAGTAATCTCTTAGATTTTTCTCGCTGTATTTTCCCATTGACTAAAACAAATAAACGAGGACATTTCTTTCAAAAATCCGCAAAACTTGCAAGGTTACCGATCACGTACGCAAAGGGCCAAGACATGGCCCTATTACCCTCACACACCTTGTTGGCCTTTGAAAGAATATTATATTGAAAAAATAATAATTTACAGCAGCTGCTATTACAACAGTTTAAACTATAATAAATGATCTTTTCAGTGGTGTATATGCAATTTAAAAAATGTGTATTGGAATAAAGTTAATAAACTGAAAACTACGTCGCTGTTATTACATCAGCCACTTTCACAGCCGGCATTTTTGACGATGTGGTTTGCTGGGACGCCTTCAGGCGGAATGTGTTATTACAAACATACACTGGCGACATGCTACACATACCATCAGGCGTCACACACATCACATCTTTTCGCAAAGGCCATTTGGCCATATTATTCTCGTTGGCTATATTCCCCTCAAGTACTATATATACACAACACCGCCAGTTCCACATCACATCATGCAGCCGACGCCGCAATTCTAATTTTTATATACACAAATTTTAATAACCTTTTTCTTACAATTTAATGTTTTAACATCACCACTACACATCCTAAGAAGACTTATAATTTTACAACCGCCAGTTAGTTTACAACCAGTTTTTTACAGTTTTATACAATTATGTGTAGTAATAATTGTTGTAAACTTGTGGGAGCCCACAGACAGAATTCACTTGTATTGTATTTTACTCTACTTTAAAACACTGTATTGATGGCCCGATGACGTTCGTAAACACCGAAATATGTAGCTGTATCTACATAATGAAAGGTCGACGGATAATAAACGATTTGCCTGTGCAGAGACCAACAGTTTAGGGATACCACTCATATCGGCATTATGGTTTCTAATATTCCATGTTCCTGTTTCCCGAAAAAATCGGTTGAAGATGGCTAACGTCCCGGGTTTTCTCAAGTCATAAAATCAAGTTATTTCTGAAAACTAGAACGAACATTTTGACTTTCCCGCTGGAGCGAGGGCACTAGAAGGAAGGAAGGAAGGAAGGAAGGAAGGAAGGAAGGAAGGAAGGAAGGAAGGATGGAAGGAATAGGAGAGAGAGAGAGAGAGATAGACAGAGAGGAATATGTGTAGATTAGTGATTATACAGTCTGGACTGACACTACAAAGGGCGAGGAACGGATAGACAAAGAAAAACTGGTTTGTGAACTGTCTAAGGTTGTGTATTATTATTATTATTAGTATTATTATATATTTATATAGTAATTTATTTGAGTTTCCTCGTTGTAGTGATATTAACATATCACTTTGCTTGTTCCACAGAGTGATGCATTACATATTTTGCCTTCTATCGACCCCCCCCCCCCCCCCCTCCCCTCCCCCCAATGGTAAATGCGTTTAAATGTTCCGGGTTTTAGGTTTTTTTTTTAAATATATGCTCACAAGAGACCCTTTTCTCGAGACTGATGTCACATTTAAACTAGCCCTACACTTTGGTCAGCTCACGGTTTCGAATTTGAATGCTGTATTCACACTGAACGTGCTTTCGGCCCTCCAGCGCAGTTACTTTTTGCTTTAAACATGCTCAAAAACGTAATCACATTAATTCTGGACCAAACGTTCTTTCGAAGAATATCCGAGCTTTTTTGAGACGCGTCATTGCGCGAGACGCATTTAAACACGGGCAAAGGATATATTCCCTGGCCGACAGAGACCTGACCGTGAGCTGACCGTGAACTGACCGTGCATGTACCTGCAACGTAAATCATGTTTTGAAACCTGTGAACTTACTCCCAAGGCGCAATTTCATTGACACAGGATGGGGTATGGTTCGGTTCGCCTCTCGTCCTGCTGTCGATAGCAGGAGAACAAATGCATGTACCACGCAAACCGAAGACATCCCCGGTACTGAAATGACGTAGGAATTCTAACGCCCTAATATAGTTGCGAAATCATGTTTATGGTGTGTACAGTATATGAACATGTTCCAGTCTGTCCACCCGCCGTCCAACCCCACTGAATTCCTTACCTTTCACTACTAACAGCTGCAGCATGCACAGTTTTGCTTCCCAACCACTGCAACTTACTAGATATTACGCGTATTTTTTTTTTCGAAACGAAAAGAACGCCTTTATGTGAAAACCACTTCTGTCGGTCTGTAACATAATATCACGCACTTATCTAGTCGTTCACATTTTAATTAAATTCGGAGCAGCAATACTTTTCAGAAATTGTCAATAAGGGAAGAGTTTCGTGAAAGTAGACGCAGCAACACACGTTACTCACCGGCGTCGATACATTTATATACCTGTAATTTCAATATTTCTTGACCGATCTGAGTGAAATTCAGTGCCTTTGAGCGAGTGCAAGTTCTGTAAAAATCTATTCAGTGAAACCCACACTTTACTTTGAAGCTAAAGGCAAAGATAATCCCATTAGGGGCCTGTACAGGCCCCTGGGGCTTCAGAAAGTTGAGGGTCCAAAAAATTTCTAGACTGTTGACAAATGAAAGTGGTAAAGTTGTCAGCTCCACGCGCTGACCGCCTTTACTTCCCAGGAGATATCCCTCGCACTAATTTCTGTTAGAGGCTGAGTCGACCCCAGGGTCATAATGCGACGGCAAGGATTAAGTCAATGAAAAACACCATCGAACCCATCGGAAATCGAACCCGCGACCTTCCGGCCTGTAGCACAGTGCCTAAAACGTTTTACTTAAGATAAACGGCAAAGTTGCGCCTATGCACGCCACGAAGGCATATATATATATAGCTCCCCTCATTCCTAACCGCTTTACTCCTGGTAAGAGCCAACGTTTCTTACTGAATAAGAAGAACTGAGGACCCCAGGGTCAGTCTGAATGTTTACGTAAAGGTGTAAATAAAATTTGCCAGTATTTTGCACATTTTTGTCCGATTTGAATAAAGCCCAGTACAAGAAATGTCCACGAAACCTTACTGGGTGGGGTAAGCTTTTAAAGACAGCGCATTGAAATTTGTACCTTACTTAAGAGGCGTAAATAAATTTCTGTTCCTACTTTGTACAAATTCCTACATTTATCTTCCGTTTTGGGTGGAATTCAGTATAAGATATCTGAACGTAGCATTGTTGAACACGTTTGAGCTTGTAAAATACGGCTCAAGGAGGGTCGTACTATTCTTATGGTAGTAAATACAAATAGGCTTATATTCTTGCGTGTACCGTAAAACCTTATGGCATTTAGGAAGCAAAGAACACCTTGGTAAAGTCGATGTACCACCTCACAAATAACGCTATTCGAATTCCTGTTAAACCTCGTTTAAGCTAAGTTCTAGTCCGGGATCGCTAATACTGCCATTATAAGCTTACGGTCCCGTTTTACGTTAATTCCCTAAATACGCTAGCCATCCGGCACAGGAGCCATTTCTGCACCATTAACGTATCATAATTGACTTAGCTTCTGACACCGCAGGGATCGCAGACCGGAGAGGGACCGCATAATGAAGCGCGTGGGGAAACTGCTCTTAAAGGTAATGAGGCTTCCTATCTTATTATTGGCTAGCATGGTCTCCCTTATTCCACTTAGAGCAGTGTTTCCCAAATTTCTTTGCTCGCGGACCCCTTTTGGCTTCGAAAAATAGAGACGGACCTTCACATATTTGCTGACGTAAATATAACGTGGCCGGATATTCAAAAATTTATTTCCCATAACTGACTTTAGATAGCTACGAATACATACCAGTAGCATATGTAACAATAATTGGCATGTTTGACCATAATTCAAATAAACTGTCGTTTGGTTCGTGGGTAACTTATAGGAAGACTCTCAAGGTCCTTTGAATTAAAGAATTTCTGCGATTTTGTTTTAACAAAACATTGTTCCTTTAATTACAAAAATAAGGAAACGTCAATGCCGCCATTACCGAAATGTATCCACGGATCCCCTGGTAACTGGTCACGGATCTCTTAGTATCGGCGGAGCACACTTTGCGAACCACCGGTTTGCAGTATGACGTAGTTGTGGTCTGATTCATATAACCTAAAATAACTGGACAGTAAATAAGAATTTCTTACAGCTGCGTTGCTGAAGATTCAGCCTTGCGAGGTGTTACAGCAGGTAGATAGATAAATAATTACCATTAAATATTTGGGTTAAACCAGTAAATACGATACGATATGACATGATAAGATATTTACTGAATGAAATTTGGTTTCCACCCGGTAGCAGTTGTCCTTACATTTGTAAACAAAAGGCCAGTACAGTAATACACACAAACAATACAGATCACAGAACACTAAAAATAGGAAGCAAAACATATAAAACAATAATAAAAAAAAAGAATAATGCCAATGTAAATGGATTAAACCATAGCAAAGGACGAATGACACAGAACAAACAATTTAAGGACAGATATGCAAACAAAGGAGCCACATACTATACAGACACTTATACGCCATTATAAATAAATGCTACACTCACTCCACAAAAACCTTCACTTCACGTTCACATTCATATCACTCCACTTCACTTCACTTCACTTCCCTTTCCCTCCCTTTTTAAACATTTCTTCACCCAATGAAATTCTCTTTATTTGTAAACACTTTCCTAACCCTATTTCTGAAACTATGTGGTTTGAAAGGGAAAGTAACTAGCACTTCTGCATGTTTTATGGTTCTATTGATAAAAGAACATTTCCCAATATCTGCTGTTTGTGTCCTACTGCTAATTTTCCGATTATTTCCCTGTTTAAGCAGCATGCTCCTTGTAACATGTCCCGATAGCTTTCCATGCCCCTTCTCCGGGGTATGTTTTGAAGAAGGCGCAAATGCGAGATATCTTTCCACGCTGCGCCAAGGTTTCCTAGGCCGACTAATTCTAATGATTTTCAAATTTAGCCACTTTCTTTTGCACCAGGTCAAACGCGACTACCTGACCTTCCCTGTACAGATCTCAACATGCAGCTCCACATTCAAGAATCGGACGCGCTAGTGATGTGTAGGCTAAGCTTTTCGCATTACTATTTCCCTTTCTGAGAACACGTATCATGAAATGAAGTGTCTTCCAGGCTTTTTGTACTGTGTAATTAACTTGATCAGCCCAGCATAAGCCTCTGCGAATAATAATTCCTAATTATTTAAAATTGCTTGCTTTCGGAATGTTTTGGCCACTAAAGGAATAATTCAGGGAATACTTCACCCAAGCTCTCTTGAAGCTTACTGTTTTGCTTTAACTCGGATTTATCTTCATCTCATTTTCTACCGGTCCAGGTCCCTCTGTAAATTTTATATGTCCCTACTATCAATGATTTTCGTGTAAATTATAGAGTCATCTGCGAAACATCTTATAGCTGATTCACTGTTCCGCCAAATATCATTTACGTACGGTGTAATATCGCAGGTAACTTTAATAGTCCACAGTAATCGGATGGTGTCATGTTCATCACACAGCTGCCTCACAAAGCATACCGTAGCCAGGTCTTTGCTCCCCGCAACATCCCAGAACTGCAGAGCAGTGGAAACCTGCAATAGCAAGCCATGTTAAGGAATGTGACAGTAAGGTTCTGAAGGCGGCATATATTATGACCACAATCTTTGTTGTATCCCAAGGCGATGGTGGGTTGGGAAGGTAGAATGTAGACCGAGAAGGAAGTCTTTGAATGCGTTGGAACACTTAAGAATTGAAATTCAAGTCCCTAGCAACTTGCGATGATGTGTAAATATATTCTTGATTTATTGGCTGAAGATGTGATGTTTACAGTTGTTCTGAATAGGTGCTTGTAATATACAAATTGTTGTTAGAGAAATGTCGATTCCAGTAGCAAGCGGCAGAGTTTCTGGTAGCAACTGATGTAGACTAAATCCCCCGAATATATCTCGGCAAGCCTTTTTATAAAGCAGATTAGGGCCTTGGTTTCCACGTGATAGTGCATTGAACTAGAAGCTTCTAAGCATTAAAATCATGAAACAATCACGTGCTATACAGAAATCTGAGTACAATTTTGAGTCCACTGGGTACGACAATTGCGTCAGCCAAGCTGGAGTGTCCTGGTCGCTTTGTGACAACGTTACTTGATATTGATGACCCCGACTTCCTGTCGTGTCGACATTTCTCTATCGAGCAACAAGTAGTCTATAATTTTAACTTACTTCTTTACTGTTACTGAATACAAATATATACCTTATAAATGAAATACCATCTTACCTGATAGTCGTAAGACGGTAGTATACGACATCTTGTGGTACGTGGTTACTATGTGTACCACTGAACTTTATATAACTCTAAATTTTACCCACACAGCAGATAGCTACCAAAGTTTCGGAAGAGTTATCTGCGTGAATTTGGAGGCAGCAGATTACTTCGACATGCTGAATACTCTACGTATGTCCGAAATACAGAGCGTTACTTTCAGAGGGAACGTAATCTTATTGTTAAGGAATACGAAGAATGAAACTGCGAACTTTATAATTTATTTGGCTTACCTAAGTCTAAATACGGTTTGTTTAATTATACATTTTCGGTGGACCGGTATTGCTCAGTCAGTATAGCGACTTGCCACGGGCTGGACTGTTCGGGGTTGAAACACCGATGAGGGCAAACTTCTCTGCACACGTCCAAGCCGGCTTTGGGGCCCATCCAGCCTCCTGCACAATGGTTACCGGTTCTCTTTCCCGGAGTTAAAGTGGTCGGGTCCTACCGTTAACCACCCTGTGCGTCCCCTTTTTGTCTTCATGCCATGTTATACATTAATGGCCTTCAGTAAATTGGACTTTATTGTGAGTCAGTATGACCGAAATCAGAATCGCGCGGGAATTCTTACTGAAATTCCCCCATATGGAAATTCGAATGGATCTGCATATTGGTTTAGTTTCCTGTAGGTCGTAAACAGAACAGACATGACTGTATAAAAGTCGTCTTCTTACTTTGCAAGAAACGCCTAAGAGAGTTCTTGGCCTCTTAAAAAGTCAGTGGCTATTATAAGTGTCGTTTCCTGTAACGTAAATTTTGTCTTTGGCCTGAGAGTGGATTTGAGTTTCACGTAATTCTGACAATAAGCAGCGATTATCTCCCTACACAACATAAAGCATTTAATCTTTTTAATGGAGATGTAATGTGTTTACTGTTAGGTAGGAACCGAATTTCACCGTGAAATTTAATTATAAGTAATGCCATGAGAGGATAGAATGCTCATGTCACATGAACACAGATGTAACACGACGTAATGGTGGCATCATTCTAGGTTCAAAGTACCCCGGCATAGTGCAGCACTGCTTCCGAATACACAGCAACAGAAACAACGTGGAAATGTATTTGACCTGCATTGCGACTGAGTGGATGGTGTCGGAGACAGAATTTCGAAATCATTAACGCAAAACAATCTATACGACAAACAAGGAAATTAAATTAATACCACAAAGCGAGGACCGAAGAAACGTGTTACGTTTTGAACATGTAGGCTTCAGTACGTAAATTGGATTCAAGAGAAATCTCTAGAGCCTGTGACGTAAATCAAATGGAAACCCTCTGCAACTTCATCGGAAATATTACAAGCACGCCGGAAGTTGCAATAATTAATGAGTTATGTGCACATACAAGGACGGTCGTCATTCAGAAGAGAAAGCAAGTAATTAACACATACGCATGGGAAACTGCAGCAGTGCGCCAAACTAACGTGTAATAACGCAACACAACTTACGGCTGAACATGTGAGTGTTTACATAAAGGAATATTAAACAAAAAGGACCAGAAATCAGCACAGTGACGTAGATAGGGCCCCAGTAGTTCCAGCGACACACGCGCGGTCCATGGGCCACGCTGGTGAGGTGGGGCAAGGGGTACGGTAAAAAATTGTTTCGTGGATTCATTTGGACTAGATTTCGATCTCCTGAAAGTAGGCAGTATTTTGGATCCCCAGTATGAGATCTGGGAGTAACTTCGCTAGTAATCGTACGGGGCTTCCGATTATCGAGTCGTGGCAGCCCCGGACTGGGCATCTACGCGACTTGCACGGAGAGCGGCAGTGAGAGATACCTGTTTAGTCGGTACTGCAGTCTAGCAGGCTTGTTAAATGAACCGCTGACTTTAGAGTTTCTTGAAAATATGGTGATTAATTGTGCATAAACTGAAGGGCCGTCTGTGCAGACCGCAGCTAGAGATGAGACATAAAGAATTTGCCGTTGAATCTCTAGACGCCATTTCACGGTTTCAAATCATTCGCTGTGCTAAACAACTGCATGCTATATAACTTGTAAATACGAATTTCATTATTTGTGTTTTGTGAATAATTTTAAAGGTCTGCATACTAAAGACGGGCCCTTAAACTTGCGGTCTGTAGTACATTTAACTGCACTCAATTCAAAATGTGCTGAATCAAAATGCTCTAAATATTTTTAAGATATCGACAATCTGAGCGGCCGTGATGATAACACACACTTTGCAGTATCAGCAGTTTTAATTAAACGGACATGGTTCTATCTTCTGCGTCACAGTCTAGTGATGACTGGTGCTAATATGCTACCTCGTATTATCCATATTCAGCTAGCCATCGACGTCAGGCGATTTCACGGAATAGTCCAGTGTGTGTGTGTGTGTGCGTGTGTGTGTGTGTGTGTGTGTGTGTGTGAGAGAGAGAGAGAGAGTGGGAGAGGGAAAGCACACAGGTGTCGCAAAGTGCACAGGTACATAATTACTCCTGACAGAGAAAGGCACATCTGAGGGTGTGTCATGTAGTCTGCACATTAATTACATCAACATATTTGTCCAGAACAAGCAATAAAAGCTGAACGCTATACATCTCAACATAATTATCAGACCAAGTCAGGTATTTTTTCGGGAAGAATACAAAATTTGACATTACAGTGCAGGGCAAATTAGTGTTCGCTGAAGTGCTATCGTGTAGTGCAGCAGGGATGTGCATGCACTGTTTTCTCATCGTCAGGGTGGACCGGCCGCCCATCAACGGGGGGTCGAATGTGGCATGTTATATTTGCGTAACGTCATTAAATCACATAATATACCTGGCCTGTACGGAAAGGGATTTGAATAACGAAGAAAAAAATAGTGAAATCTGTCTTAAACTGGACCTAGGTAAAGTAAAACAAAGTTCACCCTAGAAAATGCTACGAAGGCCCAAAGGGGGAGTAAAGGAATAGTACTACTCTTACCTTAACCTCGATGCTAGATGTGGGTGGGTGGTCAACGCCACGACCCGACCGCTTAACCCCCGGGAAAAACCCCGTACCCATTTTATAGGAGGCTGGGTGGGCCCTAGGGCCGGCCTGGACGGATGCGGAAAATCTCGCCCCCATCGGGATTCGATCTCTGGACCTTCAAGCCTGTAGCGAGTCGCTATACCGACTAAGCTATCCCAGCCCACAAGCTGAATGGATTTTCTTTAACGGAAAACTTTTATAATTCCGAGGAACCAAACCTCAGGTACCCGTATTAAATGGAATTCACCTTCCTAGAACGGAAAAAAACCCTTGCTGTTCTGATAGATATAGGGATATAGGATTCACTGCGTAAGTAGCAGTAAAGCAAACAGCGAAGTGCATCAGGCCGTGTCATGGTTCTAACGGTCAGTCGCCGGCTTTTAACCGTGGAGGCCTGGCTTCAATATCAGGTCAGGGTTTGTGGTATTTGTGGAGGACAAAATGGCACTGGGATAGGTTTCTCTCCGAGTAGTTTAGAGGAGGGTATTCTTCGCATTAATTTAATGACCTGCAGATCATATGATAAGCTATGCCATTAGGGTGAAGCGCAATTCCAGTAGCGTTACGAAGTACCGATGAAAGAACTGTGTCATCCGTTTTATTGTTAAATTCGATGTTTTGTACCCATCAAATTATGTGCACCAGAATCTTCAGTTTGTGGTGCTAAACTTTACCTGCAGAGCTTTGAAATCTGTAGCTTGTTCTGGGCTTGAGTAAACTAAAATTAAACGATGAACAAACTGCAGCAGAGTGAGGGAATACCGCGCAGTGTGCTCTGGGCCATACTGTGTAGGGAAGTGCAACAGTTCTGTCGTGTATGCCCTGACAAGCGGACTGAGATATCTGGAACATTGTACATAGTCTTCGTGCAGTGTGTAACATGATCAAAGTTCCTGAAGAAATTGCCGTCTGCATCTTCAGCGTAGAGCAATAATTAGTCGTTGATATTTCTGCTTCAGGATATTCTAAATAAAATTTGACACTTGAGGTGCGTACGGATATAGCAATACGCTATTTTGTTACTCTACTTTTTGTGTATATCAAAGGTATTTGTGAGGAAAACTACAAAGGAGATTTAAATAGACGGACGCTCGGAGGCAGCATTTCATGCAGTGAAGTAAGTAAGGACTGTTGGAGCAGCCGACCGAGCTTTTGGCGTTAGAGACTGTACGTGCAACAGCGATTGAAAACTGAATATACGTAAGGCTACTAATAAGAGTAAAATGGCTACATTTAGAGAGAAAGAAAAAAGAAACGGTGACTCTGAGGAATCTGAAGGAATTAATGACAAGGAACTCTATGAAGATAACACTCTGCAGGACACTGATTCCGTTGCACACAGACGACATACGTTCAGACTGTAGATAATGTGGGCACAATGGAAAATTTTGATAATAATAAATGAGTTGTTCATACTGGACTCTGTCAGAGTATAGTGAATATATATATAATTGTGATTTGTACATCACGAAATAGAAAGGGAAATAAAATTGTCATAAATTTGTGAAAATTTCTGCAGTAATTAATTCTGCAATCTGTGTTCTTATTTTGGGTGGTATTTGTTTAAAAAAAGTTCCTGTTTTCTAAACGCAAGGATCCGGCATTCAGCCTCGTTTCATCTCCAGAAATTATGCTAAATAAATATGCAACTGTAGCAAAAGGAAAGCCTCGGTGCAAGTGCGCAGAACTGCCCTGCCAAATGCGCAGTGCTGCCATTCCAGTTGGGCAGGTTTTTTGGTTTTTTTTTTGCTTTGCTTTGCTTTGCTTTTTTCAGGTCCGTGTTTCATTCAAAACCAGACATCGCTGCTGGATGAAAAAGGAAAATTTCAGAACAGGCGGGGGGGGGGGGGGGGAGACCCGGGTGTGTTTGGTGGGGGCCGGCTTCGGAGAGATCCACGTTGTGGGGGAGGTGGCGAGAATGGTGTGCGGCGGG
>Ga0123354_10013725_pt1 | contig 12587 bp, 3 predicted proteins | sample TergutLab28metaG_2_FD_97872 | JGI IMG/M metagenome (GOLD analysis project Ga0123354, IMG submission 97872) | Labiotermes labralis P4 segment gut microbial communities from Petit-Saut dam, French Guiana - Lab288 P4 | ecosystem: Host-associated > Arthropoda: Insects > Digestive system > Gut ... | reverse complement strand
GGTGGCGGACGCTTGTGAGTGCGGTAATGAACCTTCGGGTTCCGTGAAATGCGGGGAATTTCTTGACTAGCTGCAAACCAGTTAGCTGCTCAAGAAGGACTCTGTACCATGGAGTAAGTAAGTGCGTATTTACAAAAGCAGGGGGCACGAGGTAGCGCAGTTGTTTGAGGCACTGCGATACAAGCCGGAATTTCGCGGTTAAGATTCCCGATGGTGTCACTGGAAATTTTCATTGACGTAATCCTTCCGGCCGTAATATGGGTGTGGAGTTGAGTCAGCATCTAAGAGAAATGAGTACCCGGAATATTTCCTGTGGAGTAAAGGCGGCCGTTGCTTATGTTTGACAACCTTACCACCTTCACGTGCCGATTGTCTTGAAATCAGGGAGCCTTAACCTTCTGCAAACCTCAGGGCCTGTCCAGTATAGTACATGGATTGCTTTACCTTCTATTTGTAAAAGAACACGACTTGAAATCCAGTCTTTATTGTCTCCCAGAACAACAATTGATTCTCGTAGTTATGACTACAAACGCCAGGTGGCAGTGATTGCCAGAAACGTTTGTTCTGCTGAAGCAGTTAAACCGGTTCCTATGCGTCAGTCAGAAGTGCAACTTTTGCGATTGCCGATAAATTTCTCTCTGTGTACTGACACAGCTGTCTTTCAAGACTATATAATACCCACGGTGTTATGTATTCAGTTAAATTGTGACACAGTATAACTGTCCTTCGAGTTTTATATTTTACACGAATGCATTATTTGTAGGATTAGCGTGAAAACCGTAAATAGAAAGCGACTTATCGTGTTTCGTGTTTGAATGACCACGGGATTCGTAAAAATATGTTAAAATGGTACAGAGATCCGAGACATCCCAGAAAGTAAAGCGACTTTTAACCTTTTGGCGCCGGAATTATTTTTTTAATTTTAGCACACCCTGTATATAAAATGTGAATAATAGAGGAACCAAATACGTTAGAATTATGAAACAAACTGCATTTTGAAGAGAAAAAAAGGAGAGTATATACCATGTTTAAAGTATTCAGTACCTATATTTGTTGAATATATATATATATATAAAATGCAACTTTAGAGGTTAGCGGTGCGGTACGACCACTATAGTTGACATTAGGCGTCAAAAGGTTAATGGTCTTTGAAACCTGCGTTCGATTTCGGCTAGAGTATCTGTATTTCTCTTAGACATTACTTACAAATCGGCCCTGGGCTTCATTCTGCATTTACATTCCTGCGGAGTGCCCATGAATATTGATCTGTCCCTCCATTCCATCCGTAATGAGGTATATAATAAATGTAGAACACCTTACAGAATGTTCCATATAATTTGGTGTTGTGGAATTTTACCAGAATCCGTTCAACTTTTCATTTTGTCATATCAGACAAATAAATCTTACCCTGGTGCTGATAAGTCCTTAGCCCGAACAGGAAGGAAAAAGCTGCTCCTCTCAACAGTGTAACGGGCAGAGGAATGGATTGATTTGGCTAGGGTAGGGACAGGTTGTGGACTCTTGTGAAAGTGGTAATGAACCTCCAAGTTCCATAAAATGCGGGGAATGTCGGGCTAAGGACTTATCAGAACCCCTGCACCTGTTAATCTAGGCCTAGGCCAATCTTAATATTTTATGTACCGAGCATTATGTTAATAAGGGTTATCTTCGTCTAAGCCAACATTTATTGCACCCGATGTACATATTACGTTACGTTACATTATATTTTCCTACGCGTTTCGGTGCACGTCGGTGCCATGATCGGAGAGTATTCTCATATTTAATTGTTCGAATTTCGGCGCTTCAGCTGTCTGTAAAAACACTTGTCAAAACCGCATTTTTTACCGGCACGCTTGAACAAGTGTTTACCACCACTTGATGCCCCGAAATCCGAACAGGTAAATATAAGGTTGTCTGAAGATGGCCTCGACATGCGTCGAAACGCTTAACAGAATGTAATGATATGTACTTACTTACTTACTTACTTACTCCAAGGTGCAGAGTATTTCTTGAGAAGCTAACTGGTTTGCAGCTAGTAAAGAAATTCCCTGTATTTCACGGAACCCGAAGGTTCATTACCGCACTCACAAGCGTCCGCCAACTGTCCCTATCCTGGGCCAGCCCAATCTAGTCCATATACCCACATACCACCTCCTGGAGATGTGTCCTAATATTATACACCTATCTACGCCTAGGTCTCCCCAGTGGTCTCTTTCCCTCCGGTTTCCCCACCAACACCCTAAACACACCCCTCTCCTCACCCATACGAATAATATGCACAGCAGGTGCATTAAATGTTGGTTTAGACGAAGACACTACATGTAGGTCTGACTGGTATGTTTATCTGGCTGTATGCATAGCATGTATTTGTCTTAATTCCTTATTTATTTATTGCATGGAGCAGAGTCGTTCCTGAGAAGCTAACCGGCTTTTATCTAGTCAAGAAATTCTCCGCATTTTATGGAACCCGAACTCACATGTGCCTGCCAACTGTCCTTATCCTGACTCCGCTCGATCCAGTCCGTACACCCACATCCCACTTCCTGAAAATACATCTTATTATTATTCTTCCATCTACGCCTGGGTCTCCCATGCGGTTTCTATTCCTCAAGTTTCCACACCAAACCCTGTTTACGCATTTCTTCTCCCTCATAAGCTCTACATACACCGCCCATCTAAATCTACTCGATTTTATTACCCGAATAATATTGTTGAGGCGTACTGATCATTATGTAGTCTTGTCCACTCCCTTGTTACCTCGTCCCTCTTATCCCTAAATATTCTCCTCATCACCCTATTCTCAAAAACCCTTAGCCTACGTTCCTCCCTCAATGTGATCGACCAGGTTTTACACCCATAGAAAACAACAGGCAAAATTATACTTCTGTGTATCTTAATCTTTAAATTTATTAAAATTTAGTGATGTATTGGGTTACGTAATATTATTGAGAGAAGCACAAAGAAGTTGATGTAACTTTTAAGATGCAATGAAGAATTTTGTTTTATCGCTAATATAGCACAACTTTAAAGAGTCTCTTTTCACTCTTATGTAGTAACAAACTCTACAAGTTTTCTTCGTTTTAAAGCTACATCTCTACAATAGGGCGTGGTTAGTTGTCGACTTTGTAGTTGTGTACGAGGAAGTATTTTTATTTTTAATGTGTGGTAAAACTCGCATGGTCGCTGTTTTGTTTGGAATAATTCACGAACTCCAAATTAAGGGGGAGCAACCGTGTGAAGGTCACAGAATCCTTAGGTCATCGCTAACCTCTAAGGTTGCATTTTATATATTTATTCAACAAATATAGGTACTGAATATTTTAAACATGGTATATATATTCTCCGTTTTTGTCTCTTAAAAATCCAGTTTGTTTCATAATTCTAACGTATTTAGTTCCTGTATTATTCACATTTTATATACAGGGTGTGCTAAAATTAAAAAAATATTTCCGGCACCAAAAGGTTAAGTTTTCAAAGCTTTCAGAGTCTAAATAATCTTAGTTTGAAACTGAATATTCACCTACACGTAGGATCAAGCTGTAGAATGCGTGCTGGTTTCCCGTTACTGCCCCCAAGTTTGTTCTTAAGAAAAGAGTTTCTTTCTTATGGCGTTGGCAATGAAAATTTGCAAATATGAGCTATTTGATTTACTGGTATATGAATGTGCCTTTCCGTCAATCGGATTTGTAACTAGTCGAATTTTCTTGAAAGGATTTATATCAGGACATTCTGTAAATATTGTCAAGTTATTCTAGCACTGGTAAAAATACTTTATGTAGTCTATATATGTATAAAATGGACCCTTTTATACAAAGACGTACATAGCTGCTTTTACATCATTAGTAACTCCTTCTTCCATATTTAGCAGGAAGAATTATTCTAATAAACGAAACAAAAGAATATATATATTTACATTTTATATCCAGAAAAACCCTTGCCTTTTCCTTAGGGTTTTACAATTTCATAAAATAACAAAAGGTAAAGCCCCTAAAATTGCTAAGCTTATTCGTATATTTCCAAAATTTTGTGCTTAGAAATAAAAATGTCCTTCAGGACAAAAAAATAAAATTATTTGTCTCTCATTCTGTATAACAAAATGTTTCCTTATTTCCAAATTTTTTTAAAGTCATAATGTGCACAAATATAAGAAATTACAAATTACAATATAATTTTTACCGTAGGCACTTCTTGATTACAAATTGTTCTAAATTTAGAGTTACAATTATTCTGTTAACAAAATGGCATACAAATGAAAAATGCTGCAGAAAAGTACACCATGAACTAATTAATGTCGTAATAATAATAATAATAATAATAATAGTAATAATAATACTGTGAACATGAAACTTGTATTTTAATAATTAATTACAGCATCCATTTCGCGGTACGTACGTGTTTATTTGAGGGCAGGATGTACGTGTTTGAGTGTCAGCAGACTGACAAACCATACAGGGAATATTAATTTTGAAGCGTAACATTTTAATAACACACTTTGCACAGGTATGCATTGGTTTTACCACTCCCCACCCCCCAACATCATACAGTTGCATATCTTTAACGTTCGTTATTTTTGCTCTTTGAAATTATGTGCAATGAGAGTTTGCGTTTACAGGATAGATAGAAAGGTAGAATGTGATGCTAAAAAAGAAGCTGACATTTATGAGAAGTGCAAAAGTGATTTAAACTCAAGGCAGGTTAAAAAAAAACTGCAGTTATTGTGAGGTTATGATTTTGATGCAATTAGCTGAGACAGTGGTTCAAACAAAATTGTAGACTGTTTATTAAATTTTTTGCACTACTTTGATAAAATGTAGGTCTGGTTTCATGACAAAAAATAGAAACACAACAACACCTACATATGTAAGTGTAATTAAGTTTTAACACTCTGCTAACCAGTAAGTGTATTTAAGTTCTATCACCTTGCCAACCAATAAGTTTAATTAATTTATAAGAACTTGCCAACAAATAAGTATATTTAAGTTCTAACACCTTTTCAACCAATAAGTTTAATTAAGTTCTAATATCTTGCCAACCAATAAGTTTATTTAAGTTCTAACATCTTGCCAACCAGTAAGTTTAATTAAGATCTAATACCTTGCCAACCAGTAAGTTTAATTAATTTCTAACACCTTGCCAACAAATAAGTATATTTAAGTTCTAACACCTTTCCAAACAATAAGTTTAATTAAGATCTAACATCTTGCCAACCAATAAGTGTATTTAAGTTCTAACACCTTGCCAACCAAGACGACCGGAATATTTATCCCCCCCCCCAAAGAAAACAAATAATGAATAAATTCAGTCTAATATTCTTCGAAAGGACCATGTGGACTAATGACTCATGACCTTGCGATTATTACATGTGATTTGTGCAAACATCATGTAAAAATTTGTACACCTGACATATTACGAAATAATTAACTTTCTGCCAAAATTTAGAGGTCTGAAAACAGCTCGGACCAAACAGTCATCTAAGGATTATCAAAGATATAAGAATTGTTTACAACCCGTACTAATGCCAAAACCCATCTATGCGTTTTGTTGTTATTCTGTCTGTACGTAGCAGTCAAAACTTTTAGTAGTAACGAATAGAAACACAAGATGTAACAATAAACGTAATTAAAGTTTACATTTTTCACTGTCGACATTACAGTCAAACTTTTAGCTGAAGACTTCCCAAAACGTGCACGTTCACTAATATCGTGACATATAGCGTACCTTAAGCGTGAGATGTAGAATAGTAATAGAATATTAATTTGTAGAACCTTGGCTAGAGTTGGACAAATTTAGAATGTCACCCTGATAATTAAATGGACACTGTGCTAGTGTGGATTAATCTCATTGCGGTCTGAATGAATACAGCAGACTTGTGCCTGTCTTGTTCTGAGCACTTAAATACACGGACATGGTCGTGGTGGTTGCCAGAAGCTTTTAATGAAACTCAGTCGCGAGACTGCTGTAGGAAAACATGATGAGGAATGCATTTTGTAATTAAAACATGGCGTGTGTTTTGGGGTAAGTACGAGCTAGAGGGGGGAGTCGCTTGTAAGGCCACCCCCCCCCCCCTTTTCGGCTGCTCATGTATGTCAAGAGTGTGATAGCACTTCAGAACCGCAGCCCGAAACGTAACTGGGTGAGGATGGAGCCTTTAGACTCGTGTCTTTTAAAACTGTTTTAGAAATTTATTGGTGCGTTCGCGAAGAGATGTTATGAAAAGTTGGTAGAGTAACTTCGCCATGTATATGTCTGTGTGCATAAAATAACTTGGGAATCTCTAAACCTGTATTAAATATATGGTGTATTATGTAGTGTTACAGCTATTTGTCTGCATTTTGTGTTACGGAGTGTTAGTAATATTTGTCTCTATTTTTCATTTTATTAATTTCGGCCAAAAACTACTAAACATAGAATATATATATATATATATATACTTAAAGTCAATTTAAATTTCAAATAAAGAGGCTCTGAAATGGAAGATTCATTCATTAATCATTAATTCATCCAATAATTTATCCACTATTCAGCTTTGTTCCTTCACCCAAAATTTCTCCACATTTTTCTCTCTCTGCTACCCTCTTTTCTCTGTCCGTAGGTAGTCCTCCTAAATCCATCCACCCATTCATCTATCTATCCATTCACCCACCTCTCTTATGGTCTTCCCTTCCATGAGATTTTCCATCTAGTAATCTCTGTGAAATCTATTTCCTCGTTTTATCCTTACATGTCCAAAACGCTATAATGATTGTTCTTCAGTTACTTATAATATATTCTTATTTCCATTATATTGTTGCTCTAATGGCTTCATTCTGCAACTTCCATTTCCTTGATTTCCTTGCAGATCTCATCCAAAAACCCATCCTAGTTTAAAGTACTGTGTGTTGTGCTGCTCACCCAAAATTGTGCGGGTGATAAAATCGAGAAGAATGAGATGGGCTGGGCATGTGGCGCGTATGGCTAAGGAGGAGGTGTATAGTTTCTTGGTGGGGAAACCGGAGGGAAAGAGACCATTGGGGAGATCTAGGCGTAGATGAGTGGATAATCTTAGGATGGATATGCAGGAGGTGGGATGTGGATATATGGACTGGATTGGGCTGGCCCAAGATAGAGACAGGTGGCGGACGCTTGTGAATGCGGTAATGAACCTTCGGGTTCCGTGAAATGCGGGGCATTTCTTGACTAGCTGAAAACCAGTTAGATTCTCAAGAAGGACTCTGCACCATGGAGTGAGTAAGTAAGTAAGTGTGTTTATTGTATATTTAGTGTTTGCGATGCTCAACTTGTATAAAAATACAAATAAAGTAATGTAGGTTAACGACAGCAAGTTTCTTCGAAATCCGTCAGATAAGTCTACTTGGGAGCTCCTATTTTAAAAAATATGGAGGGAGAAACATGAAAAGAGAAGAGAGGGTTTTCTAAGTATCCTTTCTTTATTTATGTCTTGGAAAAAAAAGACAACTTTTTCTCCGAAATGCCAGTAAATTCGTACCATAATGCACGGCGTCATGATCATTGCATAAATAAGGAGTTCGTGAACAGACAGTAAGTAGATTCATTATTGTAATGCATAAGGCAAGCGGGAATGTTTAAAGAATAGCATGGAATTTAAGGTTTTAGCTCCCAATGAGTAAGTAGAACTGAAAAATGTATCTCTAAATGTTATAAAGGCATGAACAAATGAACCGATTAATGTGTCGTGACTTGAAGAGATTAGTTTGGGATTCTGGGCTTAGAGAGCAGAATAATATTAAAATGTGTATTAGAAATTTTGCGTGTGTCAGGGTGCAAAAGTGTGGGTTTATTTTGTTCTAGATATCAGCTATAATTTACAAGATGTACTTAAGACTAAAATCTGTTTAGGCTGATAAAAATAGGTTTTAATTATCAGGTTTCAGAAATTTGTGAAATTACGTATGCGACATTATAAAACAAATCCCGGCCCTTTCCCATGCTGTCAAACTAAGTAACCGTATAAATATTTAAAAATGAGATATACTTTGAATTCTTTTATTAAAAATTTTCTACAGACTGCACTTTTCCTTGAAAAAAGAAAAATGTTAGTAATTTTCTTCCTGCCTCCGAAGCTTCAGCCCTGAGCCTGTTCAGTTAGAAACGCTGATATATTTTGTGTTCAGTAAGTAAGAGGAAATAGTCAATGGATTCCTTTCAATGCCACCTCATATGTATTTGTATAATTCAGTTTGAAATATTGTATATTGACTGTTAAAGATTGTAAGCAAAATCTTATGTCATAAACATACGACAAAATTTTGACGTATTTTAGAGGGGAGTGGGGGGAAGAAGGGAAAGTAGGCCTACATGAATGTGTTGGCGAAAATGAAGTATTCTGATTCCAACAAAATCTTGTTTTCTTGTTGGTATGTTCTTGTGATTCTATATGCTGAATATTGTGTTGTAAAGGGAGAGGAAATTGAATTCAGATTTTGAGGTTGACGTACCGCGGAAGGATGGACGGAAAACTCATGAGTTCTGTGCAGTATTCCTGTATAAAACGCTGTGCGGCTTCAAGTTGCAGCAATGCGTATGAATAAAACAGGTTGGGACCACAACAAGCAGCAGGAATTACGACGTCCTGAGAGGAACAGGCTGTGTGGAGGTGAATAAGAGGTACCGTTGCTGGCAGGAGAATAGATGAGAATCAGACGGTTGTGAAATTATTACAACGCCTAGAATAGGTATCCAGGTGTCTCTACGTGTTGGCACTTTACGTTTGGAGATATTTAACCCTTTACAGACGAAGCGCAGACTGCTTTATTTAAAGACCCCGTCCGTACCGCGCTGTAAACACTTTTCATCCCGGTTATAAAAACCAATCTGTTTAGGCTGTAAGTGGCACAAGTCGCTGTTTGTTCTCAGATAAATACAAAACACATAAATACTGTGTGGGCAGAGCGTACAGTTGTTGAATGTTAAACTGTTGGTGCATCACGTGACCAGCAGGATTTAAAGGTTAATTTATAGACCTTATACACCTTTCTGTGTTTGTGATAAAAATCGACGTTGCGGTAATATTGTCGCTTCTGTTTAACAGGCTCGGGATTGACGCTCGGTTCGGTCAAATAAGTAAAGCCCTTTTTAACCTATAGGCTCTTGGAAGGGTTCTGTCCCTGAAAGGTAACTGTTTTTTTGGATATGGTTCATAAGTAAACTATTCTAAAAGTTCTGATGGGCGTTCTATTGTCAGATGATACTCGTATACAACGCTAACATCCACTTCGCCTTTCGCCTAGTATTTTGACGTAACGTAGTAATAGTTAAAATTATTTCCCTTTTTAGGGGTTAGAAGACGTCTTGAAAATGTAGCACTTTTAGGTATTATTACTAACACAGCAGTGCGAAACAAAGTCGGGAAGGCGAATGTTTGTAGTAAAAAGTTGTGTCATATTTAGGCAGAAATAAAGTATTCGGAACTGACTAAGAAAATAAGTGTTAGGATGCTTTTATACATTTTCCTTCCCATGATATTAAGGTGTCATAATTCTTGTTGTGTGTTTGTGTGTGTAATATACTGAACATTTCTATTATAACAGAGGAAAAATATCGTTTTTACCCTTAAAATGAATATATTCTATCGACATATACAAATAAAAAACTGTATGGAAAAGTACATTTTGGGGATATTTTGTAAATCGTACAAATGATACAAGTATCATTTCGAACACGAAATTTAAGTTGAATTGTACTTAAAGACCTAGTCCGTACCGCGCAGTAAACACTACGTCTCGTTTATAAGATCCAGTCAATTAATGCTGTATAGCGAAATAATCGCTGTCTGTTCTGAGATCCACACAGAACACATAAATACACTGTGTGGGAAGAACGTAGAATTACATACAAAGATCCAGTCCGTACCGCGCAGTAAACACACTAGGTCTCGGTTATAAGATCCAGTCAGTTAATGCTGTATAGGGAAATAATCACTGTTCCTAGATCCATACAAAACACAACAATACACTACGTGGGCGAAACGTAGAATTTATGGATGAAAAACCTGGTGGCCAACAAAGCAGCCAATGGGGTTTTAAAGTGTAAACTGCTTTGGTAAACTGTAGAATTTCTAACTTTTAAATTAAAGGTAAAGTTAAAGGTTAAATTCACCCTAGAACAGGGCACGAAGACCTATAGGGGAGAAAAGTTATAGCTCTACTCTTTCTTTAACCTTGGCGCTAGATGTGGTGGGTGGTCAACGCCACACCCCGCCGCCTTAACCCTGGGAAAGACCCCGTACCCATTGCATAGGAGGCTGGGTAGACCCAAGGGTCGGTCTGGACGGGCGTGGAAAATCTCGCCTCAACCGGGATTTGATCCCCGGACCGTCACTATACCGAACGCGCTATCTCGGCCTATACATTTTTTAGTTAGTGGTATATATTTAGCGCTGTTCTCTTAAGTGGTTAATATATTAAGCGCAGCCTTATTTTCCAAACACTATAGTTATATCGCTGATATTGTGAGAAGGGAACGATACTAGGTTGCCTTGTGTTAGGTCTGAAACGTCCGGAGGAAAGAACGAAGAGAGACGGAGAAAGGCATCCGGGGTTTGAAATCAGGACACGTCTCGCTTGTCAGCAACCAAGCAACATCTTCTCCCCCGAGCGTCGTTTCCTAACGAGGGGGAAAAAAGAGAAAAACAGCAATACGACCCAAAACTTTGTCAAAAAAAAAAAAGCTCTCAGTTTATCCACAAACTTCATTTAGCTGGTCTTATTTGCTTTAAGGCACAGCTAATGTAACTTGCGGTCTTGCTGCTCGTTAGCTTCCAGTGAGCAGAAAGGGCTCCTAAGTAAAATTGTGTCCGGCTTTGTGTCCGGTACTTGTAGAGTTTCACAGAACAGGTAATGGTAATTGATAATACCTCTGATTGGCAGAATTTGAAATTTGTTTCTTGGCTTTGTGGGTCAGAATGTCGTGTAACGCTGAGATGTGCCTAGTTCGAATCTTGGCTTAGATAACGTTTAACCTGAATGCTACGGATTTTCTTAATACCGGTGTTGATTAGAAAGCGCTGTCTTCCTCGCAATATATTTACCAATGTATAATTCGAGGGTTTGTTTGTTTGTTGACAGCCCCCAATAGGACAGGGCGTCCTCATTCACGAGGCTTCTAGATCACATACAAAGACGCACCACAGTCGGTATGACTTCTCTGGACGAGTGATCAGCTCGTCGCAGAGATCTCTTCCTGACAACACAACACTCACAGACAAACATCCATGCCACCGGTGGCATTCGAACCCACAGTCTCAGCAGGCGAGCGGCCACAGACCTACGCCTGAGACCGCGCGACCACTGGGACCGGCATCATTCGATGGTTACCCGCGGAAAATCGAAAGGTATTCGCAAACAAAGAAGGATGAACTGAAGTACATTAAAATTCTTTTAAATTTGTTAAAGTACAGGCTTAAGAGCACAAATGCCAATTATAAAGCCAGCACAAAGACACAAATACAACACAAAAACCGTGAAAATACACAAAAACCAAACACTAAACAATCAAAACAAAAAAACGGTATGTTAGGAAGAAAGAAATTTAGTAAAGTACTGAGGCAAAAATTAAACCCCTAAACCCTGAAAAATAATCATAGTTTAGTAGTTCTTCAGAATGTCACAGTTTAGCGCAGAATTTGTTTTAAATAAGTAATCGTAGAGATATCGAAGTCTTAACACACTGTTTGTTTAAGCTTTCATTACGTCATATAAGCAGACTGGGCAGAGGAAGGTATTTTCCTTCTCTTTTCTTTTTGTTTTCATTAGTCCGCATTTAGGGTTTATCGCTCGAGCAATGTGTGCGTTGTTGAATGTAACTGTAGCTGCTTTGTGTATCAGTTCAGCAGCAGTGTGGCTAGAACAATGAGCGCCGATGTAGCTGGAAGAAAAGTGTTGTGTTTAATAGCGCCCAAGTGTACCCACAATCCAGAGATTTGAACATAAATACAGTTCATTATACTCGTAGCAACTCTATACACTTAGCAGCTGAAAAACATCTAGTAGGCGGAGAGTTTTTGCAAGTGGCATCAAACAGGGAGGGGTTCCTGAAATTAAGAAGAGGTAATCGAATACCGTGGGCCGGGTAGCTCAGCCAGTATAGCGACTGGCTACGGGGCTGGACGGTCCGGGGATCGAATCCCTGTGGGGGTGAGATTTTTCGCACCTGTCCAGGTCGGCCCTGGGGCCCACCGAGCCTCCTATAGGATGGGTACCGGGTTTTTCTCGGGGGAAAAGAGCGGCCGGAGCGTGACGCTGACCTCTCACCCCTTCTAGTGTCGTGGTGAAGAAAGAGTAGAGCTATATCTCTACTCCCCCTCTGGGCCGTACGGCCTGTACAGAACCTCAGTGCCTGTACAGTAGAGCTATATCTCTACTCCCCCTCTGGGCCGTACGGCCTGTACAGAGCCTCAGTGCCTGTACAGTAGAGCTATACCTCTACTGCCCCTATGGGCCGTACGGCCTGTACAGACCCTCAGTGTCTGTACAGTAGAGCTATACCTCTACTGCCCCTATGGGCCGTACGGCCTGTACAGACCCTCAGTGTCTGTACAGTAGAGCTATACCTCTACTGCCCCTATGGGC
>Ga0123354_10013723_pt1 | contig 12588 bp, 7 predicted proteins | sample TergutLab28metaG_2_FD_97872 | JGI IMG/M metagenome (GOLD analysis project Ga0123354, IMG submission 97872) | Labiotermes labralis P4 segment gut microbial communities from Petit-Saut dam, French Guiana - Lab288 P4 | ecosystem: Host-associated > Arthropoda: Insects > Digestive system > Gut ... | reverse complement strand
TTTCTCCATTGATCTGGTTCTAAATTTCTTGTTGTCATGGCTGCTTGTACTCCTTCCATCCACGTTTTTCTTGGACGTCCTCTTTTCCTTCTCTCCCGTGGTATCCAATCCATAATTAATTTTGGTATTCTCTCTTCTGGCATCCTTTTGACGTGGCCATACCATTGTAGTCTTTTCTGCTCTATAATATCTATGATGTCCGGCTTCCCTTTCACGCCCATTATTTCCTTTATATGTTCATTTTTTATTCTTTTCGAGAATCTGTCGAGAAAATTAGTTTCATTAAACTCTCCAAAGAATAACAGGTATTTTACATGAAGACCACTGTACATTGTTGATCATATCTCGCTCATTTCTCCTAAGAATGAGAAATATTTAAGCCAGAAGTAGAAAAAACCAAAACACAATTTATGTTCAATTACCTTTTTTCCCGAAAAGTTTGTCGTTTATGAGATAATGTGGGAAAAACATTGTAGAGCCGGACAGGTCACAGATAATATGGCGCATGCGCATTGCATGCTGGATAGCTGTATTTTATTTTTATTTTTTTAGTTTAAAATATATGTTTAGTGCTGAAGATGGTCAATACAACCGAAATGTCTATCGTGTGTTGACGGGACTAACAGAATTTGTTGTGAACAGTAACACCTGTGTGAATTTTTAATTAATAACAAAGGCTACAAACACACACTCAGAATATGTATACATAGTGCTTTTTCCACTGCAGCAGTGGTTGCACGAACACGCCGTAATGTCACGTCATACGTACATTGCCTGTCTTGTTATCACTGTCACTGTCAACACCTGCGAGTTACGTAAGTTCTTCTGATTTCTTTTCCTTTCTTTCTTCCTTCCCGTTTTCTTTCTCTCGCTTCTTTATTCGTTATTCATATCGAACGTTACGGCCATGGCAGTTAGCACTTTTGCATCACATTCTGGAGGTGTTGGTTTCATATCTCGGCTACGAGACGGTTTTTTCCTGACGGGTTTTACTAAATTTTGTACAGTTCGTCCAGGAAAACAGCATAACTCATCGTAAAATTCGACCACGATCGCTTTCCTCCACATTATATTCAGCCGTCATTCGGCACTATTTTATTACTCGAAAGAGATGTTAAATAAACCAAAGATAAATATGTACATTTTTAAATTCCTTGTGTTTTTTATCTGTATACCTGTCTTCCCCCCCGTCGCCACTGCATGGCGCATCCTCAGGTTGCGGATAGAGGAACGGCTTCCGATAAGGAGGGTAGCTGCGAATAAATTGAATAAGCAGTCGCGGACAGCCGACGAGGGGTGGTCCTCCAGCTTGGGGGTTGCGAGGTGCTAACAACCCCTCCCTGTAAAAAACTTTGTTAAGAAACACTCACATGCGGGAAACCACTGGGGAGACCTAGGTGTAGATGGATGAACCTTCGGGTTCCGTGAAATGCGGGAAATTTCTTGACTAGCTGCAAAACAGTTAGCTTCTCAAGAAGGACTCTGCGCCATGGAGTGAGTAAGTATACCTTTCTTTTTTTAATTTCCCTCTGTCCTTTTTTTCATTTTCTTTCCCGTTTCCTCTTGTCTGTCTTTAAAAAAATTGTTTTATTTGATCTCTTATTCGTTTTTCTCTTCAGTTTTCTTCCCATTTCCCGTTCCTCCCGTCTCTTGCCTCTTTCTTTTTTTCTTCTTTTCATTGTCAGCCGTTGGTTAGAAACCAGTAAATTTGTGGGAAGTTTTACAGTCCAGGACACGCCGAAGCTCTGGTCGGTATTTCCAAGCCTGGACTTACATAACAGTTATTCGATTTTTTTTTCTGAAATAACTGCCGATTACGTTTACCTCGCCGTAATTGATTGAAGTTAGTTTCTGTGTCAGCATTTATACAATATGTACATATCGCTTGACTCGCCATAAAACACCCATCACCTGTACCTAAGGATCTCGGGTTATATCCCCGTTCTTGCGTCGATGTTTGGTCTTTGTGGGTACAGGCACCGCAGAGAACGAGTCCCACGTGTGTGGAGTCCTACAAGACGGTTAAAGGATTCTTTGTTTGCGAATCGGGACGAGTTACATAACATAATACGTTGATAATGAAGATGAACAATTGCGAACAGAGAAGCTTCAAATATTAAATTTTAACCACTTTTCCGTTGGCTTTTGCTCTTTTAGGTCCAGAAATGCCCCTAATCGCTTGTGTGTCGTATATCCACAATCAGCATTCCAGGCTCCTGGCATTTTTGAGATGCCTGTTATATAGAGCTTTAACGATGACGGTTTGTTAGCCCCATTCCATATGTTATTATGACTAGATGCACAGTATAATGTATTGCTGTAATCATTAGGTAGCCTGCACAGCAAACGGAGTCTTGGGGAAGCAAGGCCTGAAGGCGTGGAGTGAAGTGGAGTCGCTTGTTTCTGGATACTGTCCAAAGTTTGGTGAGAAGGTTCCATTAGGAAGGAAATAATTGGCCAATTGAATCGGATATCGACTTTTCGACTTTTCACAGAAGACCTTGCACCGCAAATTTAGTACTTAGGCGGCGGTAAAGTTTACATAAAACGGACACCTGTCTTTGTGGTGCGATTTCTGATCCTGGGAATTTTGAGTGAGAATTAACATAAATTTACATGTAACAGTCAGAACCAGTTAAACGAAAAGAAATAAACGACATGAAACCTTTAACTAGTTCAGTGTAATGTTTGTTTCTTGTTTATGTGGAGTCGGGATTGCGTAGTCTGCATGGTGATCATGCTACGGTTTGGATATCCAACGAATATTTGTTCGATTTTCGCTAGAGGCATGATATTGTATTTTCCGAACAATCCACACCGGTCGTAAGGCCCTTAAAGCCCCCCTCCCCATTCATTGGGTAAAGCGGCCGGTGCTCGAAGCTGACCACTCTGGTGGGCCCGTTAAAATGAGCCAGTCTTCTGTCTGTAACAAACCCACAGTGTAGGTTCTCCTCTTTCACCCTTCCACCTGTAGACGACTGCATATCCAGCCCTCGAAACCCTTTTTTTTTAGCCTCAAACAATGGGGAGAGTCCAAAATTTGATTTACGAACGAAGTGCCCGCGTGTTTTAGATGGAAACCCGAGGGACGCGCAGGTTTCTTTTTGGTATCGTGGAGTTCTGCTAAAGCTGGCTTTGCTGCAATTTAATACAGCAGTTCGTCGGTCGATGTGTGCGGCTTGATTACGTTTTAATTAGGAAAGCGCTTTTCTTTGCATCATGCCCATTCGTGAGTCAGACAGTAGATGTTACAGAGTGTGAGATTTATGTCTAAAATTATACCAGTGTTGGCCTTTCGCGTGAGTGTACAGTGGGCGGTGTCTATATGTAGCTGCGTTTGTGCATAACCCACGCACATACGGCCGTCGATTTGCAGAGAATTCGTTAGGAGAAAGTGACCTGGTGGCATTCAGATGCAATAGTGAGAGCTCTCTGTGGGTGGCGACAGTGTCTATGTCCCTGCATTTCGTAGTAGTGGTCGAGGGGTCTTGTGACATGTCGGGGGGACTCAAACTCGAAACATCAGGGAAGTTGCTATAGCAGTAAGGGTTGTGACTGCTGCCCAGGAGGTACTGGGTTTGAATATCTCAGGTTTGTCACACAGTCTGCCCGGCTAAATTCCGGTTAATTCCATAAAAGTATGTCATGGTGGCAACTGAACATTGATACCATGTAGAAAGTTTCATCATTATGTCAGTAGTACTTCAGGCGTGTAATCCTCCAGTCATTCCTTTTCTGAAATGTCATGTGAACATGTGTTCAGTGACAGGTTTATCCTAGCAGGAATGCTTCTGGCTTGTATTCGAGAGGTGCCGAGTTCGAATATTGGCCAGGAAACCGACTTTCCTGATCGAGGTTTATCGTGGATTCCCTCAGTCCCCACCCCTTTCTCCCAGTTCAGTACTGGGGTAGAGCTCAAATGTGGGCTCAGCCCCTACCTTTCCTTCATTATTCCCTATCAATTTTACAATTCGAATTTTTGTTACTACTGATGAGTTGTTAAACCATAAGAGACATATACACCCAGCCCTTGTTTTACAGTTTTTTTTTGGCCTTAAATCCCCTTTTCATTTTACACCACTTCTTAATCTGCGCTGTCACGTTTTCTGTTTGACGCCCTTTTGCTGGCTACTTCCTGTTACGCTAACCCGTTCTTTCTCATGGGAATATCATTTTTTATTTACACCCAGTTTCTCAGGAACGCAACTATGGTGCAAACTAAGGGCTTGGTTTAATAAGCAGATTCCGAACGGTTGCAGGGATGCAATGGAAGTCAGTCCCCTTCATGTGAGTTATTTTCTATTCGTATCTTTTTTTTTTTTTTTCGGATTAGTTAACTATTTTCCCTAGGATCATGGTTTGTTGCAGGTATATAATTTTAAGTACCGTGCATATACGTGATAAATAACAATAATCATAGTCTTTAATGAAGACAATTTGATAGGGCATGTAGGAAATTGTGAGGGATCAACTAACTACCTGTATTTTCAGAGTAGAAGTTCCACACTGGTGTGTTGAATGGTTACAAATGTTTTGAAGGAGTCTTGCTCCTTCCATCGTTAGCGGTTTTTTTTAAGTTCTTGTTCCATGAAAATCTCAGAATATATCAGCGTGATTAGTATAGCTCCACATATCTTATCACAGTAACGTCTGATGAGTCATTTGGCAAAGCCTGAAGCGTATGTAGACTTTCGTGGGGAAACCTTGGTTGACGCGAGGGAACTCTGTTGTATTTAGTGTGGGTTTGCTATATTCCAAGTAGCAGCCTCGTCGGTTGGTTAAATGGTAGGTGAACCTACGTTTGGAGAACCGTTTCTGTCCTCGTCATTAGGTTTTACTGTAGTTACAGTGCTACATTTATGCAAGCCGCCCTCACATACACAACGCTTTTTTTTCCCCCGTTTATTTTTAATGGCATGACGAAATGAACAAAACACGTGAACGTAACACGTGAACATAAAGCGTGTACTCACGCTACCGTCTCCTCCCTCGCAGGTTCAATGTAGCGAGCGCTACACAACCGTGCAATGTTTTGGCACGAGCTTCGCTTGATAAACACTAGGGCGGCGTATGCTGTACCATTTCCCGCTAGCTACGACACTCGTTCAACAGTCTGTTTCTCCCCTCTGTCCCTTCCACCCCTGCCCCCCTTCGTCCTTAACTTCAGGACGATCTCAATATGGCTTCCGCGCAAGTAAGAGTGTAAAGTGACAGAAAATGGTGGAAGCCTTGGTTTACATTGGCGTTAACTTAAACGCGTGCAAGTAATAATTTGATTATTCGATGTCTTACATTTGGCTACACCAGAGGTATGACAGTTGTTTCGTGCGTGAAATAGTAACCACAGTTGTGTTGTCTGTGTCTTAATTCAAGTAAAGGTCGTTGAGTCATTTAGCTGCCTTGAAAAGACTTTAAACAGAGAGAGACAGAGAGAGCGAGAATAAAAAAAAAAAAAGAGAAGGTGTAAATCGAGTGTATGGCGATTTGCTGATCAGTGGTCGCTGCTGCCTTGATTCAAGTTATGTACAAAACGAGTGATGTGGGGCTCATTTTTTCACGGCACCGTTCGATTTTCGTAACGGGGGAGTAGTGAATCAGGGCAAGTAATATAGTGTAAATAATCAGAGTAGTTACATTTTATGGTACGGAGTGGATAGATTTTACTTTGATGTGGAATGGATGTGCGTGGTGTCGAGACTAGCCAATGAATGCGTGTGGTTCAGTGTCTTGTGTATCAAGTAAGTTGGCGGGTGTTTTTTTTTATTTTATTTGGTAGTGTATCCGTATCGAATTTTTTGTGGCTGCGTATGTGTGTGTATGTGTGCGTGGAGTTAATCGACAGGTTGTGTGATCAGTGACGACAACAAGTGGTTGATTATCTTGCACGTAAGGTTAATTAGCGGACCTTGTTGAATCATTTCAAGATTTTAGTAACTAACGGAGCGTCTTCCCAGGCTCTCATAATCATGGATAATGTGTGGTGGTATTTTGGGACTGCAACTTGGGATGTAGCCACCATCGCGTGCTGTATCAGCCGATGAAGAAGCCACGGTAAGGATTAATTTATTATGGTAATTTTCACTGTCTGTATCTTTGGTTGTGTTGGTGTATCGTGAAACAACCAAGTGTTCGCGAATTTGCATCGTGTGTACACGCAACTTAAATTGCTGGTATTCTTACAAGGGATTGATATGGCGTATCGATGGGGATTGGGCAGCTTATAAAACTTGGGAAAACTTGGCTGGGTATTAACAGATGCAGTAGGGGTTTTAGGTAACCGATCGCCTGATAAACCCGATTTTTAGTTAATCAGTCTTGATAACGGCAGTCACATTTGTGAGCTGCGTTGTTGGAATGGTTAAAGATTTTGCGGTGTGTGGTACCTGCACCTTAACGATTTTTTTTAATAACATAATGTATCTTCACAAATATGCGTGCTGTTTACACGTGCAACGAGTAAAGGTCTATAAAAATGTGGATTGCTTTTTCTTAATTCTGAAGTGAGCTAAACGCTTACATAAAAGTAATGTAATAGGCGTGTATGACCGGTACAAAAATAATTTTGGCGGCAAATTTAGTTTGGATGTATGAAAATAATCCAGGGAGGCGTGTATGAAAATTACGGTTATTCGAATCGTGAGCGTGTATTTGCTGCAGTAAGTGCTATGAACTTCGCCTCATAAAATTTAATTCACCTCACTGTCGGTTGTTAGAAGCCTTTGCAGATCTCGAAGAAAACTATGTACACCGTAGTGAATTTTAGATTATGGTGGTTTACTTTGCTGCTGTTATTCCGCCCTCGTATGAGATTGTAACACCTGTGCGTTGGGTTAGCTGTACTTAAATTCAAAGTGATGAAAGGTTTGTACTTTTATATCAGACGGTCAATTGCGACGAAAGAGGTGGGAAGGAAAAGATGAAGTGTGGCTGACGCCAAGCCCCCCTCCCCCCGTTGTGACGTATTAATGCTGTGACTGACGTAGCGGTGTTGTCAAAGTTCTTCGAAATGCGACGTAACATCAGACGAGCTGAAAAAGCTGCTCTCCACTACTGGGACACGGTACAATGAGGTTATTTTCAGTGTGTAGTTCGCGAGCACTGTTCTGCAAGAAAATAACACAGTTCCTTGCCAAAGTTGTGCCTTGTTTTTAGTTTAGTTTTACTTTTATTACAGAAGAGACGAGCGCGCGCGTGTGTCCTGTTTTCTTTTTCAGCTTTTCTTAATGCTTACTCCGTGCACGTTTAGTGTGTTTCTTCGGGGGAGGCGTTGCAAATTACCGAGGCCTGGTGGTCCGAAGGGGGACCGGGTTCCAACTATGTTTCGTATGTTTTTATGTCTCTTGGTACTATCATGATTTGTTGATTGTACAAATTAACCCTTTCGGATCAAGCCCAAGTCACTCTGCAACAGAGTTAGTCTAAAGATTTAGTGTAAGTATTTTTAGCCGGTCCGCCTTTGCCGAGGGGGGGGGGGGGCGTTTTTTTTTAACCGGGGTCCGAATCCGCTCTCGGCGGCCCTGTGTTTCTTTATGGACGTGGACTGTACAGTGTCGAATTAGTGGATTGGAAAGGATTCGGAACGAAGCGGCGTTGGCCTGATTCGAGGTATTGTCCTGCCATTTGCTGGGAGGAACTGAGTAAGACCACAGACGACCTCACGATAGTCTGTTTTCCAGCCGTAACTGGACCAAGCGCCGAATACAAGTTGGTGTAGTACAGTCCAGTGCAACAAAAGTTGCGTTACCGCTTGAGTGAGTTTACTGCGTCACTGATATGCTGCAAGATGGGTTAAATACGTATGTAGGCTGATGCACAGTCATAATTGTATTGCTTCAGACGCGGAAGCTGAAGCATACGAGGCCGTAACTTGCTGTAAGGTGGCACAGAGTCTGTGGTGTGCAGGTCTGAGAAAATTCACGAGATAGACTCCAGTCAGTCTGCCAGTGAAATAGGAGAACTCCCGGTGCGACCCGCCATGATTGTGTATCTCAGGAGCGTATGTGTGGTGCGTGAAAGGGTTGGTGACCGCCCACAACTTCCCGTTCTGACATCAGACGCCCCCTGCCCATAATGCGGGGTAGAGCGACACCGAAGCTAGCTCTTACGTTCAGTGGACTGTCGAAATGTGAGGGGTCTAAATAGGCCATACCCCTTTCAGATTTCAGAAAATTGAAGGCGGGTACTGGAGGGGGAAAGAAGGAAATAAATAGATTTCTGGGGGATAAAACTTAAATTTATATTAGACTTTTTGTATGTTTTGCTGACCGTGCATCTCAGTATAATCTTAGTAATTAAACAACTTATTGAACAAATTCTTGTTTTATAATAAGCGTATTGCACGCCTCATCACAATTTTTTATGTTTTGCTGACCGTGCGTCTCAGTATAATCTTAGTAATTAACCAACTTAATGCACAAAATCATGTTTTATAATAAGTTTATTATGTGCCTCTGAATGTTTCGGGCATCATGTGCTCATCATCAGAGGTCATAATTGTTTTATACAACATGTGGTATCACCACGCTTGTAGGTGGCCGTCCCGTGCAGGGGTTGAGAGAAGAGAGAAGAAGAGACTCTTCTCTCAACCTGTGCACGGGACGGCCACCTACAGGTGTGACGATACCAGATGTTGTATAATACAATTTTGACCTCCTGATGATGAGCACATAGTGCCCGAAACATGTAGAGGCATTTAATAAACTTGTTATAAAACAAGATTTTGCGCATTAGGTTGGTTAATTACTAAGATTATATTGGACTATCAGTTAAGTTATTGGCAACTATCATAGACTGGCGTTCCACAAGTATGTATTTGTTTCTGTTATGAACTGATGTGTGCCTCCATTATAATGTGATCAAATGTTGAATAAAGTACTGTACATTCTCTGTGCTTTTCTTTTTAATATATTCTCCTGAAATCAAATTGTCGTGCATCAGCAAATGCGCTAATTTTTTTTTAGGTACGTTGCATATAATTTCTACACGTGCTGTCTGTAATGATTATGTTTCACGATGTGCAACTCCTGTAAAATGGGTACCGGCTATTTCCCGGGGGTAACGTGCGGTCGGGGCGTGCTGTTGACCGCTCACCCCCTTCTAGTGCCGTGGTCATGGAAGAGTAGAGCTATGCCTCTAACCCACCGTCTGGGCCACACTGGGCCTGTAACGGGGAAACTTTACCTTTTTCTATGTGCGCAAATTCAAAGTGTAGGCACCCTCTGGGTCTAACGTTTCTGATGATTACTGATGTCCACAAGTTCAGACGACATCCAGTTGTTTGGCGAGTAGATCAGCAGGAAGTTACAGGTCATCCACTGATGACTGTAGTAGACTTAGACTGTTGACCTATAACCTTTATTTTCTTGCAACGGAGCTGGAGTTGCTAGTTCATAATGGACGTCTTGAGAAACCGTGTTACGACTTTTACATGATCTTGCATGTGGCGTTTGCATTAGTACTATCTTGATAGCGCATTTGCCTCTCCATAACGGTAAGCTAGCCCAGTGTTGGGTGTTAGTGGTGGTGTAGGTTTGACACTTTCTGTATGTCGAGGATTCTCGTGAACAACCTGTTTGAGCGTGCAGTGTAACATTGTGTATTGTATAATTATGACGTCTGACACATATCGTTTGTCACTTTCCACTCTCTGCTGCGCCGCGCGCGTGTGGGAGGACGACTTAGGGGATGCTCGAATATGGAAACTTAGGCGACAGGAAGTGACACGATATTTGTCGGTTAAAATAACGGTTGTACATAACCCGAAGTGTCATCCACAGGGCGTTAACAAGTTTCGTTTCTGTCTCAAGATTAACACCGACAGGCAAAATGATGCATTAAGGAGCTCCGTAAATATCTCCGCCTGATTACTGTGTTAAGGTGGCCTGTAAGGGAGAATGTGACATGCATGGGAAACGTGGGAAGATTTTACAAGAGTTGGGTTGTAAAACGTCAACGGATGTAGACGCTTGTGACAGCCATAGACGACCGTATAATATTAAAGTGCATTCGTGAGTAAAAGGTTCTGAAGATGTGGACACGATATTTCGGGTTCTGGCTAAACCCCATTGAGGTGCTTTTGGGAATACGGGAATGAACCATTGGGTTCTGTAAAGGTTGCAAATTTCTTGATGACTGCTGCACAAAGATTTTTCACGTAAGCCACTTGTCGCGGAGTTTTATGTTATAGTTTCGCGCGCTGAAGGGTTAGGTATGGTGGTAATTTTATTTCATCTGGTGTTCTGTGTGTGTGCATCTCCCTGGTAGGTTGTTCTTACGTGCATTGTGGCCAGAAGGACGTAGTTTATCTTCCACATTAAATTTCACTCTTGGCAAAAAATATATATGTATATATTGTTTCATCAGCCAGATTGTTTTCTCTCAAAGAATGTTCTGCTGTTTATTTGGCTGAGATTAAGTTTAAGGGATTGACCGGCTATATCCTTACGTATAACAGTGATTACCGATTTTATCGTTAATCACTGTTATCGATGTCCATATATGGGGACAATGTTATACCACTTCGAGTAAATATTCAGAGCATTTCATATCTTCCGTGGAAACTGGCGTTTATGTACCGAAAATATTTGTTGCGTCTCCAGTGGTTACCAATTAAATCCACGGTACCGAATTTTGACTTGTGCCACGTCTGAAGAGATATTATTATTGTGCTGTTCTTGGTGCTTGGTTTCATCCGTATAGGGCCGGGGTTGAAAAGGCGTGGGGAGTTTGAGACGTATGTACGAGATCAGAAGGCTTATCATTGCACGTCACTGTTCACAGATCACAGGTTAAAGTAGTTTTCGTCATTAGAATAAAGGTAAAGGTCGCCCCATGACGTGCCTGTAATGGCACAGATGGGATACGAAAGTATAACACCTACTCATTCGCAACCCGGTACTGGCACGAACTGGGTGGTCAGCACCACGCTCCAATGCTTTGCCTCCGGGAAAGACCCAGTGCTATTTGTACAGGAGGCCTTGGGGTCGGTCTGGACGGGTGCGGGAAATCCCGCGTGAGCCCGGATTCGATACCCGAACCGTCCAGCCCGTAGGTAGTCGCTATACCGACTACGATGTCCTGGCGGAATTATGTCTTTTGAAATCCTTAAGTTTATGAAAATCATTTAGCACGTACCTGGACCAGTTCAGTTCATACGTGCACATGTAACATTTGTCAGTATTTTAAATCAAGCTCTCAGGTGGTTTCTGATTATAACGAGGGTTTTCAAACAGGCATGCGTCAACCGAACACATTTTCGGTGATGTAATCACCCCAACAGTAGCAGGTGAATAGTAGGTGTTTTGAAGCCTCTTGCATGTATTTTCCATTGCTCATACATAAAATTCCAGGTACAGACAGGGAATGGAAAGAACCGTTCAGAACATTCGATACCATCAAATTGACTGTTCAGTGCGTTCGGTACCATTAAATTGACTGTTCAGAGTATTCGGTATCATTAATCCCTATCCTGCTAACGTGGAGAATATGGTGAGCTCCTAATAATGCCAGCAAATGTTAAATGGAATTTAATTCGGCGTTTAAAGGGTTCGGAGCATTCGGTACCATTAAATTGACTGTTCAGAGCATTGCGTACCATTAAATTGACTGTTCAGAGAATTCGGTACCATCAAATTCATTGTTCAGAGCATTCGGTACTATTAAGTAGACTGCTCAGAGTATTCGGTAACATTAAATTGACTGTTCAAAGCATTCAGTACCATTAAATTACTGTTCAGAGCATTCGGTACCATTAAATTGACTGTTCGGAGCATTCGGCACCATTAAATTACTGTTCAGAGCATTCGGTACCATTAAATTGACTGTTCACAGCATTCCGTACCATTAAATGACAGTTCAGAGTATTCGGTACCATTAAATTGACTGTTCAGATCATTCGGTATCATTAAATGGACTTCAGAGCATTCGGTACCGTTGAATTGCTGTTCAGAGCATCCGTACCATTAAATTGAGTGTTCAGAGCATTCCGTACCATTAAATTTCTGTTCAGAACATTCGGTACTATTAAATTGATTGTTCTGAGCATTCCACACCATTAAATTGACGGTTCAGAGCATTCCGCACCATTAAATTGATTGTTCAGAACATTCGGTGCAATTGAATTGACTGTTCAGAGCATTCCGCACAATTCAGGTGACTGGTTCAGAACATTCCGTACCATTAAATTGACTGTTCAGAGCATTCGGTGCCATTAAATTGACTGTTCAGAGCATTCCGTACCATTAAATTACTGTTCAGAGCATTCGGTACCATTAAATTGACTGTTCAGAGCATTCGGTGCCATAAAATTACTGTTCAGAGCAACCGGTACCATTAAATTGACTGTTAAGAGCATTCCGTACCATTAAATTACTGTTTAGAGGATTCCGTACCATTAAATTATTGTTCAGTGCATTCGGTACCATCAAATTGACTGTTCAGGGCATTCCGCACCATTATATTATCTGTTTCACTGTTCAGAGCATTCGGTACCATTAAATTGATTGCTCATAGCATTCCCCACAATTAAATTCTGTTCAGAGCTTTCGGTGCCGTTAAATTGACTGTTCAATTCGGTACCATTAAATTGCT
>Ga0123354_10013722_pt1 | contig 12588 bp, 2 predicted proteins | sample TergutLab28metaG_2_FD_97872 | JGI IMG/M metagenome (GOLD analysis project Ga0123354, IMG submission 97872) | Labiotermes labralis P4 segment gut microbial communities from Petit-Saut dam, French Guiana - Lab288 P4 | ecosystem: Host-associated > Arthropoda: Insects > Digestive system > Gut ... | reverse complement strand
GTGCATCTCAGTATATTTATCTCAGTATTTAACCAACTTGATGCACAAAATTTGTTTCACAGTAAGTTTTATTTCATGCCTCTACATGTTTCGAGCACATGTGCTCATCATCAGGAGGTCAAAGTTGCATTACACAGCCTCTGGTATCATCACACCTAAAAGTGTGATGATACCAAAGGCTGTGTAATACAATTTTGACCTCCTGATGATGAGCACATGTGCTCGAAACATGTAGAGGCAAGAAATAAAACTTATTGTGAAACAAATTTTGTGCAACAAGTTGGTTAAATACTGAGATAAACAGTCATGTCTGTTATACTTTCAGTTTTAATCAAAACATATCGCATTAAATAACAAATAACCTTCCGAAGTGTCAGTGAATAAACGCCAAATTAGCTGTGGCCGAGTTCATTTAAACTCCAATTTTTCATCACGTTCAAATCGTCAACACAAGCAAAACCTTGAGAAACTTTACACTACACACATTCTAGACGTTCCTAAGACAAAATCTGCTCAGGAGGGGATTACACACTAATGCTATGAAAATTTGTCTCCCAGAGCTACAAAATTGAGATTCATAAATCGAAAAAGCTATGACCATTTAGAGGGCTATCACTAAGCAATGAAATTTAAATTACTTTTGCAGTAATGTTTCATGTTTAGAGATAAACATAGATTATCAAGCAAACATAATAGACCGTATGTTTTGCTACGAGTTGTACTGAAATGCCTGCGACAAAACTAAGAAAACAAGAAAATAAGAATTAGACAAAAACACAAAATCGAGGTACCCCTCCCATTACCATCTAGCAATCAAGGCTATTTTATGTTGAATGGACCGTGCATCGTGTAATATGTGTCAATAATTGTCCAAGGAGATGCAACAATATACAGTTTATTTATATCTGAAAATTGCTCTACATGTTTCGGGTGGTATCTCCAACCATAATCAGGGGCTCATATCACTGTATCTACAGTATCTGGCATTATTGAGACCTTTACTGTAGATACAGTGATATGAGCTCCTGAGATGGGTGCAGATACCACCCGAAACATGTAGAGCAGTTTGCAGATATAAATAAGCTGTATATTGTTGCATCTTGTTGGACAATTACTGACACAATCAAGGCTGCTTCTCCTGTTCAGACTGCAGCTTCCAGTTGGAGAGGAAACATTTATTTCCCATAGTTTCATAACAAGTATTCTGGTCGCTGTTCCCTACATTCTAAAATTACCACCCCACAGTACCCTATAAACTTTCCCACAAAGCCTCACTTCGTGAGTGTATCTAGTTTTCATTCGACGTCCAAACAGCAGGTCGGCCTACGGTACCTTTTCCACCAAGGTCTTCTCCTTGCTCCATGTCCAGCTACTTCCGGTCATCAAACAGGTCTCCAAAACAGAGTGCTCAGTTTCACCATTTCTATTTACAACACAGGAAATAATGTATCAGTCCAGCGAAGCAAGTGTTTGCTTGACCAGCATAGCCAGCGATGTAATGATTGGCCCCACCTATTCGAGTGTCAATACTCTCTTAAATCCAGACATGAATCTGATGTATCAGCAGATATCGAACGGCAGAAGATGAACATAGATCTGACGTAAACATAGAAGGAACAGTTTTAATATATAAATTATGAATATACCAAGAGTTTAATCCACGTTGACAATCCGTCGCTTCTTACACATACAGTCTCCACATACCACTTACAATAAGTAATAAAAATCGACGCTAAATATTATATGTGGCTTAAAAGCAACGCCATTAAATAAACAAAGACTCAACGAATCGTGACGTGGTGGACTAAATAAGAAGGAAGAGAAGCGGAAGGAGCCATAACTTAATGACGGAGTTTCCCATAATATTATATTTTTCATTCGAAGCAAAATCCAGCTCTGCCATATAAAATGTAAAGCCTAGTTTAAATTCATGGTTTGAAGCTCAGGCTTATAAGCTTTTTGTTCTGTAAGACTGATTAAAAATGGCGCTGTGCAGTCTGTGTATCCAGGTCAGCCATTTGAATCCCGCAGCCTGTGGTTCCTGTGGTATATTTCATTTACACTTCCCGCTCTTAACAAGTCTAACCGAACTGCAGTGACAATGCCGCAGACTTTTCGCTTGATAGCAACAGACAAAATATTGCTTTCCTTGTTACACCGTGCACGTTGTTGAGTTTCTCAATTATTATACCAACTACTGCACATATATAAAATTTATAAAATTTACACATTAAAACATTAAAAACGCTCCGACATGTTTCGGTCCTAGGACCATCATCAGGGATCCATATCGTCCTTGCTAAAGTCACACTATTAAAAGTCACATTAAATGCACTATTCCAGTTGGGTATTGTGGCAGCATGCCATGTTATGTAATGTTATGTTGCGAAGAGTGCCCTGCTACGGATGTGCATTCTGTGCTTCGTTACGTGATACGTGTATCACGCAACGAAGCACAGAATGCACATCCGTAGCAGGGCACTCTTCGCAACATAACATTACATAACACGGCATGCTGCCACAATACCCAAATGGTACAGCGAAATTAATGTGGCATTTTATAGTGTGACTTTAGCAAGGACGATATGGATCCCTGATGATGGTCCTAGGACCGAAATATGTCGGAGCGTTTTTAATGTTTTAATGTGTAAATTTTATATATGTGCAGTAGTTGGTATAATAATTGAGACAAAATATTGCTTTCCTCTCTACTTATTCATTTATCTATTGTTGATTTAATAACGCTCGAATTAATTCAGACAGTCACTAGCTGGCACTGAATTGGAAGGTAGGTACTAGGAAATCGGTGAGGCCTAATTTAAGGTAGCAACTGGGTATTCGACTCACACAACTGCTAAGAACCGCATGAAACTTCACTGAAAAAAGTCGGTTTCAGGTAGAAATTTGAAATTGGGTTAGGCATATATGTGGCAGGTGTTTTAACTACTCGATCGAAAATTTATATGGAATGATTGCCGAAGTACAGTCCGGTTGATGGAAGGAGACCACTTGAGATACATGTTATATTAATATTACAGCAACAGACTGCGGGAATTTTAATTAGATTATATTGACTCAGGATGGGACCTAGTTCTAGGTTCTTGTGAAGCCGACACAAAACTTCGGGTTGCATGGATGATAAGTGGGTGACTATCGCCTTCGCAAACATGACTCTTTCTCTGCTGAGTTAGATAAAGAAGAATTCAGTGTGGTCATCCTACGGTTGACCAAGTGCCGTGACTTCTGGTGATGTTATGTATGTTGTACTGCTTACGGAATGACTGCAATTGAGTAAACCCCTGGATACTCGGTACGGTGGAATTTAAACCTTAATACTATAAAGATGTTTAAAGATAAAAATTATTATGAAGGCCAATACCTTATCTTACATGAATTATACGAACTGTTCTGATGCACATTATTATATCACCCTGAATTATAGGAACTGTCTTGAAGCACACAACAATATCTTCCGTGAATTATACGAAATGTTCTGAAGCACACAACGATGTCTTGTATGAATTTTAGAAAGTGTTCTGAAGCACACAAAGTCGTCATCATGAACTAGAAGAACTGTCCTGAAGCACACAACTATATCTTACGTGAATTATGGGAACTGTTCTGAAGCACATAACAATATAATCGTGAATTATAGGAACTTGTGAGAAACAAAAGAAAGATACCTTAACGTGAATTATAGGAATTGTCCTGCAGCACACAACGACATCTTGCGTGAAATATAAGAGCTGTTCTGAAGTACGAAATTATATCGTACTATTGTAGGAATTTTTCTAAGACATATGTACAATAACTTACTTGAATCAAAGGAAATATTCTGACGCATACAGGAATATCATCATGAATTTTAAGAACTGTTGTGAAGCACACAGCGATATCTTACGTGAATTACAGATACTGTAATGAAACACAGAGCGATATCATCCTGTGTTATACGAGCTGTTCTGAAGCTCACAACGATATCTGACATGAATTATAAAAGATATTAAAAACAGCATGAAGTGGTAATCACTATAACTTAACTGGGCTCGTGTATTGATCTCCTCCTTTGCATGCCACAATACGACTTTGTTAACACCCCATTTTCGTTTTTACACAGGCATGCACTATCAGTTACGAACAAGACACCAGCTAGTCCAACGAAGGATCTTCACAACAATCAAATTTTCAGCTTTGTATTCTTAGCTTCAGTAACAAACTCTATTTGAAAAAGTTGTGTTCGACAACGGCAAGGAACTAAATCATCATTTATTCATTTGGATGGATTGTATATATTATTAAAATTTTCAAGGATTTGGAAGGAAGCAGTCATGACCTGAAGAGGTACTATCCCGGCATTTATCCGAAGACACTCGGGAACACTGTGCAAAATTAGTTCAAGACAGCTAACCAACATTCCAAACGGGATTCACACCAACACAAACCCACAATATTACCGATATATCAGCCTCATCACTGGAAGAGTAATTATTCTAAGATATAAATTCGTAGTAGTCTGCGAGCTCTCCGATCTGTCTTGATACCAGTTCATGGCCATTTTTCGTACTGGGTTACACAGGAGGCAGGAGTATAACAATCGCGGAACAGTAACCCGCCACTAGAAAATTGTCCTAAACACGTGTATGGCTAATATAATAGAACTATTTTACACGGGAAGAAAAAATGGCTTAATTGTTTAATAGTAAAGATTTGTACAAAATCGAAACTTCCTGAGATACGGAAAGTGAGGTTTTAATGAAACGTTGTTAGACTGAGTAGTATGTAATCATTTTAGCTATTTGCTTATCACGACTTTGAGCAGAATGTTTTATGCTGGTTTGCTAGGAGCGAGTTAATCTGTAACCGAAGTCAGTAAATAAACAGACGCCGTTTCACTGCAGCAATTGAAATATTCTGCAACTACCCAACCTCATTCTTGCGCTGTAAAATACGCTGATAAAAATGAACAAGAGTCACGTTTCAAAGCGACTTCCAGAATATTTTATTTGTTTTTTTTTTTGTATATGCTTTTGACGTGGAAAATTGAAGAAAAACAATTTCCTTCTAGGAGAGACAAGGAGAGGTTTGAAAATACGGAAGGGCAATTTTGTCCCTGCCGACTAAGCCGCGTTCAGAAGGTAAGCTTCCAGTTCTTACTGTTTACGGTGTAACGTTCGAAAACTGTCGGCAGCCACCCGCAGCCCTAGCTTGTTGCATTTACGAAATGTTAAACTGTAAACAAAACGGAGTGAATCCGCCCTTTCATGCAGCACTCGCATTTCTTGGTACGTCTCTGGTCACGTACAGAATGCGAACATATTACGGTTCTACATCCTTATTAGGAGTACAAGAGTGTTTTATTTCCTTTCCCAAAGGAGTTGTAAATCGTCCCTCCGTTCAAATGCAAGCTGAAAAACACCGTTTGTCTTGTCAATTAGCAGAAATGGTGACGTGTGGTGTCTGTAGTAAACAACAGAAGAATCTACCCATTTCACACCACTGGTTCTCGGATCGGGGTTTTATGTTGCATTAAAGGGTGTTACACGTACCCCTCTAATGCAACTTACACTGCACTTTATTAGTTTATTATGCTTTGCTACGTGACTGAAAACTTTGTGTCGAAAGAGAAAACATGGGAACATAGGGGGAGAGGAAAACAATTTGAGATAATTAATATTCGGTACGGTCTTACACAAAAAAAAAAACTTACACACTATACATACAGTAAGTTACTGACAACCTTTTTTCGGAAATTATGCTCAATAAGCAGAAATGTGTACTTTTTTGACAGAGTCCATCCCGTTGTGTAGTAATAAATTTGTATAATGAATTATATTCCGTCAATACAAAACAATATATCAGTACAGTGATATATATATATATATACACTCAGGTCACATTATGCCAACATGTTTCGACCGTTTACTGTCGAAACATGTTGTCATAATGTGACCTGACTGTATATATATCACTGTACTGACGTATTACTGTGTACTGACGGAATATAATACATTATAGAGAAATGTGTACATTGACGCTCTAATATGTATTCTCAGCTACCGGCAGTGCCGTTAAACACAGCACAATAAAAATAAATAAGTAAATAAATAAATAAACAAATAAACGTGGTAATAAATCTGTAGATATGTGTTTGTAAAATTTCTACACATTTAAACGTTTGTTTAAATGCTACATTAATTTAATCACGATTTACCGAAAATTTTTACATTGTATGCTATATTAACGTAAACATGAACATTTTCAAAACATATTTTGCACTATATGCAACTTAATACTACACACTAATTGGAGAACTCCAAAGGTGATTGGACAGAGGTCTTGATCTGTAGATAAATGAAGTAACAACGGGAAACAGAAAGTAATATACAAAATCAGGAAAGTCAAAATATGCGGAATTTGGTTTTGTAGTGCACATGCAATACATGAGAAGCAAAACACATTATTTTAACATAAAACCTGTGAGGGAACGGAATGCCTTAGGAGATACAAGCATTAATGGAAGAACAATAGAATATCGACATTAAAGGAGCATGAGGCGTGCAACAGATTGAAATGCTTCAGGACTGTGACAAGTGACCGTCTTGGCTTCCATGAGCATAACTAATATTTGTTCCTGCAAATAAGGGCCTAAATGTTGTTTTGCATCAAACGTTGGTGACAGTATTTTCCTACTGCCATAACAAAAGAGAGAAGAAAAAATGTATTTGGAATCAAATTCGTAGGCCTAAATTCAGAAGTAGAATTTCAGCATAGTTTGCACATTACATTAGAGAACCAAGGATTCCGTTCGTTCTAACAGTAGTTATGCAGCTCAGGAACTTGGTGAGTTTCACACACGCAACAATTTTTTTCCTACTTCGCACATCAGCAATTATATGGACTGTCAAAAAATCTAGTTTCAATACAGCGATTCAAAATCTTCGATTCAGGGAGTCAAACTTATTTATTTATACTGACCTTTGAACAATTCACTTCGCCTCGCGTTACGAGCAGTACGGAACGCTTCCAAAACTGGACATGTTTCAATTCTCAGCTGTAAAGTGGGGATGCACCTGCTAACTTGATTCCGTTACGAAAAATTATTTTAACAATCGATACAGCCAAGCCGGTCAAATAAATTTGTCAGGATTAGCTCCACCTAACGGACGCAAATTAGTATATTGTTCGTCATTCTCAAACATGGGTCGTGTAAGTAGTACGTCACTGAGAGTGCGCCATGCGCACTCTCAGTGGCGTGCGACGTACACAATATGACATGCTGCCACAACACTAAATTAATATAAGAAAATCAATCAGTGAGTGTATTTTAAAACTGTGACTTTAGCAAGGAACAGCGTGGCTTCCTGAAGACGATCTTAGGGTCGAAATATGTTGGAGCGATTTTAAATGTTTTAATGTAAAAACTTTTTTATGTGTGCATTAGTTGGTGTGCTGATTAAATGATACCGTTCATGTTCAGTGTCCCCCCCCCTTAAAATCCTTCCGGTTATGAGATAATGTGGAAAATGTAGTAGAGCCGAAGAAGCCACGGATGACAATATGGCGCAAGCGCGTTGCATGCTAGATCCCTAAGGCTACCAGCACACACACTCGCAATATGTAATACTTATTGCTTCTCTACTGCAACAATGGTTGGGTGAACGCGCCTCAGCGTTACGTTGCTACGTACATTGCCTGTCTTGTTTATGTTCCTATAAGACATTCTTTATCCTATCGTAACTCGATCTTACTCAAATACTCTCTGGTCATTCGCTAACAGTAAGGAGAAGAACGTTCTTTTCGCAATTGGAATTACCAATCCACAGGACTGCTTATATTTAACATTCCCAGTGACGTAGTTAGTTTCTTCACGCCCGGGGTGAGCAAGCACTGAGAGAAATTACGAACTTGAAAAAAATCACAATCAATTATTAAAGTTCCTTTTATATGTTTCAGTAATTTAAAATATTCTGAGCGGAGAAAATCATTCTTTTTCATTAAAAATATTAACACTCAATACAAATACTCTCACCACCCTACCTACGCCCCTAAATTTTCATATAAATTATCGGAGACAAAATACGCCCTTGTGTGTTGCTGCAGTGATCACACTTTTTCCCTTCTATTTGCCTTTGAATTACAACGGAGGCCCTACAAGTTAATCTGTTACAATCTATAGAGCCAAACGTGTGTCAGTTTTAAGATTAAGCCGTAACAATAAAACCGAAATCATTTATGTCAGTGTAATACCTCTGGTTCTACCGAGAAATGACTGAAATATCGAATTAGTAAATGTCTGTAATAACACTGAGTACCGCAGACACCTTGTATTTGAATCAGTACATGCTGTAGGTCTAATGGGGGCAAGCGGTGCAGATGCTTGAATCACTGCGCCACAAGACGGAAGGTTCTGGGATCGATTCCCCCTGGATTCGTTGGAAGTTTTCAAGTGCCATGTATTATTTCCGTCCCTGGGCTCCAATCAGCCGCTAACAGAAATAAGTATCAAGGAATTTCTTCGAGAGTAAAGTGCGGCCGGGTCATACAACTGACCGAGTCTTCATGACTTGTTAGGGAAAGCTTTACCTTCACTACTTTCTTTGTATTTGATATCCACAATGTCCTATTTAGTGTAATATCTTTTTATTATTTATTAATGACTGTGTGGGTAGCTCTGTGTACATAATGTAAAATGACAGTAAACTTTTTAGCGAATAGTGAAGGGAAGGCAATGCAGAAATAAGCGATATTTGCTTTAACCTGTCAGGTGGACCTGAAAAAACAGGAACGAGTTAAGCCTCTCTGGATATCTGGCCACTGGGAACTTCCGTACTTGAAGCGGGAGTACTAAACACAAGGCCTCAACTTTCTGTACGATATTGCTGCTACGTTACTGGTAAATATCAAGTAATTACGCAATATCACGCTGCTATCACGTCATACTATGGTTCAGGTGGTTACTCCGCTTTCGCCCAGGAGTCCTGGTGTCGATTCCAGACCACTCTACGTGGAATCTGTAATGGACAAGTGTCCACTCTACACTGCAGCATTGTGTCAATGTTGCATACGCATTAGAACGTGTTTCATTCATCCACTGCATACATACTAATTTGCACATCGCAGTTAAGTGAATCTCTCGCCGCCCCCCCCCCCTCTATTTTCAATGAATCTGCTTTCGAAATTCGCATCGTTTGTGGTCGTCACTGCATCCGCCGCCAGCAGTAGCTGTCAGCTCCACAAACTGTTCCTGACTGTCATGAAGTCACTCTTCAATGTTCCATACAAATGTTTTCATTCCATCGCCTCATTCATGTTAAAGTAAAGTATTTTTCTAGAAACACACCGCCCCTTCATTCCATGTTACATGCTTTTTTACCCAGCAACATAGGTGGAAAGGTCTTTCGAGTGAAGAGGGAGGGCCAGGGCTTTATGTGGATGATGTTCCTCCACTGCAATTTACTTTGCTTTGAGTCCCCCCAGAATTCCCCAGGGGATCCCCGGGGCTTACAACAGCAGCATAGCTGTCGTGGAAGGGAGGGGGAGAGAGACGTGCTGCGCTGTGATGTAGACAGACTTGATCCATTTGTCTCTTCTTTCTAGCTTCTCTCTTTTCGTTCATGTTAATCCTCACAATATCGTGTCCTGTACACCTTAATTGTTCTGCTCCTTTGGTCACCGACATATCCTTGATATACCCTGCAGGCTATTCTCAGGAAATTTCAAATTCAGAGCACTTAAATTTTTTTATGTTTGTAGGTCACTTTGGGATTTTTGTAAAGCTCAGATATACAACAATGTCACGTAGTAAGTGACAACAGCCATCTCCAGTGGACCGGCTGATGGTCTGTTCAGTACATCCACTGAAATTGACGGCGGAAACAAATGCAACGCGGTAAAATTAAGCGCATTTAATTGTCACTGTCCGTTACTGTAGTCTCTGTTTTGCCTTAAAATTTCTATTTATGTACATAAATGAAGAACAGATTGGAAATATGAGGAATACGTAAAGGTATTAGTCAAAAAGTCTGAAGAGCACTTGCAGGAGAGAGGATAACATAGACACGTATCTAATAAGTGTTATATTTGAGGACGTCACCTGGACGCGTCTGACTCAGAACAGGCCCAGTGGCAGCTTCTTCAGAACACCGTGATAAAATTTTATATTCCATTATTGAGTAGGAATCTTGATTAGATGAGAGTAAATTGTCTTCTAATTAAAGACGTGCTGCAGCTTCATAACAAACCTACCTGTGTTTACTCCACATATTTTCCACAACAATGTAGAGTCGTCGGAAAGTAGTATCTTTTTGTAAAAAATAATAGAAGTAGAAACTAAATTTGCGATGATATACATAGAGTTCTGAAAGGTAAAATCATAAGATTTTTCGAAGTAAATTTTACTGTAGTGCGGACAGATTACATTAGTATATATTAGCTGCACATGTGTAGTCTCGATCGAGCAAGCTTTTGACTAAATATTTATGAATTTGCCCAGGAGATGTCTTATGATTCATTTAGAAACCGTCCATGATATCAGCACTTTCTCACATAAAACAGGACAGGCTATGTTAACGTGCTGAGAAATCACAGGTCCATAGCTTCTCCAATACCTTACAGAAAAGTACGCTCTGAACTTCAGCATTAATCACCCACAGAGACAATATGCTGTTCCCTAATATCCGGATACCACACCACCCCAGCCGAACCACACCGTAGCACCAACACACATCAAACCAGAGCAATACAACCCATGAAATAACTCAACAAATAAGTCGTAGGCTCCTGAGGATGGATGTATTAACATCCGAAACATATTGAGCATTAAATAATGAAATAAAGAAAGCAAGTGACATCAAGTTGGTCTGTCTTTATTGAACTATCAAGATGATGTACGGTCCAATAAACATAAGATTAATTTTTTTGTTTACGGATTCTCTCAGTCGTCGCTTGTTAAAATAATATATATTCTAAGACAATATCGATCCCCATCCTCCGGAGAGAAATAAGGACAAAATATACTGTTTTGGACGCTACACCTACAGCCATTTTAAACCTCTGGTTTTTAAAAGAAAACGACGGCCAAAGTGCATCAGTTATTCAGAAACTGACTTGGTCGTCGTCCTTAGGAGGAAAATAGAGTTTACACCTACTTAGTTGGGTCCTACAGGTAAAGCTCCTCCCTTATTATTGTTTTAACACAAGATAACAGACAAAATCCATAAAGTAAACGACTCTAAACTGGCGTTTGTTTTGTTGACCTGCATCTCAGTATAATCTTAGCAACTGACCAACCTAATGCATAAATTCTTGTTTTATAACAAGTTTATTATATTCCTCTACACGTTTCGAGCACTGTTGTGCTCCACACATGTAGAGGAATATAATAAACTTATTATAAAACAAGAATTTGTGCATTAGGTTGGTCAGTTGCTAGGATTATGGTGTTTGTTGTTTTAGTGTGGAATTTCAACATATAATTACTTTTAAAAAATGACGTAAAAATAGCTTGTAGCAGCGGAAAAGATTCTCGATGTAACTAATGTTAGAAACATTCACAATCACGATAGTGCACTCGTAAATGTATGTGTCTACATCACCTGCGAATGGAACGTCACAACACATGATGAGAACAGAGCTCAGGTTCGGAGTCGCATGGCTCTTTCTACTCAGCCCTTCTCTCGGTCAAAGCCGCAGTCTCTGACTGCGTGTCTCCGCATTCCGTTTAAATAGTCGCGCACGCGGAATAAATCGACTACGCACGCTGAGCTCTGCAACGGGTATATTATTATACAGACACTGAAATGTTTTGAGAAATTTCAGTCAAACCTTGAAAATGGTAACATTGTAGAAATTAGACTTTAAATGTTTTTCACCACAAATAACAAATCACCATGAATAACTAACATGCACCTTACAGTGGTAATTCCTTACCGCCGTTTTTGGACAACATATCAGTCTCATCTTCACGGATCAAGACATTTTTGGAGGGGGATTTCTTAACCCTTAAATTTGGGACTGACAGTTTGTCCCGAAACGTTCGCAAGGAATTACTACTATATGGTGCATAATATACCAGAAAAGCGAAGATCTCATTTACTTCGCGGCAGAAACCTGAAATCCCTATTAAGTGGGTTGTAATGCAGTATATAACCTTCTACAAAGCCAAAGATGTGAATAATAACAGGCAAGCTTTAGGTTTCTGTGACCGTGCATCGTGAGCAAATCGTGAAGTGAGAGAGAAAACCAACAAGATTCAACAGTTAGATGTTTATTATCAACACTTTCTCAACATGTTTCGGACATCATAATGCCCATCTTCAGGAGACCAAGACGTGTGTTACTGCACGTGGTGTGCTGCGCTGGTTCTGCTGGGTGTGGTTGGTAGCGGTTGTGGGGCGCTGCGTTGTAGGGTGCGAGCACTGTGAAGGTTACTGTTCGACTGCTTCACAGTGCTCGCACCCTACAAGACAGCGCCCCACAACCGCTACCAACCACATCCAGCAGAACCAGCGCAACACACCACGTGCAGTAACACACGTCTTGGTCTCCTGAAGATGGGCATAATGATGTCCGAAACATGTTGAGAAAGTG
>Ga0123354_10013715_pt1 | contig 12590 bp, 9 predicted proteins | sample TergutLab28metaG_2_FD_97872 | JGI IMG/M metagenome (GOLD analysis project Ga0123354, IMG submission 97872) | Labiotermes labralis P4 segment gut microbial communities from Petit-Saut dam, French Guiana - Lab288 P4 | ecosystem: Host-associated > Arthropoda: Insects > Digestive system > Gut ... | reverse complement strand
TTGAACCCCCCCCCCCCGAACAAAATTCCTGGGTACGCCACTATGAATACATGTACAGAAGCTAAATAATGATTACAGACAAACGGTAGATCTGCCTTAACGTTAACGCGGGCTCATCCAAGTATGTTTACGTAAGCAATATTACTCTGTTGTTAATAAGGCTTAAACGATGACACACTAAGTGGTGGTTTACCGCACCCAAATTCTGTACGAATTCCCAGTCTTCCTCGCCCACCACACTTCCACGAAATCGTGTACTGATTGCTGTATTTGTATCTGCAATGTGCTGTGCGTATCTCGTGTATTTGGACGTGGTTTAACCGAACTCGTGGGGCTACAGTAAACGGCGGATTGTCTCTTGGTTTCTGTTTCCGACAATACATTCGGCAGTTCAGAGAATTTTTTTTTTATATGAGCTTGCGTCAGCTGCTTAATCTGACGACTGTACACAGATTAAAATGTACATCTCCATAATGGCGTATCTAAAACCAGGCTATTCAAGCTTTTTATTTACGAAATCAGATTTAATTATCCGCCAATACGAGACACTGTAAAGAAAACATTTCCTTTTTAAAAATACTAATTACGTGTAACACTGTTTTTAGCTTCAGTAATCGTCCTCGATTCTCACTTGCATTTTGAGATGCGTTCGCCCAATCGCGAAACGCGCCTTCTGCCTCCGTCCGCCTGTCCCCCTAACCGCGTGTATCAGCGCCGCTCCCACTGGACGAATTTCAGCGAAATTTTATACTGAGGGCTTATGTCGAGAAATTCCAAATTTAATTTAAATCGGACAAAATTTCATTCAGACCTAAGCGCGCCGTACTCTTGCCGGCGACATTAAATCACCATACAAGTGCTCTGTTCTAGTGCAATGGTATCAAGCTGTTAGGATAGCCGAGAAGTATAGACATTACGCCAATGCGCCACATGTTACATGCACACGGTCCATCTTGTTAACCTATAATTTTCAGTACAAACTTTATTGCACGGCGTCTCTGTTTCTTCAGGTCCGCAACGTGTCCTATGCACGTAAGCAACACAGACGGGCGATTATACTAACCTATTGTCTATATTTTTGGTCTTGCGCCTACGAACTAGACAAGGAACTAGCGTAGGCGGAATACATCACTCCGCAGCACTGTCTGATATCGTAGCGAGACAGAACAGCGCCAACCAGCACAGCGAACACATAGGAACAGAGATCAATACGACCGGAAGTAACACACGTAACCATGGCAACGACACAAAATACAGTCACCTCTCGCCAGAATGCGCTACTAGCGTTGCACTCGTACGAGTGGTAAAGCAAACATGCCGTGCGTGTAAGAGCCTTTATTACAGCGAAGTGTCAAATTCATTCGCTTTAAGACAGCCCTGCTTCTTTGTAAGGGCCGTTTACTTACGAATGCGCCAATAACACATCTGCCCGCCTTCAGAAATTAACCTGTCACTAGATTTTCGAGTCAGTCTGCTGGACGTCCACGTGGAAGACAACACCGTTAAGTGTAGGGAATGTGACATTTTGTTATCGATCATAAATGCATCAGTTACTATGCAACGCCTACACCAAATGAACTACATGCAACACGCTTCACAACCAAACAGGCAGGTCAATTTTTCCGAGTAGCTGCGTAAATATTCTCTCTGGAGTCCTCCCACACTCCACGCTACTTACGATACGATGGCGATAAGTTGACGATACGATTCACTTACGACACGGCTGTGCCCTTTCTTTAAAACGGGGCTTCACACGCTACAAGCAACACGTTAACCATACGCTCACGACGGGCCAATACGATTGGGTGATGACTCAGCGCGTTGTGTCGTCTATCGCTCAGTCGCTAGCATATCGTCACCGAAGGCGGGCGTGTTGTGGGCTTTTACAGCGCTTTGCTAGTTACGCAAGCATGAGTGAGGAAGCAAATATGAAACTTGTGGAGCTTGTTTGGGAACATCCCATTCTGTACGACTGGAAAGATGCTGGCTATTCAAGAAAGGAAAAAACTGATTTAGTGTGGGAAAATATCGGGAAGGAATTACATGAATCAGGTAAGTTAATTTATTGTGGAAATTATTCTGATTTAATAACGTAATGCATTCATGAATTCCATGCGTATTCAAATAATGTTTGTTCTATACTTCATCACTTGGTTTAATTATGCTATTTGTCTTTTTTCTGCTACTGCTGCTGCTGCTGCTGTTGCTTACTTCCACTGATAATAGATCTATTTGCCGAGTTGAGGTATCAGAATGACGATCCCGCAGAATGAAAGCTCAGGAAGTTCTTTGGTGTGGCCCTGGTTGACATTCCGTTACAGATAAACTTATTTCACAATACGAGAAATCTTCTGGACCGGAAAACTTACCTTCCATAATATGAATAAAATTATGCAATACGCTAATAGTGCGAATTTCCCATTAAACCCCTTTCGTTACAACACGGGGGCCCTTTTAAAATGCGAAAGTATGACGTAACCACCCCGAAAGTACAACAGCTCTTCCGACGTCGAGAAAACCGACGCCGACAGTTGAAAATACGTTTTTGTCTGTCACAACTCTTCGTGGATATAGTCTCATCAAATACTTCGTATCTGGTAACGCTTCATCACCAACAAAGTACCGAATGAATGGTTCACCACTGTCATGCGATGGTAAACGAGCATGATCTGGTATATCCAATCCTTCCGTCTCCAACCAACCTCCAAATACATTCGAAAAATTTATCCATCGCTGTTTCGACCAATACAGTACCAGTCAATTTCTGCGCAACCCGTAAGAACTGAGAAAAATCCCTTGTACGAACAGTTAAGCCACTCTTGATTCGCAGTTACTGAAACACTTCACCTTAAAATGTTTGTCATCAACTGAATCAAATTCCACAATCCGCTACACCGTCTAGCAATTTCTGTCCATTCCTGTTTAGTCGGTGAGGACATAAAAATTGACTGCGGCTTCTTCCAAATGGTTAATTATTGTTTCGGTCACAGATTTTCCCAGCTGTATTATTACCCCTCATGAAATTAAATGGCACTGCCAAGAAACTAGCCACCTGAACCTGAAAATTATGTTGCTAAATAGTCCGCCTATTTCAAAGAGATGTTATGGACTGAAGAGTGGGGACGTTAATTCATCTGGACTTTGGTGGCAATACCCGGACGTCTGGAGTTCATTAACATAAAATACAGCAAAATACAACATATTACACGTAGCTAGAAACATAGTTGTATCCCAAGTGATGGCCAGTTCCCATAGGCCAGTGCCCGAGTCCCAGAGCTCTGGGATGTGGTAAAGGTGAGGCAAGAAATGCAAATAATTTACGTGAAGTGAAGAAAGGTACTGTAGAACCGGTGCATTGCCGGAAGCAAAATACAAGTGGCAGACTGACCACTCCGGTACTACTGAAGTCTGTTGAGATTAAATAATTCGAGACCGGGTAAAACTCCGGCTGAGGTGTCCTACAAAGAATCCCCGCGAGGCAGTCAAAACACTGCCTTCAATATGACGTTCACAACATGTCATAACCCCCCTCGCTGCTAGGCGGCACACAGGTACTTCGGTCCACGAGAACAGTAGCCAACGCCCAAACTGAACAATCCCTCTAACTGTCAGTCGGAGGACTGGCCGTGGTACCCTCACAGTTTCACTCTCACGAGGTTCTGAGTACTCATTACACTCTCTCTGTTTATTTGCAATGGCGATATTTCTAGCACGTCAAATACAATGGTCACCGTCAACTATTACGAGTGTGGTTAAACTTCACTTAATTCTAACGTCGTGTACACCTGAAATACCTGCCCTCGGGTGACACGCCACCTGTGCACATATATAACAATATTCAGTATCCCTCGTCCTTCTCTATGTTACAGCTCAATCGTGCAAAGACCGTTGGAAAAATCTGAGAACTGCTTACGTACGTAACCGGAAAAAGAGATGCGGTTCGGAAGCAAATAGAGGGAAATCATATTACCTGGATGATGTCATGCAGTTTCTTATTCCATACATAAAGCCTAGCAAGAAGAAAGGTGGAAGTCTGCCGTTTATAAAAGGAAAGGGCACGCAAATATCTCCACTGAGAAAGGACAGTAGTGAATCCGAGACATCTTGTTTGGAAGAGAAGTGTGAAATTGCTGAAGCCACTGTTTGGACTGCAGGAGAAATAGCTTCCCTGCAAGAGAAAGATATATTTTCGGAGGCAAAAGATGCAGAAACTGGTCCCATTATACTATCAGAACCAAAATGTCAGTCCAAGAGGGGACGTGAAAACGGCGACGAAGTGGACCACGTATTTGTCAACTACATGAAGGCCAAAACAGCTGTTAGAAACGAGCAGAATGCCGATGCAGAATTTCTCCACAGTTTGTTGCCGGACGTCTCAAGTATGAGCCCCCAACAGAAACGGAAATTCAAGATTGAAGTTCTGAAACTTATTGATGACTGTTTGAAAGAACCGTCTACATCGCAATGGGCATCCCACTCAACATCAGACTACGGTGTAAACATACCATTGAAAAATCCAGCTTCATCGTAGGATAATGTTTCTCTGAGGACACAAGATTATGACAGCAAACATTTCTTACCGATCTCTGGTCTCCAAACAGACAGTGCTGAGAAGTAGTGATATCGTTTGAACTTTAAAGTAACAAAGAATATACGACTTAGTTTGATCCAAATATTTTCTTTGTGTTGAAATGGTTGGGCTATACAAATAAACACAATTAATAGTGACTTAGCTTAACCCAAATCATTTTCTTTAGTTTTGTATGACAGGCGCTAATTTTGTAAAGTGAAGGTGGGAAGATGAAATAAAATTACACTACCTTAACGTAATTAAAAGTCCTTTCTTCAAACTTGTTTGCTTGCTTATTCCATGGAACAGCGTCCTTCTTGAGAAGCTAGCGTGTTTTTAACTAGTCAAGAAATTCCCCGGTTCATTACCGCATTCACAAGTGCCCGCCACCTGTCCCTATCCTGAGTCAGCTCGACCCAGTCCATGCCCCCACATCCCACTTCCTGGAGACCCATACCACAAAATATCCTAACAATTTAAAACATTCCTGTGTCATCCGGCAAAATGATCTACATCGTTCGCCGCCCTGGTCTAGTCCCCTGGCCACAACAAGACTGCCGTTCACTACCATAGTTGAAGTAACGGTGAAACCGTACTTCCTTCTTGTTACGTTCTTCATTCTGCTCATCCACCACATATCCAGTATGTCTTCTTTGTTGAGGTGTTCATACTGAAGCAGCTCACACCGTGTAGTCTCAATGGATAGACCCCCCCCCACCCAGTGTGCGCATCTCGTGTCGCATCGTGCAATCGAGGCAAACTCAGCCAGCAACATATGGCTCCGTCTGCTCACGATATCGCGTCTCACTTTCCGCACCCTGGTATCTCTTCCGCCCCTCGCGCCGTCCACAGCCCGGGATCGCGCACAAGCGAAGCAAGAATTACACTGCCAGAACACGGACGTGAAGTAACGCGACGAGGTGTCGACACGTATATGTGGGTGTGTGTATGTATATACTGTATACATATACACACACTATCTTTATTTCTCGAAGGTCCATTCTAATATTACTCTCCCATCTATGGTTCGGTATCCCCGGTGGTCTTCCCCTCCAGACTTTCCGACTGGAATTCTCTACACCATGCATATCTACCCTCATCCATGCATACTAAACGTAAATTATGAAGCCACTCATTTTGTAGTTTTCGTCAGTTGTACATTACTTTCTCTCTCCTAAGCTACAATATTTTCCCCAGCACCCTTTTCTGAAACACCACTACACTTGTTACATTTATTCCTAATCATTCCGTATTATCACGCTGGGTGCTCAAACATGACACCATAAAATCGAATCGGAAAGTGTGGGAAGAAAAACAACATTGCACCATCTTAACTCCAGCACTAGTCGACGTGAGTAGTCAGCATCACTGCAGCTGGGAATGTGTCCCGTGTCACATAACAGAACAGCATTCACAGGAACGAAATACACATTGTGTGTCGCAGAGTAGGGCCTGTACGGCTAATCCAAATTCCAGGAACTTACTACATGCCCACACAGCAGCATAAAGGGGCATTACTTCCCGAAAAGCATTAACCAGTTGGTATTTGTACTGGCGACGCACTGTGTTCTGTGGTAAAAGGTGGGAATGTAGCCGAATCAGTCGCCACTAAGACACTATTGTATTGGACCGACATATACATATAGTTCACACTGCAGCACATGATGAAAAATGCATACGGATCGCGACATGCAACTTACTCGTCCTGCACAAAGGTCATTTTGAGACGACCTCTGGGTCAAAGTGAAAATAACGTTCAACTGAACCTCATATAACGTGTGCTTTATACTACACCGATACAAACCGAAATGAAACCTATCCGTTAAATTTCAACGTATACAATAAATACCAAATTTGATCGTAATTCACTGCATAGTTTTGAAGTTACAGCATAATGAACGGGCAGGACGTCTCTTGTGGGACCTCTCGTCGTACGCATCTTGCACAAACGCATAAACGTCTTTGAAACGAGGGATGCGAGGTCGCTGAAAGCACAAGGATATGGCACACCAGACTGTGGGAGTCACACTGACACTGACCTGATCAGAACACACCTAGCACTCTGCACTCTGAGCCAGTGAACCTGGCTATGTGTGCAGAGTGGTGTCTACGCAGGCAGACAACACGGACAGTGCATATTGGCCAGATTTACTGATGACGTGACATCGCTGCCCTACTTCCTCTAAACACAATTCGAAAATCGACCATACATTCAATCTTGCAATTCTGTCAGGTATTCTGCTCTTACAATTTATTGTCTCATCCTACGGGGAAAACATAGATGAGGATGTCTGTCTACAAATATCTTAAGAATACATTTAGACCTAATAAGTGCAAAGCAACAGACGCCTGAAGAAAAATGTATAATGGGGAAATGCATGATTTGTATGGCTCACGAAATACCAACTCAAGAGCGATAACAGTGATAGAACATGTGACACGCATAGGTGACAGCCCATAATCACAGGACTACGAAAAATGTTAGCTGGCAACCTTAGCGTATTTTGTAAGATAATATTTGGGGGAACAGCAAATAAGCAGAGGTTAGAGTATGGACCGGAGTAACATGGCCCAAGGCAATGGCCAGCGGACGACTCCGGTTAACGTCTGTCAAAAGGCGGGAACCCTCGAATCCCAGCTTCTCAAGGACCGCGATCGATGTACGTTGTCTGGTTCTTCAAACGACAATTGTTTTTCCTACCGCACGAGAGACATGCACGCATATCAGCGACAACGACGTGACTGACTGCGGCAGGCAGCTAGTAACGCGACTGTGCCCATTCCGGTAGCGTGCGTGTGACCTACTTTACCAGTAACTGGGTCGCTTCTCGACGCCGCATACAGCGCCCTGCCGTATTGATCGTATAGCGACGGGACATCCAACGGACCCCGGATTGTACATTTTTAAAGATACACGTTTGCTGTACAGGCATACATATTACGCTTGCACGACAGGCAGGAAGGCAGGCTGAAGTGAATACGTGGGTGTTCTGGTAATACATTTTATCCTCGGGTGGAATAAATTGTTATACTATTTATGATATGAATATTCCTTCTACACTGAACAGGAAATAACACACGTTACAAACAAGACACAATGAATATTCAAACGGATTATTTTCCAGGCAGAAAGGTTGGTACTTATCTACAAGCTACACACCATCCCGTCCTATGAAGACAGCAACCTTCGCAATATTTTTCGTACAATTATTGTTTTTTGACACTTTCACAAAAGGAAGTTATAAAAGTGTGCCTATCGGATTCGCCACGCCTGGACAGTTCATCCGTCTAACAACAAAATCTAATACCTCGAGAACCAACTAACCGACTGAAACGAAATTTGATACCGGAGACTTTTTAGACAACTACCGTGTGTTAACGCAACCGAATTTACCAAATAAACTTACCTTCAATTAAAGAAGTTCCTCGGTTACTTTGAACGAAATATTTTTCCTTTACTTTACGGAGTAAGTAAAGTTTAAAGCAGCCATTACAGAAATGTGACCACGGATCCCCTGGGGACTAGTCGCGGATACCTTGGGATCCGTGGAGCACACTTTCGGAACCACTTCTCTAGACGAAAACAGTTCCAGTTTCCGAAACACAATTACTTTTGCTATTCTTGGAACACTTGACAATGGACAAAGTTCAGAAGTCAGGTATCGGTAGCCCGAAATATAATATGAACAGTCGGTGTAGACATCTTTAATAGCGTATTTTAATGGCGTAAAGATTAAGATGGGGCATTATGAAGTAAAACCAACGTAAGTAACGCAATGTCTAAACATACGTACTTGATTATTAACTCCCTGAGAAGCAATAAAGTAGTAATATAGCCAGGAAATTCTCTACATTGTATGGAACCCAAAGGTTCATTAACATGTTCACAAGACTAATGAAGCCAGCAGACGCCTTTCCTACCAATCTTTTGAGACGCATTTTAATATTAGTCCCCCCTCTATGCCTAGTTATTCCGGAACCTCCGAAATGAGACAAGGATGGTTTCCGTTACACAGCGACATCCGGTCCATTTCCTGATTGTTGTGTATATTCAATTATAGGTTATTTAAGGACGCTGTTTCAACTGAAGAGGTTGTACCTGAAGTGTAGAATTAAGTGGGTTAATGATAAATTGTATATTCGTATCTGGAAAATGATGCTTGTGGTTTATTTCAAGATACCACTCGGCACAGATCTGAAAGGTGAAGAATGCAGCGAAGAGGCTCAAGATAGCTGATAACGTGACCGGAACACAAACCAGCTATGTGGTGGGTAGCGATGCACCTATGCGGTATGCACTGTGCATGACTCACGTTCCGCTTCACACTTCGTGATTCTTCGATGGACAATACCCTTTGACATGCTAGGGCGATCCGTTCAACAGGACTGCGAAACCCTTTTACCAGAACTGTTTAAAGATCTACGCTAATTTAATTATCAACAAAATGGCGAAATGCATGCCGATTCAACTGTACCATATCCCACAGTGTACAGGGGGCGCACCAGTTGGTTTATTATGATACTGGGTCGATGTAAGACAATGCTGTTAACTTCGTTCCCACTAACAACCTTTTATTCCCCCCATGGCGCAACAGCCTCTCGTGGGCCAGGGCCTCCTTATTATCGAGGCTTCACTTTGACACTCAGAACACCATTCGGTAAGACTCCTCTGGACAATGATCAGCCCCACACAGAGACCTGACAACACACAACACTCACAAGAGACAAGCGTCAATACCACCGGCGGGATTCGAACCCACACAATCCCAGAGAGCGGACGACCGCAGACACCAACCTTCTACACAAAGAAAATATGACTTATTTCGTAAACTACTGCGACAAAATACATACAGCGTACTGGTAATGTTTTCGGATACATTAATCGGTCTGATATAACCCCTAATTTCAGATAAAGTTAAACTTTTGTTCAAAAAGGCTCATCAGGCAAAAAAAAAAAAAATTAATGCCCACAAGACAAATAATATACTTTTCAACCAGATCTACAAATTTAATTTCAAACTTTCCTACAAGCAGAACATTTAATGATATACATTGAAAAGACCTGCCTAGCTCAACATCCCTCATCAGATAAACCGAACTGATTAATCTCCTTCACCGACAAAGTTTGCAAATTCCCACCACTAATATTGTAACAATAAGGGCTACGTAAGAAATGAACACATCGCAAGTAGGGCCAAAGCGTGGAAATTTGTACAGAATTCACCGCCATTCAACTATTGGTGCCTATGGCAGAATCCCAATGGACGTAAATATTTTTCCGTAAAACACATGTTTCTGCTGAAGGCATGTACTTAGTGCTGGGTGACGAACAGTGTAAGGTAGCACGTATTTGTGACCCTGATCAAGCTGAATTACATAAAACGTCGTGTGACCGTGAGAGTGCATCCCTAGACATGTTTTGCACAGACATGGGATAGTCTTGCAGGTGTTTCACTGTCCTTATCTTACTCGCAGTGTTGCCGAACAGCAAGAACACGCAGTGCCCTACTGGCGCACGGCAGAGGTCCAGCGGTAGACCTCGCAACTTTGCGCTCATTTGCTACGTCTTTGCTTGGACTACTCAGCTCCCACTCACCCGCGATTATGTTTGAAACCGTTTCTATTTTACATGCGATTACGTCAAAAACAGACGCCCATCATGTATGGAGACCACGGTTCCTCCACAAGTGGAAAACGGATCGTTCGAGACTAGCTGATACAACTGACATCACATCTGCATCGCTACACCATATAGAACTGTCATTCCGTTGTCATCACACTAACGTTCACTTTCATTCGTATTTATACGATTTATATATGCACATAAAATATTTCTAACCCACCAGGTAAGTTACATCATAACGCTGAGCAGGTGTGACGTCAAAACCGTGCGAAGGAAGCAGACTACGGAAATGGGTATTTCGGTCTGCGGTTGCGTATGTCCGAATGAAGCGTTATGAACTGCTGCAGAGAGAATTCTTTCATCCTCGCGAAAAGCCTTTCCTATTCGGCATACATTCGGGCTGGCCTTCTCATCCCTTCATGTGGTGCGGGCAACTTCCGCAAAACTTGGTCTGCATGCGAGCAACATTAACTACAATACAATACACAGAATGAAGAATGAATAAGTATACGTTGAACTGTGTATAACTGTACCTGCGTGTTTTTCCATGCATCATACGCAATTAAAATTTATTGAAAATAGTGGGAAAAAATTATAAAAATAATGCAAATCACAACCTAGGACAAGGTTAGACATTTCTGCACATTTTTGCAATATTAATTAGTATGGTAATGTACGACTCAATAACCAAAGGCTCATACGTCTTCAAAACTGCTTCTGCATTGTATCTCGGCTTTGCCAGGGAAAGGGTTAAGGGGAGTTTTTCCATTCGAAATGTCACTCTGCGGGCAGCGTGTTACGCCCGAGCGATGGGTTCAGCGGGCCTGCATAACGACTCAATATGACATCATCACATTCATGTGTCGTAAACATTTACATACACCTACATTTAAGACGAAGAAATTAGTAAAAAAAAATACTATCTAAGATCCTTAATATATACTGCATGCTAAAATATGAGGGGCGCTGATAAGTCCTTAGCCCGACCCACTTCCAGATGTCGTAGGAAGGAATCGATAGTGTCGCTGGAAAGAGGGATCTGTTCATGTGCCGAATTGCAAGTCTTTCTTGTTACAGAGGCTGAAAGGAAGCATGTCAGGCAACGCGCACTATGTCAACAACATGGAGACGCGAGCTGTCTTTTTTTTTTCAAGGCGTCGAAGGAAATTCACGCCATTCTGACAGAAACATTAGGGGAACATGCAGCATCGTATGCCACCGTCAAAAACTGGGTGGCCCACTTTAAACGTGGTGATTTTTCCACCTGTGATGCGCCTCGTTCTGGGCAACCCAAAACAGTAATACCACGGATATTATTGATCAAATTCACGGGCTAATCTTGGGAGACCGCCGGATTTCGGCTAAATCAATAGCTGAGCAACTGGGAATCTCACGTGAGCGGGTTGGGTCCATCATTCATGAAGATTTATACATGCGGAAGCTCTCCACCAAGTGGGTCCCGAAATGCCTAAAAGCGGATCAAAAACGTCGATGCCAGTCGTCTGAGAAATTTTGGAATTTTTTCGGCGCAATCCAAATGACTTCTTGTCGCGATTGGTGACCATGGGCGAAACCTGATTATATAACTATGACCAGGAGACAAAGCAACAACCAATGGAGTGACGGCATAGCGGCTCACCACCCCGCCCCAAAAAATTCCGAGTGCAAAAATCCGGTCGAAAAGTTCTCGCCTCGATTTTTTGGGATCAAGACGGCATCCTCCACACTGATTATCTTCCAAAGAGCTAAACTATCAACGCGGAGTATTACTCATCTCTGCTGGTGCAATTGAAGGACTTTTGAAGGAAAAACGCCGCAGGAAGGTCATCAATGGGGTCTTGTTCTTGCACGACAATGCCCCGGCTAACCGGCCACTTGCAACCCAGAAGAAACTGGCCTACCTGGGATTCCAATGTCTTGATCACCCACCCTATTCTCCGGATCTGGCCCCGTCGGACTACCACCTGTTCCCTAGACTGAAAAAACAATTGAAAGGTTGCCATTTTTCGTCCGACGCGGAGGTCATTCCTGCCGCGGAGACCTGGTTGGACGGACAACCTTCTGAAATTTTTTTTTTTTTTGAGTGGCCTGCAAAAGTTACAGCAACGGGCTAAGAAGTGTACTGAGCTTCGTGGGGAGTATGTTGAAAAAATCCCGAGTTTGGTCGCCGTAGCTTGTTTCCGTCCTGGTTGGGCTAAGGACTTGTCAGCACCCCCTCGTACTACGTTAACAGAGTTCTGGCCCACCCATCTGACATCAATCGCGGCAGTTTTACATTCGTGACGCAATGCGCTGTCGCCGCGGAACAAATGCCTACGGTTCTTCCGTGTCATTTTGACTTCTTTACGCAATGAGCCGCGTAGTTGTTTTTTTTTTTTTTGGGGGGGGTGTTTTTGT
>Ga0123354_10013712_pt1 | contig 12590 bp, 8 predicted proteins | sample TergutLab28metaG_2_FD_97872 | JGI IMG/M metagenome (GOLD analysis project Ga0123354, IMG submission 97872) | Labiotermes labralis P4 segment gut microbial communities from Petit-Saut dam, French Guiana - Lab288 P4 | ecosystem: Host-associated > Arthropoda: Insects > Digestive system > Gut ... | reverse complement strand
TAGTTACACCGCCATGATTCGGTTTCTTGAATTAGTCAGTGATATTTCCTGCACAACAGATCTAATAGTTATACCGCCATGATTCGGTTTCTTGAATTAGTCAGTGATATTTCCTGCACAACAAATCTAATAGTTATACCGTCATGATTCGGTTTCTTGAATTAGGTAGTGGCATTTCCTCGACTACAGTTGATATGGCAACAACACCACCACCACCACCAGTCCGTTTAATGAACAGGCCAATGGCACTTATACAACAATATCAGATTTAGTCACTTGTATACTGGCATGGTAAGGATAGTCACATCACGATGAGACTTTTCTCAATGTCTGGAGTAATGGTTGTTCCATCAGAATATTTACTTCTTCATTTTATGGTTCTTTGCTTGAAATATTTTTTATTTTCCCCGGAAAAGTGTCTTCATTTACAGGTTTCGTACACCAAAGAAAGAACTGCTATTTAAATAATAATTTCTGTAATGTAAATTAGTTCATAAATGAAATACTTTACATTAAATCTGTCAGGATTCATGTGCTTAAATTATTTTTATTGCTGATAATTTAAACTAATGTCTTGATATTCCAGGTAACATAATACTATTTTCACTAAGTAGGTTTTCATCGAAAAAGCGAAGCACAGTAATTCTGATTTTTTAAACCCCCAACATAAAGAGTCATAATAAATTGTAATTGACTGATTTGGTGAAATTTTTAAATAAATTAAAAAATCCTTAATAAGCAGTTGGCTTGCAATGCAGGTAAACGACAGGATTTGACGAAATGTGCTTGTCGAAGGGACACTCTTCAGTTGTGAGCAATAATATTCTGTGTAAAGTACTCGTTCCGTATTACCGGCCCATGTCTTTTCAGTCATCCGAATATAAATTATGGATTTCTTGCAAATCTGAGACGTAGGGCATGGATGAATTTCATGATCAATCTCCCACAACATATTCGAGTTCATCTTCGTATGACGTAATCGTAAATCCTCCACCAAAAATGATATGAAGCCATTATGTCTGGCATTGAAAGAAATTTTACGATTTAACTGAAGAAGACCATACCATAGCGAACCCGCATCTACTGCAAAAGAAATAGCACTACGGACTTCATTAAAAACAAAACAGGTCCACTTATAGTACGGGGTCAACCCCACTGTTCTACCGTGAAAGAAAATTGTATTTCATTGCTTTTCATCGCAATTATATGTTTTGGGGTAAATTTGTTTTATGGGTTATTAACCGTAAACATTCCATCAAACTCAGAAAGCCTGGAATATAATCACAAAAATGAATAAAATAATGGACGAGTCACATTATGTGATGACTTACATGAAATACGCGTGTTGATGATACAGAAAAATAACGCAATCTTAGAAGCCTGAAGGAGGCTGCATAGCATCTCAGATCCAATACATGCTGCAAAAAGCCAGAGAGAAAGAGTTAAGTGATAAATTGACCAACAAGGTCACTAGAACTGAACTGAAGCATGAGAGAAGTAAATCCATGCTCTCAGAAATTATCACAGTAATATTTCCTCTGCCTCTGGAGCACAGAAATTTTTCTTGGTTATTTCCTGGATTATCAAGACAGGCAATACACTTATAATGTAAAAATATGGCGCGTTTACTTAACCGCTGTTGCAATGGACACTCAGCACTGCGTTCATGGTATATCGTCACGTTATATGTTAATCTCAACAATATAAAACTAATAAAAATTCCTGGAATCGCAACAATGAATCACATTTACGTTGTTGTAAGGCTACAAAATGTTTCTCACTGCTGTCAACAATATAAACATTCTTGAATCTCCAAGTAAAGTGTCCAATTTTTTTTTCCAGTTTCAACCAAATTTTGGTTTTCTCGGCAATGTTTTATAAAAATCTCCAATATCAAATTTCACAAAAATCCGTTCAATGGGGGCCCATTTTACACATGCGGACAGACTGACGGACGAAGCTATTAGGCGCCTTTCGCAACTTATGTCAAAGCGTCTGAAAATTGATTCAAACAGCTAGAGTACATGAAAGCAATTGGATCGTTGTCGCAAACAGAACTGCATTAAACTGAATTTAACAGCTGTTTTAATATAACCCCTGCTTTCTGTCATTCGAACAGCCCTGTTGGTTTATTCACGCCTGCGGGTAAACCAAATCTCAACAAGCCAGCAAACATAAACAGAGCTTAACAATTCTGGTACGTACATAAAAAGTAGTTTAAATATTCTCTACCATTTCAACGTCTGTTCGACACATTTTTTTCTGGCATCTTATCAGCGAGTTATGGTCGAATTACTCTCATGGTACAAGCGAACACATTTGTAAACTATCCGTCATTGCTTTCCGAACTTAACCAGAATTGCAGTGGTCCAACAAATTTTATTAATTCCAGTATATCAAATTTCACGATAACTCACCGTACTGAGAGCAGGGTGGATGGAACGTGTGCAATAGATGCTCTTAGGGCCGCAAGTGGTAGGAATGTCTTGATGGTAGGCAACTTGTCCTGTCCGTCTGTTCAGCTTCTTGTCTAAACACAAATTGAAAGGCGCTGCATAAATTGCTTTGGACGAAGATAGCAGCAGGGCAAAGCGCTGAAGGATGATGCAGGCTATGACTCATCGCATGCGAGGCAGACAGGTGAATAGTAAAGTGGAATATTGCTGGGTGTGGCGCTTACACCTGCTACGATTACACCACAACGTCTGTCACAGTTGAATGAATGAGCAAGGATAGCAGAGGGAATGATACTGAGAGAAAAATTCGAAAGACTCGGAGAAAAATGTGCCTCAATTTTATCTTATTCACCACAAATCCCACATGGATTGGAGGGGTTTCGAGCCCGATCCTCCACGGCGAATAACCACTTCAATCATGCACGACCCCTAATGAATTGCAATGTGTGGGGTAAGAAGAGGACATGGCCCACCATTCGTCTGGAGGGCATAAAGATAATCACGAAAGGAAGAGACTGCGTAGGTGACATTCGAAACTGGGACCTCCCATATAGGGAGCTGAATTGCCGCCCAGCGGCCCGCATTTTTGCTGATAATTCGGATCATAGAATGGACATACAGAGTTTCATTTTTGTCAGCAAATAAAAAATCCATTTGGAAATATTTCATAGTTTAAACGACATCATGACATAATAAAGTCACATGTCACGTGAGTCACAATCCACAGTACCTGCCCCTAATATTCTAAGAAATTTCCTGCTGTGTTAAACACAAGAACAACTTAACCTCTTAGACAGCAACACCCCTTGTTTTAAGGGTTCGGTGTAATACGGTTGATTACGAGCCGCCATGGCGCAAAGTATACGCCACACTTATACTTCAGTGCAACAGAGGTGTAAGTGGATTCTTGGTTCATGTGGAGACACACGGGCTAGAAGTAAGAGATTTGCTTTCGAATTTCCACAAGTTAATATTTATTAGACATGAAAAATGAGATGAAGCGGCGTCGCTTCTGATTTTCGCTCAGGAGGTGTCAGTTTTGAATCTCGGACAGGGCACCGACGAAGTCCGCTGAGGTTTACGCCATTTTCCACGCTTAACCCACACAAGTGCCAAACGACACCTTAAATTAGGCAAGAAATGTGTCGGTCGACATCTCTTCCAATTCCCTATTCATTGCCGGAAAATAATTGCCGAAACATTCATTAGATAAACTTTAAATGAACATAAATACGCACATAAACATTGTGGAGCCCTTTTTTAACTCATTTATTCTGCGCATTTTGAATCACTCTTTCCTTTTTAAGTGCTAATTGCGTAACTGCACTTAAAATATATGACATTATAATCACTTTACTCCGACATGTTTCTGCATAACCATGACGTCATCAAGTAATACTTGCCAGTCTTAAAACCATTAAAAGTAAAATGGATTATCTATAAACTCAGAACCATCAGTGCATACTGCTGTTAAAGCCACACTGTGTGTAGGAAATTTGTGAATTTTCTAATGTATAAAGTTATATATATAACGTACATTAAGATATTTAAATATAAAGTGAAGTCTCGTGCTGTGCTGCCTGCCGTACAGATTGTTCGGCTTGACGTACATACACACAGTCCACATTGTTACTTTACCATCACCAGCTTGAACACACAGAAATTCTGTGTTATGCCCACAATAAATATATGTATTTTTATGGATCTCATCACAAACAGCGATTATTTCACTATACAACTTTGAGTTATCGGTTTTTATAACCAAGACAGAGTGTTTACTGCGCGGTAGGAGCTGGGTCTTTAAATCAGACAGATGAATTTTGTCATTAAAGGGTTACATCGAGGACTACTGTAGATATTGCAATATGTACTGCCACAACTAAGTGCATTATAACAAATTAACCTTTAGATTTAAAATATTTTTACATTTAAATTTTTATAACGTTTTATATGAGGGAGAGTCAAATGAAACCCTTAAATATTTTTATCTCGTAATTTATTGAACACGAAAGGTACACAATGACTTCATTTTTCTGTGTAGTTTCCATTGCGTTCCACACAGTGTTCCAGCTCTTCGGAAGTGCACGTTTACCTCTAGAAAAAAAAATCTTTTGGCTGAGAGCGCAGCCACTCCTGCACAGCCTGTTGCACTTCTTCGTCGGACCTGAAACACTTGCCTCCCATCGCCTAGAGCGGTCCAAAAACATGAAAGTCACCGGGGGGCGAGGCTGGCGGTAGGAAGAATGTGAAAGACACTCGAAGGACTGATTTCGAATTTTTGCAACAGTAGAACGGACAGTGTGGGGCCGAGCATTGTCATGTTGGAGCAAAACACCTATATTCGAACGCCCACGTCGTTTGGACTTGATTGTAGGACGCAGGTGATTCTTTAGGGGATCTGCATAAGTTGCATAGGTCACAGTGTTCCCCTGTGCATGTAGTGCTCCAAAAGTACCCCTCGTTCATCCCAAAAGAGAGTCAGCATATCCTTTCCCGCAGAAGGTTTTGTGAGGATTTTTTTCAGTTTTGGTGAGGAGGTATGGCGCCATTCCTTACTCGCTTTCTTGGTTTCCGGCTGGTAGTAGTAACCCATGTTTCATCTCCCGTAACAGTTCTTCCTAGAAAGCCATCAGCTTCTGATTCAAAGCGTTTCAATGTTCCTGGCAGGCATCAACAGGTATTTCTGTCAATTCTCCAGTCAGCTGGCGTGGCACCCAGCTTGCAGACATTTTATGAAACTGCAGAACACCATGCACGATATGGTGTGCTGATCCATGACTCATATCCAGATGTGCCGCTATTTCATTCACTGTTACACGGCGATTTTCCTTCACGATGGCTTCAATTGCTGCAATGGCCTCTGGTGTCACCACTCGGTGTGCCTGACCAGGTCGAGGACAGTCTGTTAGAGAACTAACGCCGTTCATGAATATCCTAGTCCACTCGTACACTTGCTGTAGTGACAGACATGCACCACGATACTGAACTTTCATTCGTCGATGAATTTCGACGGGTTTCACCCCTTCAATACCTAAAAAACGGACGACAGAACGCTGTTCTCCTTTGGTGCATGTTGCAAGCGGGGCCGCCATTTTACACTACTACTGCACCGTCGTGTTGCATTCCTTCATCGTACTGCCATCTGTCGGCCACTCTTCAAACCATCAGTATCACTTTTGTCAACCTACAAGACAATCGAACTGTGTTTTGAATTTCTACCGCACTTTTAAGGTTTTCCTTTGACTCTACCTCGTACATAATATTGCATATTAGAAAATTCACATATTTTATCTACATATAAAATGGTTTCAGAAGCAGTATTCACTGATGGTTATAAAATTCGTAGATATACTCCACTTTACAATTAATGGTTTTAAACTTGGCAGTTACTCGCAGATGAAGACATATCTATGCCGAGACATGTCAGAGTAAAGTGACTATTGCATTACATATAGTAAATGCATTTTGTTGGTACTTAATTGGAAATAATCTAAGAAAAATTTCAGACAACAACCTAATTCCTCAACAGAAGGTATTCTTTAGGCAGGGGTAGTTACCTTATAGACTGAAAGCGTGCTTATATGGAAACCAAAGTTTCATTAACATCAATGCAAAAGCAGCCTCTAACAAGTAATGCCGGATTTATGCTCTAACTAGTGAATTAATTCTCTGCGTAACAAACAACGGATTTCCGTCTTCAACAGCAAGACGGACTCTTGACTCCCTGCAACGGATAATTTCTGTAGGTTCGTATCAGTTCTTAAACTAATGCATCGTGTGCAGTCAGGCAGAACGACAAAACACGTCACTTGATGTCAGCAGTCGGGTGTTTCTTACTGAGCCTTTTGTTGTCTAGTTGAATGACTGGCTGGCCGGCAGGCTGAAGAGGTAAGTACGTGCCTATAGGTGCTGGACTGGTTGACAGTCCGAAGGACAAGTTGGCTAAGTGGCCGGATGGTAGACTGAAGACTTAGGTAAATAAGTGGCTGGTTAACTGACAGACTGACTTGATGGCTAATTAATTGGATGACTAATTAAGTGACTGGCAGTGAAATTAACTGTTTAGTTGGCTAAACACCATAAAATGAACTGCCTAACTAACTGGCTACTGGTTGACGCACCATGCAGTAGCAAACTAGAAGGTTAATCACGTGATACTCAGTTTTACCCTGACAACACTGTAACTAACAGATGTGCTTGTTCATGAATCTACAAAAAAGGTAACCTTATTAAGGCATTAAAAACGACAGGCGGTCATTCTCCGGGCTTGCGCTTCGTACGATATCCGAACCTCAGCGGGGGTGGGGAAATTGTGAGGAAATTCAAGGTTTTTTCGGTCTATTCAGAAGAAGGGATAGACCTTCAAACACGCTACAACTACGTTGTTATAAATTTATCTCAGTATTTAACCAATTTGATTCACAAAATTTGTCTCACAATAAGTTTTATTTCATGCCTCTACATGCTTCAAGCACATGTGCTCATCATTAGGAGGTCAAAATTGCATTGCACAGCCTCTGGTTTCGTCACACATATAGGTGGCCGTATCGTGCACCAGACAAATAACAGAAAATTGAATAAATGTGATCTTTGTAAAGTTCATAACTTCTGTTGTGGCAGGCACTGTGGTTAATGGCCCCGGGCGCTAAAATACCAGCTACTCCACTGATTAAATACCATAAAACCCAGTCAAACAAATGCCACAACCCTTCCCCCAACGCAACTCTGTTTCCCGTTAACGTACTCTAACCACGGCCATAAACAGCCTTGCACGTTTAGCTGCAGTTGTGACTTAGGCAGTTGCCGCTTTCAAGAGTCCTGGCTTTGAACGACTCCAAAGTTCATTTATTTAGTTACGTAGATTCGCCTAGCACAGTACTGGCATGTACTTTGCGCCTTACTGCGCTTTGACACCCTCTCCTAACCATCATGATACACAGTAAACGAGTTAGGGGGATGCATCAGGGTGCGGGACACAGAAGAGGGGTGTAAATGGACTAATGGAAGAGGCTTACTGCCGCCACAGTGTGATTCTGAAATGCGAGCGCCCGCTGTCCCGTATGCTGTTGACGGACAGTGTAAATCTTACTCTCCAGCCGACGTGCTTTTGAGCTGTGTAACATGATTAAAATGATTCACTTTTTAATTCACCAACATATGCACTTGCAAATCGATCAATATTAATGCTAACACATGAAAATATTAAAAGATAAATAATTATGATATTAAAATTCCAAAATGTTTCGGTTTTTTTTAAAAACCATCATCACAAATCACAGAACAGCAAATCGGTGATCTCAAACCCCTCTACAATATAATAAATGAATCAAAATTTATAACATATAACGCACGCTAAGATACAAGAAGCCAGTACAAGGAAGAACATGTAACAAAAAATCCAACCTTTCACATGTACAATATGGTAAGAAAATACCCTAAATTATCTAATAAGCCTAATTTGGAATGAATAATTGCATGTATTATAACATTTGACAATATTGTCAGCTTGTAAATAACATCTCTTACGATAACTAATAGGTTATGAATTATTTCCAGACATGCTGCCAACATACTTCATAAACATCTATAGACTAAAAGTAACTTTATTAGGTACGATCTTGCTCCCTGATGATGGTTTTATTTAAAAAACCGAAATATTTTGGAATTTAAATAACATAATGATTTATCTTTTTATGTTTTAATGTGTTAACAACAATATTGATCGATTTGCAATTGCATATGTTGGTGAAATAAAAAGTGAATTCAAGTCAAATGCACGGTGCAACAATAAAAATGATTAAAATGAAATTAGTCGATTTTGTGTGCCTGTTTGATATCATTTGCTTATATTCCTGTCCGGTTGTGAAGACTTGTGTTTTCATGTGTCGCATAAAAGTTGTGAAGTGCTGTGCTCCAAATGTTGGTCCACTTTTGGGGGTTTTAAATCGTATGGTGAGCTTCGTCAGTTCAGACCTTTCGGAGAAACGTAACTCCGCCTTCTTTCGAAATTTTGAATCCACCTGAACAATCTAGTCGCTTTAGAGGCGTAAAAATTAACATTTGAAGTTCCCTAGTGATAACCCGAAAATTCATAGTGTTATGCCTTTTTATGCGAGGCTTTGTGTATGATATGGCGTGTTTAATTTCTATATTTAGTTGTAAAGTGCTCCCCTTTTCCGTGCCACATAAAACTGTAAAATATTACACCTCCCGCACGTAACCTGGTTTATACGCTAAGCACTGCTCTGTACGATGCATAATCTTATTACACTGCTATTTTTAAAAAATGACGCTCTATATTAAAAGAACGTGGGTGAACTTATGCCACTTGACGACAAAACACCCCACTTCTAATACACAATTACGTGCGTCTTTCGAATGCGCTTTCAACATTTCTCCGAGGATGAATACATAAATGTGCTGTCTACTAACATCTGTTAACACGTAGAAGGGCTCGCTTCATATTCTAGAGTACCAAGCCGCCATTTTACTTGTGGTACTGTGAAACATAGCATTTTTTATATACGCATTTGGTAACTGCGAAGTTAGTATGCTACCCTTTGTAGGGTACAAGATACACAAACACACACAGATTTATGCATGGAAAACATGCACGCTATAGACTGATCGCACATGGACAGTTACACGCACTCAATTACCCTTGTGGTAAATATGGTACTGCTAGATCTCTTTATTCTGATAGAATTTAATAACACAAATTGCACGATCCCACATGGACGTCTGCATACAAGCACTGGCAACGAAGAACTGAAGCCAAGCCACAGTGGTTAACGCGTGAAGCATTTTCGAACCCTTTGTTCTGTAATACACCTGTATGGTGAAAACACATTTAGAACCCAATGTTCTGTAATTGAAATGAAATAACAAGTTACACGTTCCGTATGAACAACTGCATCCAGGCTGCGTCTAGACTGCTGTGAGTCGAACTGACGCCAAGCTACGAAAAGACGCTACTGTCTCACTTAGAACAAAGACTGTTCTCGGGGCTTCTGGACGCGATATGACGTCACATAACTCGTGATGGTTGCATCATCACTAAGTTAACAAGAGTTGTGCAATCTGATGCACTAATGTTACACCTATTGTTCGCGAGAATATCCAACTGTAAAATTTCGCTCTTAGCGAAACATTAAAACCTGCTATTTTGTCGCGCGCATACAAACTCTGGTAACGTGAAATGTAGGGATATAGTCCTTCTAGCTGTTTCTTTTTTCTGCAGTTCTGATAACATGCAACAGATAAACCATGCTGTCAGACATAACAACGAAGTTTGTACACTCTCGATGCTTATTAATTTTAGCGAGGGAGGGAGTGCAAACAACTTTGTGGTAAAATGGGAGCGACGTTACACGCAATAATGTTCATCCTACAAGTAGTTTCATTTACATAATGAATTTTACTTAGTAGGAAATAGACAGAAACAAAAACGAGAGAAATTATATAATGACAGGCCAAAAGAAAACACAGGAAAGAAGAGGGAAAAAAATTCCATTCGGTGAAATGTCATTCGCTGAAAAAAAGGACTGGCCTCAAGTGTGCTGTAGGTCGGATAAAGCCCAAAGTTTGGAAAATCGTGTGTGGAACCAAACATTTTTAAATTCAGCCCAATTAACCTGCATCTGACAAAATGCAACATGTAAGATTAAGAACAATTCCGACCCCCAAGTTTACAGATGTACACACCTGAAGAACCCTAAGTGGATGTGACAATTTTATGAAGCCACAATACGACAAACGTATTGGTATAGAAGATCGGTTAGTCTCGTTTCGAGCTCTTCCCTTATTTCATCGTATTTCAGTACGAGGTAAGTTGGTGGTTGATGAGGCGTGGGGAGAATGAAACTGTATCTACCTAGTAAGGGATGAGTCGTTCTCTCTGTTGTTTAAGCAAAGAGTGATTAGTGCTAACGAGGGGAAAGCCTGTACACTAGCGAGTCTCTTTAATTTAACTTAATTTCTAATTAAATTGCTCTTTGTTATCCACCCCTCCCACACCTTCGCCTCACTCAGTTGACGTTACGGCGTCACACTGGACTGTCTAAAAACAATTCTGCACTGCACTCTTTCCTAATTTGGCAACTTCAGCTAATTTAAATCTGGGTGATCCATGAGGCTGAAGGACTTAATTGGAAGTGATAATACTGCGAATATTAGGACCTTTAACATACTCTAGATTTGTCTCTAGACAATAAGCTTACTTACCTCAAGCTTCCTATTTCTTCGAATAATACAAATCAATCTAATTTAAATAATCAGAACTGTGCTGTTTTAGATGACAGGTTACAGCTATCTAGCTTGTTACTAAGGTTTCAAAAACACCTGGCGTCTCGTGCTTCAGGGTCAAATTTAGAACAAATAAGGGTAATGCCGAAGAATTAGGCTTGCGACAGAGAACGACTTCAGATACTGAGGCATTTCGTACATAATGAATAGCGCTCATTTATTCCGACTATCATTCAGCGGTGTTTTAGAAATGTAAAATAAAGTAAGGTCAACCGCACGTCCTGTGAACGTCACAGCATGCCAGGGCGTTAAAAGAGCGTATCTCTATCCGGCAACGCAACGCCCTGAAATCTCGCTACTGAACATTCCTAAAATTACATTTAGTTTGTAAGAACTTTTAAGCTAGTTTTATTCAGTCCAATCAACAGAACCAAATTCCGAATAGGCATTTCAAAGTCACTAATCCTGTTTTGCTCCAGCTGTTCCAACCGGCTGCTGCTTACCAACAAGACATATCAATCTAGATCATGTAGCAGTGCATTTGCACCTGCACAGTTTATACAGAGTAAAAACAGGATAGTTTCAAACTGGCCATGATTCTAGAAACAAAGAAAACTTTATAAAATATTCAGGTACTCATATTTCACATTTAAAGCAGGTATAATTTCAATTCGTTTTATTAATGTGATCTATAACATATGCGCTTAAAATTATTATGACGACAGGATATGTATCGTGTATGGGCGAGAAGAGAAATGTATACAAATTTTAAAAGAATAAAATTTTAAATAGTACATTTTTAAAAGGCGGGACAAAATTTTCCTTGTGAACATAGAGCCCAATGAAATGAAGATGGCGAAAGAATGCTGTTGGGCGATAACACATGTGGCGAGGTAGTCATGTTGCGGCCGATCATGTTCCATAGTGTTAGAGTTTGGATTTGAACTGAACTGCCTTGCATACAGCCTCCAGTCAGTACAGCAGAACGTGTGAACACTCAGTTCAGACTTGCACCACAACTTCCGGAAAGTAAATAACTGCTGCGCAATTTGGGGAGTGTCTGTAGTTGGTTATCGGACACTTAGTTAATTAGTTGTTTGGTTAGTTAGTTAGTTGATTGGTTGGTTATTTATTTAGTTAGTTTCTTACTTATTTATACAGTTGTTCGACCAACGTACTAATTTAGTTATTTAAGTACCAGTACCTCTCAGCAGTACTTCTCACACGTATATAACTTCTTTCCCACAACCAGTTACGAGTCAAACTAATCGTAATCTTCTTCGACTCAAATATCGAATCAGATAAGGCAGTGCCTGTAGTTGCGTTCATGTCACTTTCTGCTGTCGCTTTTTGTTTTCGCTTAAAAGCCTTATTATTTCCCTACCGTGGCCTTATTCTAGCAGCGGCTAAATTTTAAATGGCCACAAGGTGCAGAGGACTGCTTACTTACACTCTACAAGAAGACACGATTCTGCCTTTAGCAGGAACAGAGCCGTCGTTCTGAAAACATCGGCCGGGAAGGAAGGACAACAAAACGAAGGGAAGAAAGAAACAAACAAAAATAACACATAAATAAATACGTAGAATAAGTTTAAAAACGAAGGTAGCGAAGAAATTTAAGAAGAAAGCAGGAGCATGACAGAAGGAATAAATAATGAAAAAAGCAAATAAATTAAGGAAAGATGCGTGGAAATGGGTTCTTCTTTTCTTCATAGGCGGAGGCCTTGGAACGATCCGATTCAGAGGCCTACGAAATGTAAAAAAGAATTTGTTTCAGAATTAATCCTGAAAAGAAACAACTAAGACACCCCAGTAACGGATGGGATAGCTCAGTCGGTATAGCTACTCGTTACGGGCTGGACGGTCCGCAGATCGAATCCCGGAGGGTGC
>Ga0123354_10013711_pt1 | contig 12590 bp, 9 predicted proteins | sample TergutLab28metaG_2_FD_97872 | JGI IMG/M metagenome (GOLD analysis project Ga0123354, IMG submission 97872) | Labiotermes labralis P4 segment gut microbial communities from Petit-Saut dam, French Guiana - Lab288 P4 | ecosystem: Host-associated > Arthropoda: Insects > Digestive system > Gut ... | reverse complement strand
TGTTTTGTTTTGTTTTGTTTTGTTTTGTTTCATTAAAATAAAACAGTCAAAGTAATGGCGAAAGCTTTGCAGGTTTGTTCCAGGGACACTGCCCCTTCATTTGCCACCAATCTTAGAAAATATGAACAGACACAAACCGACAATGGCAACAAACGTCCAAACCCAGACTGCCGCTCCGGCCAACAAAGTCCAAGGGACCGAAAAATTAACATTCTATTGTAAAAAAACGATTTTCAGCTCTTAACAGATTTCGGATTACTGAGGCAAGTAAAAGTAAATTCAATTAAAAACTGTGACTTTCTTAAGTTTGTAATTTATGTCAGGGCGAATTTGGTTAATGTTCGCCGGTGGCATCCAAGAAACCTCGCTACGCCACTGCATCCAACAAACCTCGCTACGCCACTGCATCCAACAGCACATGATTGTGCTACGAGGATTAAAGTTATTCAACGAAGACAAGAATAATTTAAAACTAAATGGCCAGACCAGACCATTACAGCAGTTCCAACAGTGGGACATAGCAGAGTGGGAATTTCCTCCTGTACTATCTAAATAAAAATTAAGCGTTGAGGTTAAAGGTGGACAGAGCTACATCCATTTTCTCCCTATCTTGGCATGCACAGAGACAACTTTACCTGTATCTGGTAGGATTTTAGACATGTTTCCAAGGATCGTGCTGCCTCCTTCCTCACGATATATGAGGGTACACACCATTACTTCCCTCTTAACTCTTATAAGCGAAGGAGCATAACTCTGCAGCACTGCAGTGCCCTCTGACGGATAACACTGTTGGTCAACAAATTTACTACCCCATTGTGTGCACGAATAAAGCTGTCCCTGTTCTTTGTGAAGTATCACACAAAGAAGACAGAAAGAGAAGAGATATAGTCAGCATATATTTGACCTCGATACTAAATGGAGGTGAGTGGCCAGCTTAAAGCCGCGGCCGCTTTACCCCAGGAGAAAGAACGCATTGTTTCCACCGGCGAGGAGCCATTGGTCACTGCCCACGCCCTGTCTGAAAGCTGTTTTCTCCCTTCCCGAAAATTTAACTACTGGTTTTACGGACGTCGGGTCTTTCCATGTTTCACTGTCGTCTAACCGCCGAGGCAAAGTTTGATCCTAGACCAACCCATGTAGGACTTATGGTGTAAAATTGGACTGGGAGAGGTTTTCTGCGGGTAATTCGGTTTTACCTCTCATTACAATTCCACCAGTGCTCCGTGATTATCTGTCTTTCACCAATTAACAGTGTCGTTAAATAAATACACACTACGCATGTTCGTCAATAGGCTACTCACTGAACTAAGCGAAAACCCCGGCTCATGTTTGCATATATTTCATTTAATAAAATTATCAGTAATTCAAGTCTATCAGGTTTATCAGACGTCACACTGAAGTCTCTATATTTCACTCAGGGACAAGATCGAAAACACATCAAAGATAAAATTAAATGTTTGTGTACAAAAACAAACTGCAAAAGAGCAACATGCAACTTCTTAATCACACTTAATGGACACGCCATAACATATATAATTATTTTATTGTTTTAGCATTGTATATTAAAATATCTGTACCACTTAATAACAGTTTATGAAACCCACATGGTTAGAGTTAGCTGCAAGAATACAGTAATATAATATGAAATAGTCGCGTAATATATTTTAATCAGTATTAAATCTCGGTGTATAATTGTCTTAGGATGGTATAAATGACGCCAAAACTTGTAGGAACGATATAAGATTGTAACTGTATATACAAACTTGAATGGAGGCATCACAATGTGCTTGGATACGTATTATGATATTAATATTGCATGTCAGCACAACTGTTTTATTACACAAAGTAATTATGTAGGCTACATGTTTCGACTAATGAACAGTCATCTTCAGGCCTATTCTTTACAGGTTAAGTCACAGGATGCTGTGACTTAACCCGCTGAAGACGACTGTTCAATAGTCGAAACATGTAGCCTATGTAATTACCTTGTGTAATAAAAAGAGTTGCGCTGACGTACACTATTAATATCATAATACGTATATATAAAGGTTGCATCTGATGCTGTAATGACTGAAGAACTTAATTAAGTAATGGAAAATTAGCAAGAAAGTTGTCGTGGTATGATTTAACTTAGCTGCGTCCTTTGAATTGCCTGGAGGGACTATGCAAAATCGATCAAAATTTAATACAACTGTTTGCTGAATTGGGATCGGATCCCGGCATCCCCTGCCTACACGTCAGGAGTGTCACCTCTTGAGGCAGCTTGCTGTGAACCCCAGCTCATGTTTTCTTTATAGCGTGATAATAATTTTGTTGAATGAAAAGCAGAACGGTACAGGATGAGCTTCAGCGTGTGTGCGAACTGTACGTAGCCCCTGCGGCACAGAGTGGGGACATTCCTGTCTGTGTCACAGTGATGAATGCGCGCCGCGGTCTTGTCTTCTTTCTTTCTCTAAAGCAGCCACTTGGGTGGCCCCTTCATGTCACTCTACTATCCGGTCCGAGAATATCGGCACAGTAGCAAATACCTCTACAGTCTCAGCATATACTGCGGTATGCGAGAGACGTGGTCGCCACCTGGTATGTGTGAGGCATTACCGGAACTGTAGCCAGGCTCGTACATCATACTTGGTTGTCATATTACCAATTATTTTATCATCTGATGACTGTTTGTGCGTCTCAGCGCCGACCGTCATGTTGCAGGATTTAACAGGCAAAAGATGGGTCTTTCTTATCGGCTCTTTCGACTGGATTATTTTTTGTCCATCCTTGTTTTCCCCAGGTACAGTAACTTCAAACGAAGTCTCCCAATTATTAAGTCATGATGATGCCTAAAATGGCAACCATCATGAGGGCGATAACGTTAAAGCTGAGGGCGATGACGTTCGAAGTTCCTAGCAATTAATTCTGTGTAATCCTCGGCATCAACTTACGGAAAGTAGGGACGAATTACGACACGAGCACTTTTCGTCATGTGTGCCTGAAGTATGAAGACCAATTTGTTTCAAATTGAAAATATTTCAAGCAATGCACGTGGTTAATATTGCCCTTTGCCTGTCACTCTACTGCGACCCATAAGCACACTTACGTTTCTCGTAAGTTGCATTAAGAATTACGTCACATTTTCGAAGAATTCAGAACAGCACAAAACGCCATTCACGCGCTGCCTCCACTGTCAGTTGTCAAGGCAACAGATAATTTTCAGCTAGAGCTAATCGTCTTGCAAAGTGACACAGAATTAAAACAGAACTTCGTGTCCATGAAGCTTGTCGAATTCTTTGGATAGTTCAGTGAGTCAAAATTCAGTAATCTGAAGGGGTTTGCAAGGAAGATGTTCAACTGTTTGCATCCACCTAGGCTGCAGTTGTGAACAGCAGTGGCGTACCCAGGAATTATGTTCAGAAGGGGGGGGGGCTTCAACAAATTCAGTTGAGAACGGAGGACAGGGATCTGGAGGCGGTAGCTGTAATTTGGTACAAGAAATTTCATTTCGTATAGTAAAATATTCTTAATTATTGGTAATTTAAGACTATTTATGATGACAACCAATTTATTTGTCATTGCTAATGTAAAACAATTGCGAACCGGCTGTAGTTTTAGAATTTTACTGTCTTTTTTCCAAACATCTTGGGGTGTTGGCGTCCTAAATTCAGCAATTTTTAACAGGTTTTACAATCGGGTTGAGTTTGACACGATATTGGAGGGCCTTCGGAATTTCGGGGGGGGGGGGGGTTTGAAACCTCCTCCCTCGGTACGCCACTGGTGAACAGACATTCACTCTAACGAAAAGGAATAAGTCCTGAAAACGGTATAGATACCGAAAAGATATTTCGATATATACCGGTGGGCTAGGAACACGCAATCAGCATACGGACTACGTGTCGGACTGGACGACATAACTTTCTGTCCCTCACGTTGCCAGGTCGTACCTGGGACTCACCCAGTCATCTATCTAAGGGGTAAAGCAAGATATTTATATTTCCACCCCCCCCCCCATAAGCCTCCAGGCCGTGGCGCTTTTTTAAGCATGCCGACTTTACCTCCACTTTTGTTTTTTATTCTTAAAAAGAAAAAAATATTTTCTTGAAACATTCTTAGTCAATACCGTGAATCAACACACCCATTAACCTCGGAAATTCCATGATTAATTCTGTAAGTTCAGAGAGTCACCAACAGTAAATTTACGCTGCGTGGTGTCACTAGTTACCTCGTTGATGAGACTCGAATTTTACTTAAGCTATAGAGCCACTTTTTGTCTTGTGTTTCAGCAAGGTGGATTTCGGCTTGACTGGGCAGCACGTCATCTTGACATTAAAGCCGCGTTTTATCGCCCGTCTCATGTCATATCATATCTCCAGAAAGGTTATGTCAAGACGTCAGAATCACGATCGTAAATAACCCTGTACACCTAAATAAGCTAGTTTCATTGATGTCAAAGAAGTTAAGGGATGAGCCATCATATTTGTTTATGTTCGTCTCCCTATGTTTTAAAATTACGAAGTGCATTTATTTAACGTGAAGGATAACTAAAGTTTAATAAAACCTGCTAGAGGCTGAAGGCATCTGTAATATTCGGGATAGGGTGGGAGATAGAAGGTAAAGTTTTCTCTGTGCACACTATAAAAAATATTGAATTTGAGGTAGAAACTGCGTGTGAGCAGGTTATACCTATCCCGATTATTACAGATGCCTTCAGCCTCTAGCAGGCTTTATTAAACTTTAATTATCCTGCACGTTAAATAAATACACTTCGTAATTTTAAAACATAGGAAGACGAATTCACTGTCAGCCGCGACACTAGACGACACAGGCAAGTGTTCAGCTTAGCTACGCGGTTGCTTTATATGCAGGGAGACAGATTTCGATAGTCACTCAACAGGAGGCTGACTGTGGCCCAGAAAGGAAGTGGACGCTGTGGGACAGAGAAATGAACCAAAATACCTAGATCAGCTGCGTCACATTACACACACAATTGTAAGAGGAGAACTTGAAGGTAAGACTACTTGGCATAACTAAGCTTGGTGAGAAGATAATATTAAACTGAATATTAAAGAAATAATGTGTGAGAATGAGGATTGAATTAGTTTTCTTACAACTGGATCCAGTGGTAGGTTATTGCGAATAGGGCGATGGACTTTCTAGTTCCATTCAAAGTGGAAGTTACTTGACCAGTCGAAAAATTGTTATTACCTTAAAATATATATATATATATATATATATATATATATGTTTAATCCTTTCGACTGATGTTTTGTTGTGACAGAAGTGGGATTCTAAACCTTGCCTTCGTCAAGGGTCTCCCAGTCTTCAGAGGTCTACAGTTCAGAAAATGTTCCGTAATGTGACGTCATAAAGAGGTCACATATCTTTGAAACGTTAGCACTTACCTATTCTGAAGACAGTAAAATTTTTGTTATGTTGGTAACAGATTCTAACCAAAACGAAATAGGCCTAAGACAGTTACTTTTATTACTATGTTGGTAATAGAATTCAACCGAGTGAAAGAAATAATATATGCCTCGGCCTATAGGCTTAAATTTCAAAACATGTAAAGCATTGAATTCGTATGGAGTAATTTTACTGTAACAGTTTAATACAACTTACTTACTTACTCGATGGTGCAGAGACCTTCTTGAGAAGCTAATTGGTTTGCAGCTAGTTAAGAAATTCCCTGCTTTTTACGGAACCCGAAAGTTCGTTACCGCACTCACAAGCGTCCGCCACCTGTCTCTGTCCTGGACCAGACCAATCCAGTCCATTAATTCAGCTTACGTAATTAAAAATTCATGAAACGCATTAATGATATGGACACAGAACAGTCAATGCAGATTCTGGCTATGGGCTGAACAGGGAACTCTGGTATTTTTCCCAACTCAGGTAGGGAATTTTACCACGTCTGCGCGCTTGTACCTATACTGGGGTCCAGACAGCTTCCTATCCAACACGGTCCTTCAGTATAGACAAAATAGTCATGGCGTGAAGCTGACCACTTGCATAAGAAGGTAAAAGGGTAAAGTGCACCCTTGTACAGCCACTGAGGCTCTGTACAAGCCTACGGCCCATGGGGGGAGTAGAAGTATAGCTCTACTCTTTCTTGACTACGGCACTAGAAGGGGATGAGGGGTCAGCGTCACCCCCGACCGCTCTTTACCCCCGGGAAAGACCCGGTACCCATTGTACAGGAGTCTGGGTGGGCCCCAGGGCCAGGCTGGACAGGTGCGGAAAATCTCGCCCCCACCGGGATTCGATACCCGGACCGTCCAGCCTTTAGCCAGTCGCTATATCGACTATGCTACCCGGCCCACACTTGCCTAAATCTAGTGTTAAAATGAATAATGAAACCAATCTTCCTGTCCCTTATGACGTCATGGAGTGGTACTGAAATAAGCACAGTACGGTTTTGACTCACTGATGGAAGGCGTGAAGATAGTAAATAAATAAATGAGGTAAGTCTTATCGCTAAACTAACCTACAGGAATGTCTAGCAACGTCTCTAGTTTCTGGATGTCACATGAATCATTTCGAAACACCTCCATCTGAGGATTCTTGTCAGTGGCTTGACCAGAACCCCTTATAAATCTCCAGCGCCTCGTTTTCATCCAGAGGCATCTCACATGAACATTGTTTGTCACCAGAGTCATCTGGCCAGATTACTCAAATATATCTGTAAAATTACAGTGATGTATATACGGTTAGGAAATGACAGTAACAGACAGAACAGGTCATAAATAAACGTCGGGAGGGGGGATAATTTCACCAATATAATAATAATATTTAGGAGTTATTTTTGACACTAGCGGAACAGACGACAAAGAAGTAAGTTCAAGAATAATACAAGCAAGAAAAAGTATAGCCTGTTTAAACAGGATACTGTGGAGTAAATACATAAGAATGGAGAGAAAATTGAACATTTATAACGTATTGATTAAAAGCAGGTTATTGTATGGTTACGAGACATGGAGACTCACAGAAAATAATAAAAGACGGGTCGAAGCTACAAAGATGGATGCCATGAGGAGATCCTCTAGAATATCAAGAAAAGGAAGAATTAGAAATATAAGACAACAAATTGGATTAGAGGAACCAATTATAAAAGAAATTGAACAGAAACAACTTACATGGTACGGCCATGTTCAAAGAATGGCAGAAGGAAGATTACCCAAAATAGCATTGAAGTGGATGCCGAAACAAAAGAGAGCACGAGAAAGACCGAAGAAAAACTGGATGGAAAGTATAAGGAAGGCCATGAACGAAAGAAATCTAAATGAAGGCCAGTGGGAAGATAGGAAGCAGTGGAGTCTAGGTGTCGGACAACGCAGAACACCGTTTTGAAACCGACATACATACATACATACATACACAAACACATACACACATATATACGTACATACATACATACATAAACACACATACATACGTTCATACATAACTTAAAAATATGGATTATAACACCATCATAGGAAGTTCTTGTGACAAAATGGCAACAAACATATCTAACACATTAAAACTGTAGAAGCAAGGTAAATCATGTACCGCTTTAAAAAGGCTGTTCTAGCATACGTGTTTTATGCTTTGACGTTCACAGAGTCTTCAGTGCACTCACACACGGTATTTGTGTGTTTCGTATGCTGCTCAGAATGAACGGCAATTATTGCCTCTACTGGTTGATTTTCAAGTGGAGACAGGATGTCTTCTGCAAGGTGGGAAATGAATGTTCAATTTCATGGCTCAAAGGGTTAATGGAAAGTTACGTTCCTAAAAAGGTTCTGGCTTTACAAAACGGAAGGAACAGACACAGTCGACTGTTTGTGTATGGAGTTACATTCTGTAGCGTTCTCAAGGAGTGGCAGAGGTTTGAATCACATTAAATCAGGTTTGTACAAACATATATTACGAATAATACTTTGAGTGAAGAACTTAGGTGAAACATTTCAAAGAGAAAGTAAATAATATAAGTTTCTTTTTTCACAAATTTGTTTGTAAAATTTACAGGTAACAAGTAAAAAAAATCCTCTTTCTTGGCATATCTACCATAAAGATAATTTCTTTTGGCTCCTACCACAATTCAGTATTAGTATTCGCAAAGTTCACTGGCCTTCATTAGTTTCTTGTTGTCGTCTTCTTTTTCTAAACTGTACAAACAAACGTCTTTAAATTTGTATAATGTATTGTGCACCGTCAATACACAACATACATCAAACAAGGTGAAATAATTACAATTAGGTAATATTTGACTACATGTTCCGGCCGTGACCGGCCATCTGCAGGCTAACTAAGAACAACAAATACGATACAGTAAAAATAGTACTCAGTGGGATCCCATTTCAGTACATGAAGTTTAGTTTTAACATTTTAACGTACTATTCCACTGTTTTAAACTTAAGTAAGAATTTTCAGATTTTATCAAGGTTTAATGTCAACGAAATGGGATCCCATTGAGTACTATTTTTACTGTACCTTAATTGTTGTTCTTAGTTGGCCTGAAGATGGCCGGTCACGGCCGAAACATGTAACCAAATATTACCTAATTGTAATTATTGCATCTTGTTTGATGTATGTTGTGTATTGACGGTGCACAATACATTAAACAATTTTGATAATACACAATGGGATGGCCTCTCTCAAACGACTTTAACTCAAAAAGTGTTTCATATTGTGATTTATATTTAGTGGACCTAAGTTGTTCCCATCTCAGAATTTCAAAAGACCATGATGTTGTTATTGCTGAGGGTAAAAAATGAATAATATAAAAAATGAGAGAGCCCCCTTAGAATAGAGTCTTATAGAATCTCAGTAAAATCTTGTGAGTGGACCGGCAGTTATAAGGAAGGCAGCAGGACAGACAGTTAGACAGAAACACTGACATACAATTAGGTCTTGTAAGCACAACTGTGCCAGTGACAATTTAATTGCAACTGCCCACACACACATAGCTGTTGCGTAAGATACTCTGTTTTTGATACCGAGCAGAAATGAAGTAACGCGCACTGGACTTGAATAACCAAATTCACATCTGCTTTTGACCATTTTTACGGAAAATGAAAATGATATAATCCAAGACAACGTTACGAACACAAAACATTCCTTCTCTTTACCACTTATGTTATGAACTATATGGCAAATTTTTTTCATTTTCGTTTTATATCTCTTCCGCGCAGAAAGTACCTCTATGCAGAGTTTTCCAAGCCTCTACTAGCGTGAATATAGAGACAAATTTACGTATTCAAAAGGGCGGTGTTGCCAACTTCATAAATTTCTCTCAAATATTACAGTTTTCACTTGCCTCATTTTTCTCACGAGTGTGCGACATGAACGTCAGCAGACGCACAGTGTTATTATTTGCACACACTGCCAAAGGTTCCGCCAACCTAAAATTGCTACATTAAGTTTAATATTATTACTGGTTTTCACCAGTCAAGTAGACATTTTAAAGAAATTTTGGAGGAAACCTATGCCTCCTTTTTCAGGACCAATCATCTACATACAGAGCTGATCTTGGGAATGAGTGTAGTCATAACTCCTCTCCCATGTTTCGTCATATGGATAATGGGATATTTCCCCTTATTGCAGTCGTTGAAGCTTTCCATCAGTAGCAACGCAGGTCCATGCTTCACCTGCATCATTTCGTACTGTTCACAGTTGAGACATCAAGTACTGCCGACTGAATCACCCCACTCACATACACGTTACCGCTAAACTTTTGCATTTTGTTGCGGAGAACTGCTGAGGCAATGTAAGGCACTGATTCGACCTGGCGGTTTAATTTCTCCTCGCTCAGTCTGAATTGAGGGATTTTCCCAAACGGCCACCGAACTTTATCTCCTTCACACTTACTAATTTCAATTTACTGCTGTAGTTTTATGGTGTAAACAGCGATTCACTTGAATCTGTAACTTTATACTATGGAATCCAAAACATAACCTTTCACCAGATTAAAATAAGGAATCTAATCCAGGAAATAATTTACAAATTGCTATCGAAATAGCACTTAAACTACGACTAGCGTAGTTATGACACCTTGCAGGAACAAGACACATTGAGACAGGCTTCGTAACAGGGGTATTTTTTTTATATGAAGTTGATTCCTGGGAGGTGAGTAGATGACCATCTGCTGGCGTTACTGTGTGAGGTCCATTGGAATTCCAAGCTAAACCGTCTACCTTAGCCGATTTTCCAATTGAAGTACGCCTCTGAGAAGACGTAAAACTTGCAAATTTTCAATTTGTTTTAGTTATTTATTTTACAGTGTACCATCACTTACACAATAATTCAATTTTATTATTAATTGAGTTTCAAATACATTCCTCTGGATGTGCCTGGTAACATCAAGTTTTTGCTAGTGTGCATCCACAGTACTACTGATGGCTACAGTTTAGGTAAGCCATTTATTATAGATTTCCAAGATTATATTCTTATCCATGCTCTTCGTAGCTTGTCAATCCTACATACAGTCTCATTCTTGCTACCCCCCTCAACCTCACTTCTGCTTTCTTGGCCTGGTTTTCCCACTTTCATTTAATATTTTATGCGAGGGTAGCAAAAATTTCTCGATTCAGTGGCATTTTTGACGATGGCACTTCCATAAGAAATATGAGGTTTTCATGGTCGTGACTATGATGATTATACTGTTGTAGAAAGTTCGGTATCTTCATTAACAGAATTTTTTAAAAACATGTTACTTCCACATTTTCTTATCAACAACACGCCAATATTATTATAGCTATGAAGGTACAGTTGCCATGGTCTCAGCCGTTAAGGCATAAGGGAGTGACATCAGAGTCCCACGTGTTCTTAAACCCAACACTTACTTACTTACTCCACGGTGCAGAGTACTTCTTGAGAAGCTAACTGGTTTGCAGCTAGTCAAGAAATTCCCCGCATTTCACTGTACCCGAAGGTTCATTACCGCACTCACAAGGGCCCGCCACTTGTCTCTTATCCTGGGCCAGCCCAATCCAGTCCATATAACCACATCCCACCTCCTGGAGATCCATCCTAATATTATCCACCCATCTACGCCTAGGTCTCCCCAGTGGTCTCTTCCCCTCCAGTTTCCCCAACTATACACCCCCCTTTCCTCACCCATACGCGCCACATTCCCAGCCCATCTCATTATTCTAGATTTTATAACCCGCACAATATTGGGTGAGGAGTACAGATCATTTAGCTCCTCGTTATGCAGTCTCCTCCAATCCCCATCACTAGACGCGGTGAAAGACAAACTTCATTCCCTGAACACGTTACGTCCCGGCAGCACACAACGGCGTCTACCGAGTACGAGGCTGTGGAGACTCCGGGAGTCGCTCTGAACGCTTGCGTGAATAGGAACATTTACTGCAGTTTTCGGAAATCGACTCACCTTTCCTCGGTCGTCTACCCCGTCGCCTGTGGTCACTATAATGACTACCTTCCTCGGGCCCTATACCACATTGTATTATTACTGTTTTCATTATTATTAGCTATTTATGTTAGTTTTTCTGTTAGTAGTGACACTGCTATTAGCAGCAGCAGTAGTAGCAATACTAGTAGCAGAGTATTCCATGTAATTCCTACGTAACAAACCGTTGTTATCAGGCAAGGTCTTACTATTATCGTGTCTAGGCAACTGACAGTTCTGTATACCAGGCCTAAAACACGCCATATTCTAAATGAACATCGTGCCTGCTGAAACTAAAGTCTTGCTCCACATTTCTATGTTATAGTATGTACACAGGCATAATTTTCATAAACCAGGGCAGTGAATCCGTTGACCAGGATTCCCAAAACTTTGGTGTAACTTAAATTGATTTAATTCGACGCTGAGCGCAGTCGGTATAGCGAACTGCTACGACCTGGACAGTCCGGAGAACAAATCCAGATGGGGGCGAGATTATCTGCACCCGTTCTGATTGGGCCTGGGGCCCATCCAACCTCCTGTACAATGGGTACCGGGTTTCTTTCCAGGGGGCAAAGCAGCCGGAGCGTGAGGTTAAACACCCACTTCCATCTAACGCCGAGGTTGAAGAAAGAGAAGGGGTATGCCTCTACACAACCTCTAGGCCTTCATGGCCTGTTCTAGGGTGAACTTTACCTTACCTTTACACAATTCGTGAAGCTGATAATTCTTTTTAAATCCCAAGAATGAATAATTCCTGTAAAAGGTAAAAGTAAAGGTAAAGTTCACCTTATCACAGACCACGAAGACCCAGAGGTGGCGTAGAGGTATAGCTCTACTGTTTCTTTAACTTCGGCGCTATATGGGGTGAGTGGTCAACGCCACGCCCCGACCGCTTTACCCCCGGGAAAGGGACCCGTTACTCATTGTTTAGGAGGCTGGGTGGGCCCCAGATCCGGTCTGGACGGGTGCAAAAAATCTCGCCTTCCACCGGGCTTCGATCCCCGCATCGTTCTGCCCGTAGCGCGTCGCTATACCGACGGCGCTATCCCGGCCCAAATGATTCCAGTATGCATCTGAAAATCTTCGCCCATCAATTCCAATAACATGTATAAAAAAAAACTCCGTGGCCTTAGTCCGCACGCGAACTATACCGACAGAGCGGCCGCCGCCGGTCGGCGAAATTAGTGCCAACTTTTGCGGATAGAGGGGTGTC
>Ga0123354_10013709_pt1 | contig 12591 bp, 9 predicted proteins | sample TergutLab28metaG_2_FD_97872 | JGI IMG/M metagenome (GOLD analysis project Ga0123354, IMG submission 97872) | Labiotermes labralis P4 segment gut microbial communities from Petit-Saut dam, French Guiana - Lab288 P4 | ecosystem: Host-associated > Arthropoda: Insects > Digestive system > Gut ... | reverse complement strand
GGGTGGATAATATTAGGATGGATCTCCAGGAGGTGGGATGTGGGTATATGGACTGGATTGGGCTGGCCTAGGATAGAGACAGGTGGCGGACGCTTGTGAGTGCGGTAATGAACCTTCGGGTTCGGTGAAATGCGGGGAATTTCTTGGCTAGCTGCAAACCAGTTAGCTTCTCAAGAAGGACTCTGCACCATGGAGTAAGTAAATAAGTATGGGACAGCACTAAAGTTGATTCTCAAGAAATTTCATTTCTACACACCACAGTATTTTTGCTTGTAATTTCAGTAAAACAAGGGAATTTCGAGACCGCAAAGTGTTGACATGAGTTATCCGAAGACGTTTTATTTCATGGCATGGTTGGGAATACCCACCGGCAGAAGCAGCACCATCACCGCCTGCGTTTACACGGTCTAATTGCTTTACCCCCCAGACTAAACCAGTTACCATCGACTAGCGCTGCTGTTCCAACAACCACTCATCTCTAGCCAAACTTAAGTTATTTACGCCCCTAATTATTGCAATACCAAGTTACAGGTCGTCTGAGGAGTGAAATGAGCAGATTAGGGCCTGGAAATGGTACCCTTCAAACAGGCCTTAGTTTGTGTTTGCAGCGCAGAAGGGACAGAAAAGCGTAGGGAATAACTAACGGGCACGTCAAAGGACACTCATAGCGAGCAGAGTGGCTTAGCGGTTATACTAATTGCAGCACAGTGGTAGAAAGTTCAACAAGTGCTAAGACACATTACAGAAGGCTCAATGTATATTAAAAGGGTCTGCGTATTTCGTTTATTTGTTTGTTTGAGAAAGACGCTTTGTGTAGACTGAAATTTATTACTGTATTTCTGAATATATTCTTAGTTTCCATGTAACCAACTTTACAGTCATTATTCCATATTTCGTAGAACAAATTAATACATTATTCGTTATTTTCTTCGTCATACGTCAGCAACATGTTCGGTACTGAACATTCTACCTCCCACAGCCATAAATACATTCTGTCCTCTGCGAAAATAATTTTCCTTTTATTTGAGACTATCGACGGAAGTATTTTAGCGACATTTTTGTTTCTGTTTTCTGTATTCTTACATCCTTTGGTACTTTAACACGCAAAATTATGAAGACGAACTTTATTTGAGATATTTTTGACTTATATATATTTACTTCACGCTCCTAACATCAAAGTTGGATCGGAAGCGGTACGATATCATTCTGGGTCACTCATGACACCAGTATCTAATCATGGAAAAAGTGTATTCGAAACTTCGGACGTTTACTCTTGGTACATAAAGATAATCTCCCGATTACACTGCATACGTACAAAATTCTTCTGGTGAATATTACAGTAAAAGACAAGGGTACAATTTAAAAAGTAAGAATGTTTAGGCCCAATGGGTGTAGATGGCCGAACGAACCACCTCACACCACCACCCCCCCTTATCGAAAATCGGATGCCACCCTACAAGTGTTCGAGAGATTACCTCCAGCTATTATAATATGAATCAACAATACTGCCTTCTGTAAGAGGGAAGAAATTCAGTCCAAAGAACCTGCAACAAATATTAGATTTCTGTACGTTTTGGGGCGACCCGCACTGTGGGTTCTGAGGAAGCCCTATCCACCTCACGTACGGGGTCCTTCGGCGTGTTTTATTTCCACATTCTTATTTCTTTGAAAAGATCTTATGAGTTAGGAGAAACCGACAGTATATCACAAAATGCGAGTTTCGAATTTAGGTTGGCATTACGAAGACGCAAAAACAGTTCAAAATTATTCGTTCCTTTAGCTGCTGTTCGTGGTCTGATAAACGTGGCGAATATTTTTGTTGTTTAACACCATCGCAGCACGTTATTTTATACTCGTGCAAGTTAACACGCGTACTACAGTAAATACAGCAAAGTAGGTTTCAACGCCTACCTCGAGCGGCAACTTCTCCTACTCAGCTGTAATGTGTGTATTCAACGGCATCCAAGCGTTAATACAAGTTCAATGACGCCCAGGTTGTAAGCACAAGTACTAACTGCTGTGCAGGGATTAAACTTTTAAAAATAAAAAAGATAAAGTTCTCCCTGTCCTTAATTATGTAACACGTTTTTGTAATCTCTGCACCAGTTAGAGATCGCATAAAAGATCGTGGAAAAAGTCACGGTTCAAATTGGACAAAAAGCTCTGTAGGCTCCACGGCCATGGTGCCATTTGGAAAAAAGGCTCTGTAGACTCCACGGACATGGTACCATTTGGACAAAAGGCTCTGTAGGCTCCACGGACATGGTGCCAGTTGGACAAAAGACTTTGTAGGCTCCACGGACATGGTGTTAGTTGGACAAAAGGCTCAGTAGGCTCCACAGACATGGTGCCAATTGGACAAATGGCTCTTAGGCTCCACGGACATGGTGTTAGTTGGACAAAAGGCTCAGTAGGCTCCACGGACATGGTGCCAATTGGACAAATGGCTCTTAGGCTCCACGGACATGGTGCCAATTGGACAAATGGCTCAGTAGGCTCCACAGACATGGTGCCAGTTGGACAAAAGGCTTTGTAGGCTCCATGGACATGGTGCTAGTTGGACAAAAGGTTCAGTAGGCTCCACGGACATTGTGTCATTTGGACAGAAAGCTCGGTAAGATCAGCGGCCATGGTGCCAGTTGGACAAAAGGTTCAGTAGGCTCCACGGACATGGTGCCAGTTGGACAGAATGCTCGGTAAGCTCTAGAGCCATGGTACCAACTAGACAGAAGCCTCCGTGTTAAGCGGAGCTACACCGGCTGTGGTGAAGAGAACAACTTAGCCCCTGCTGGGAATCAAATCGCCATCACCAAACTCACAGCCTCTTCACTGTAATTAAAAATCAAAATTAGGCGCGTTCGCAAATTTGCGATAAGTGACTATTAGCACCGTCATGTCTGTCTGGCTCTCTGTCCGTCTGTCTGTACGCATGAAAAACTCGACCCTCCCTGGAAAAATGTTCATGAAATTTGAAATTTCAATATCTTTAAAAAATTAGGCTGAGAAAACTCAACTCTCATTACAATCTGACAAGAATAACGGGTACTTCTCATGAACACCTAAGTATATTTATGATAATAATTCACTAAATTCTTCTTAAAATGAGATATGTTTCAGATATATGTTTTATACTAAATCGAAACAACTACACGGTGTTCAACTTAAAAGTGGACCGTTAACTAAGCCGTGAATATATCACGTCAGATACTATTTATAATGTTTCTGCTAGTATGACATTATAATACTACAACATGTGCAGGAGTTGGCAAGACTGTTGCAGGAGAGGGGAGAACCGGTCTTGGCCATCTGTATCTGCTGGATCAGTCGACAGTGAGTGCTGGTGTTTGAACAACGCCATTTTTTACGCTTTCATACTGCGGTTAGCAGTGGAACAACGTGTATTTATTTTGGAAAGTTATTTAAAAACGATGTCTTACGTCCACTGTAGACAAAGATTTTTTGAAAAATTTGGAAGGCAAGCGCCAGTGAAAAGTGCTATTGCGAAAATGATTTAAAAAATTCCGTAAAACGGGTTCACTTTTGGACAAGAATCTTAATCGGCAGAAATCAGTGCAATGAAATGAATGGAAATCATTTCCAAAACTTACTGTTAATTCAGGTTAGTTGTGTAATATAACACTTTGTAAATCTTGGTAAATAAATTACTTATATTAAAATAGGTCCACTTTTAAGTTGAACACCCTGTATTTTATGTTCAATAACCTTTTCTTTTCGAATATCGTGTCTTTTTTTAGGTAATGTGAAATAATACTGTACTGCCAGACCAGCCAAAGACAACAATACAGCGCAAGCTCTTTGTATTCTGGACTACTCAAACTAGACACACACACCCAGAATATGTAATACTTATTGCCTGTCCATGGTTACAATGGGTACGCGAACGCTCCTCGGTATTACGTTTACACCTACATTGTCTGTATTGTTTGTAACTGCAAATCCTGGAATAAAAGATGGAGCCCCAGTATTTTAAAAGATAAATAATAATAATAATAATAATACTATTTATTAACTTCAATTGGGTTGTCACCCGGTGGTAGTGGTTATTTTACATGTATACAAAATATGAAATTGGTTACTACTAAATTTAAGTCGGGAGGGCTACATGAGAAGCATGTAGTGGCAACTTGGGATCTTGGGAACCATCTCAGCATTTGCTTTTAGGCACAGGGAAACCAAGAAAAACTTGTGTCGAGGTGGCCGGTCGTAGGACCTTCCGAATTCTGATTTCTAGCCAGCAGTCCGGCATCTAAAGTAAAAAGTAAATGTAGGTATGATACAAACATTATAACCTCGCTTTCACATGGACCCTTCTACAATAGATAAGGACAACTTATAGGCCTATACGCAAAAATAATGCATCTCTAAAAGAATCTTGATGCATTTCTTGGTTTCAGTATTAGTTCTAATGTTCCTACGGACAAACATGTTACATTTGAATCTATTGTTCGTGAAATTCTCAGCACTTTTCTTTTACCAAGTAACATATCAAAGCATGAATAAGAAGTTCCATCACATATGGATGTATGAACTTAAGTAAATTAAGCTTAAACGATATGCTCCTGCAACAGCTTCTTCGAAATTTTAGTTCTGAGTGCATTTCCTGGTAAACCTCCAGGCGATCAGAAAATGAGAGGAGAATTTGTCTGTGAGTGACACAGGCGGCTCACGTTGATAAATTCTAAGACATATTAGCATAAATTTAACACTTTATGGAAAGGACTGGGTCTCGTCCAAGATGTTGACAAGTGTTACCAAGTAAACAAAAAATAATCCCTCCGTGTTCACAGCGGTTTCTGTTCAACAATACTTGTTAAATTGCTGACGTCATTCTTACATTACAATCCTTCCGGTTTCCGGTGTAGAATGAAGTTTTATTTCAGCAATATACGTAAAGCAGGTATAACGTAATATTGTGGCGCGTTCCCGTAACAATCGTTATTATGGAATCGCAACAATCCTTTCGCCTTTATTGTTGTTTACGTATGTGTAACAGTTAACAATATAAAACTGTTAGTCGTTGCCATGGAAATGCAACAATAAGCATAGCTGTCGAGCTACAAAACATTACCTACTGCTGCCACAAACATAAACGTATTTACGTCTTTTATGTAGAGTGCCCGATATTTTTGTATGATTTTAAGCCTTTAAAGGCCCAGTTAAATCCCATCTGTAAGTCTCAGCTCGCCGAATTATTCTGCGGGTATTTAAATTTTGCGTATGCTTTTCGAAAAATCTGACTAAATGTTTACACACAAATATGACAACAGGAAGCCTTTCGTGATTGATTCAGTGTTGAGACGTTGTGCAGACAATAAAAAGAGAGGCCTGTCAATGTTGCCAAACGTAGGTCAACAAATAATACAGGTTAAAATTGTTGGCATTACTAGGAGCTCGCCATGTTCTCTACGTTAGTAGGCTAAGGGTTAACCAAAACCTGAAGTGTCTCGAAAGGGTTCCGTAGAAGTCCCCAAAAATCAAATTTCACGAAAATCCTTCCAGAGCGAGCAGAACTGATACACGCGGACAGACGGGCGGGCGGACGGATAGACACGACGAAGCCAATAGACGTTTTTACGGCGACTTGCGCTAACGTGCCTAAAATTATCTTGGTTCTTCGAAAAGTTGAGAAACATGAAATTATAGGCCGTTAATGGAAACAACTATTGTTACTAGCTTTGTGGTTCAAAATCCACCTACAGCCCAGCCACAATTCATGAGACGCAACAGCTGTTACGTACAATAATATAAACAGTCAACTAGATGCAACAATAACAATTTTATTAATAATTTCAATCACCGACGATGCTGCCTGCAGGCAGCATCGTCGGTGCTTTATACCACAAGCTGTAAACACAGTCTAGCGCTCCTGAGGATGGGCGAAATTATCGCCCGAAACATGTTGAGCTGATTGAAATTATTAATAAAATTGTTATTGTTGCATCTAGTTGGCTGTTTATATTATTGTATCAAAGACGCACGGTCACACAAACATCAAATTCAAAAAGCTGAAACGTATTTCACCGGTCTTGGTTAATACCAAAGAAGAGAGTCACTGATCATGAGTAAGGCATTTCTCACGTAACAAATAAATTGTTAATTCTGTCATATAACCGTAAAATGAGCAGAAAATGTGTGGTATATTACATACAGAAGGAACAGTGTTGAGAATATCTAAGACCTCTAAAGGCACAATCTTAAATTCAATCTGTTCACTGTAGTGTTGGTAGCGAAGGCCGTCAATTAAATGAAACTGGTGGAATCGAACGGACTAAGAAAATATCCGGAAGGTAACCAAACATGTCCGAACAAGTTTACGGTGACACAATACAGGAGTTTAACGACGCGTGCCTGGAGCATGAACACCGGAGATCGGCCAAGCGTACAAGTGTACCATAGTTCTCGGTTGTTTTGAGATCCACATTCAGGCGCCTTGCCAACAAACCAGCAAGAAGATTGGATGTAAGTATTACAGTTAAAACGATAAGGCACGAGCGGAAGCGATGCTGGAACATGTTGCGTCACAAATGGTATTGTAAACTTCCTGAGACATGTCTATATTTCTTCCTTTGAAGACAGAAATGTTATCAGTTTTCTTTCTCAATATCCGAGCGTAGTCTTAAGACTTTGTGGATGTAGGTAACATTGTTGGTTGCCCATATACTCGAACGCATATATTGATGTGTAGGCCCGATAGCTCAGTCGGTATAGCGACTGACTACGGGATGGATGGTCCGGGATCGAATCCCGGTGGGGACGAGATTTTCCGCCCGTCCAGACCGGCCCTGGGGTCCACCCAGCTTCCTGTAAAATGGGTACCGGGTTTTTTCCAGGGGTAAAGTGCGGCCGGGGCGTGTTGCTGACCACTCACCCCCTTCTAGTGCTGCGGTCATGGAAGAGTAGAGCTATACCTCTACCCACCCTCTGGGCCACACCGGGCCTGTAACGGGATCACTTTACCTTTTTTGTATATTGATGTGAGACACTAAATGTACCTACGTAATACGAACCAACAAAACGCACACTTTTTTCATAAATGTCTTAATCTAATTACAATGTCTTCGACATGTTTCGAACATTCAAGTGTTCATCCTCAGGAAGACTTTTACAGGTCTTCCTGAGGATGAAAACTTGGATGTTCGAAACATGTCGAAGACACTATAATTAAATTAAAACTTTAATGAAAAAAAGTGTGCTTTTTTTGGTTCTTATTGCATAGGTATTTTACAATGTAAGGTTCAAGAAATTAAAGTACACTAAATTTAATTGATAATAATCAGTAACTTTTTTTTTTGAATGACATCACACAGTGCTTGGATTCGTATTGTAATACAAATTTGTACGTCAGCACAACTGTTTTTATTACACAAGGTAAAATATAGGCTACATGTTTCGACTAATAAATAGTCATCTTCAGGCCTATTCTTTACAGGTTAAGTCACAGGATGCTGTGCACACATTGTGATCCCAGTGCGTTTACATCAGTGAAATTTTTAAGCTTAAACATTTCACTGATGTAAACACACTGGGATCCCAATGTGTGTACAGCATCCTGTGACTTGACCTGTAAAGAATAGGCCTGAAGATGACTATTTATTAGTCGAAACATGTAGCCTACATTTTACCTTGTGTAATAAAAACAGTTGTGCTGACGTACAAATTAGTATTACAATAATCAGTAACAATGTTCTGAATCAAGCCATTAGCGACAGGTACTACCAGATCACTCAACAGTTTCGCATATCCTGAATCACGTGTTATGGACACAAGACAATGCCTGCAAATAGCACTTCAACAACACAGACAAGAATATGATACGTCACGTTATAGAATTCCCTGAGCTTAAACACTCAAGACGCTGCGAAGACGCGTGGCAGAGTTGGCGTACATCTCAAAGTCTTATTTCGTCGGCTCGAGGAAGCGAGGGGTTTGAATTACACCCCGCACGCTTTACTGACGGGACAGGATTCTGATATCCATTGGATAGGAGGCTAAATTACCTGATCGGCTGCAGCAAAATAGAGAAAAATCTCAATCACTGGCGTAAAGATTACCCCGGCTAGCCAATGGACAGCCGCAACTACTCAGAAACCCGATAATCAGACTTAAACTCTTACACGTGAATAAGTATCTCAGAATTAACTTAAGAAATCAGAAATGCTGGTACGTTGTTGACACGTAGCATGTAATCTACTTGCATTTTGCTTGTCTACAGGCTGTCCTAAAAGAAGGAAAGAAAGGGATCGTGTTTAGGGACTGTTCCTTAATTTCTTAGGGTAAATACGGTAGAAAATAAAACAGGCCACGACCGTCTCAAACACGTAATTGCCTAAAGAATGGTTTTTCTCTACCGTTGAAGAACAAACAGATTGTGAATACACGCTATGCACTACAAGCAGCCTTGTTTGGTCTGCGCTCTATACATGTGACTGCATGATTTATTCTCTGACATAAATGTCAAGTAAAAGAGACTGTAACATTTTGAACTACTCTGAAAACGAATACAAATAGTTCATCCTAGAAGTTAATAACTACACACTAGCATTATGCAAGCAAACAGAGCAAGGTACAGCAATCCCTGTACAGGCCTGGACAGGCCCTGACGTTTATAGGAGGTTGAGGCTCCAAGAGTTCAAGACAATCGGCATATAAGGAGGTAAGGTTGTCTGTCTTACGCACCGATCTCCTCGACCTCCCAGAAGACATAATTGGTACTCATTTCTGTCAGAGGCTGAGTCGAACCCAGCGCCATAGTGCGGCCGGAAGTCAATGAAACATTCCAATGACACTAAAGGGAATCGAACCCACTCACAAGCATAAATGGCATCGCATTTCTGAAGGTAGAAAATCTTATGTAAAAGGCTGTGAGAACTTCAGATGAGGTAAATAGGACAATATTCTGTTTCCTACTTACTGAAATCTTAGCTTTCTCTTAACTACATTTCAAATTAAGAAACCCAATGGGCTGTGTGCCCAGGAATTCGGAAAACAGTTGTAGGTTTTCAGGTTGCTGGCTGTTTTATCAGGAAAGGCTTAGAGTAACTTCATGTTTTCACCGTGCATCAATGGCAATTGAACACTATTATCCAATTAATGCACAATATATAATACGTAGATAAAGGTAACGGTAAAGTGATCCCGTTACAGGCCCGGTGTGGCCCACAGGGTGGGTAGAGGTATAGCTCTACTCTTCCATGACCGCGGCACTAGAAGGGGGTGAGTGGTCAGCAGGACGCCCTGGCCGCACTTTACCCCCGGGAAAGACCCGGTACCCATTTTACAGGAGTCTGGGTGGGCCCCTGGGCCGAACTGGATGGGTGTAAAATCTCGTCCCCATTGGGATTCGATCTCTGACAGTCCAGCCCGTAGTCAGTCGCTATACCGACAGAGTTACTCGGCCCAATATATAATTCGTAGATACAATGAAAAAATAAAATATTTAAAAATATTCCAATATGTTTCGGATCCTCTGTTATCCGAAACATGTTGGAGCACTTTTAAATATTTTCTTTTTTAAACTGGATTTACGAATTATATATTGTGGATTAGTTGGATAATAAAGTGTTCAAGCATAGAGTAGCTGTTGTTCAGATGTCACCGAATAACATAGGCGCGACTGATTTACCTCCTAACGAGCTGAGAAGAAGCATAAAACAATGTTCGTCTACATTTACTTATTTTGCGAGAAAAGTTGGGCAAAGTTTGGATTCATTATTGTAAACCCCTATATAAAAGAAAGTATAAACAAACACTTCACGATTTCACCTCCAAACTTTTTGAAGTACATATCCAGTATAAAATTCTATGCATTTATTATTAGATAAGGGAGAGGTCAGTTACTGTGTCACGTCACATGACGTAACAAAGGAATAAATAATAACAAAAATGCGCGATGTTCGCGTGACCCCACGTATTCATTGTAAGAAAAGCCACTGTCCTTCGAACTGTTGCTACGTATTAATTAATAATCTTCCACCATATTCCAGCCTTTGTTACTGCTATCTCCAAGCAAATGTCATGTTCTTCGATAGAATTCACCTTTATTTCTCACGCCAGGCAGTGACGAAAGCGTTAAGAATTCATCAGGCTACATCTAACCGCCCGCCGACAGTATGGCGCATATCGCTGGCCTCCTTTCAAAATACGTAGGCCTAATCAATAACTCTCCTACTACAAATCAATTAATATTTCATTTCAATGACAATGTCATAACATCATTCTTCTTAGCTCTTTATGCTTCGCTAAATAACGTGCTAAGGAATGTGTGGTGGGTAACACAGTACTGCCCCGAGGGGTGTGAACAAGACAAGCAACATGCCTATGTCGTAATATTGATGAGCGTTCCTGTAACTATTGTTGCAGCGGAAAATCAATGTGTATTACATATTCTGAGTGTGTGCCTGTAGACATATTTATCCAGTATGCAATTCTCGTGTGCCGTATTTTATTGTCACTTTCACAAGAAAACTTTAACATAAAAGGCGTGTCTTGATTTTCTCTGCTAATTATGTCTGAAACATACCTTAATTCTAAAAATAATTGAAGCAGATATGATAAAAAAACGTATAGTGATCTTCATGGAAAGTAGAGGGTATTCTGATCGGATTGTAATGAAACTTGAATTTTCCCAATAGATTTTGAAAAAAATACTCAAATAAAAAATTTCATGAAAATCCGTCCAGTGGAAGCCGAGTTTTTGCCATGCGGATAGGCGGAGAAAGAGACAGACATGACAAAGCTAATAGTCACTTTTCGCATTTTTACGAACGTGACTAAAAATACTTTAAAAATTTTGGTTGGTGTAACGGGGGAATGGAGGAGACTGCATAACGAAGAGCTAAGTGGTCTGTACTCCTCACCCAATATCGTGCGGGTGATAAAATCGAGAGGGGGCGTATAGGGTCTTGGTGGGGAAACCGGAGGGAAAGACACCACTGGGGAGACCTAGGCGTAGATGGGTGGATGATATTAGGATGGATCTCCAGGAGGTGGAATGTGGGTATGTGGACTGGATTGGGTTGGCCCAGGATAGGGACAGTTGGCGGACGCTTGTGAGTGTGGTAATGAACCTTCGGGTTCCATGAAATGCAGGGAATTTCTTGACTAGCTGCAAACCAGTTAGCTTCTCAAGAAGGACTCTGCACCATGGAGTAAGTAAGTAAAGGTGACCGGTGTGTAGGGTTGAAGACCTTAACTCCTTCAGGTACCGTGTGTCTAGAAATTCTGGCAACCCCATCATCCTGGAGCCCTAAGGCCTATCCAGACCTGAATAGGGATATCTTTAACTCTCTTAAGAATATTAATCAGATTTGCCAAACATTTTACGAGAACTCGCTAAAAGATAAAGCTTAAGTCGTCCCTATGCCATCAAGGACTATGCGAGATTGGAGATATATCTCCACGCATTTTCAACTCAGCACTGGATTGCTGCGAGAGGTTAGCCTGAAGATTCTGTCGCTTAATATTACGAAAAGTTTCACCCTGAGTCCATTGACTAGGAGGTTGCGTGCGTCCAAGAGTCGGTCTTGACATAATAGAAGAACCAAACCCCTTGTTTCTGCGGGAATCGAGCCAAGGTTCCTCGGTCTTCCAACCCGTAGCCTAGTCATCACACAAACCGGGCTGTAGCGGCTCAAGAACCAAATAGAAATTAGAAGTTCGAATACTTCGTGCCGAAGGCCCAAATTACTTGCTCTATTTTAGTCCCATGTCTTTAAAAACATACAACAGAAGATATTGAATGGCAGATTTAAAAAAGTAAATTAAAGTGCACCTCTGTACAGACGCTGAGGCTCTGTACAGGCCGTACGGCCCTTAGGGTGAGCGCTGCTCTTTCTTGACCACGTCACTGGAAGGGGTTGAGGGGTCAGCGTCACGCCCCGGCCGCTGTTTACCCCGGGAAAGGCACGGCAAACATTGTGCAGGAGGCTGGGTGGGCCCCAGGGCCGGTCTGGACAGGTGCGGAAAATCTCACTCCCCACCGGGATTCGATCCCCGGACCGTCCAGCCCGTAGCCAGTCGCTATACCGAACGAGCTATCGGGCCCTCTGAGTGACACATTAGAATCAGTTACCTTTGTTTTAAGACGAACAGAATCTTTCTTCGTTAATGATGAACTCCCATGTTTTTGCAGTGCACAATTTAAGGGCGTAGGAGCATTTTCACCGAAATTGCTGAAAAAGCCGAAGACATGGGAAATATGTTTTATTAACAGGGAGTTTTCGAACAAGATTGGAAGCTCTCAGGGAAAGTTTCTGTTGTCGTTCCTAACAAGGAGACGCTAAGAAATTAAAGTTATGCAAGTTTAGGGACTGACAGGGTAGATGTAGGGTCTGCTGTGCGGGCACAAAGACGTTCAACACGGCATACATTTGGCAATGGTGCCTTGCTTGCACGGAAGGAAGAACTGCTAGTACAGTGTGTCCTATTAACCTTTGAACGCCTAATGTGAACTATAGTAGTCGTACCGCACCGCTAACCTCTAAAGTTGCATTTTATATATTTATTCAACAAATATAGGTACTGAATATTTTAAACATGGTTTATACTCTCCGTTTTTTTCTCTTCAAAATG
>Ga0123354_10013708_pt1 | contig 12591 bp, 5 predicted proteins | sample TergutLab28metaG_2_FD_97872 | JGI IMG/M metagenome (GOLD analysis project Ga0123354, IMG submission 97872) | Labiotermes labralis P4 segment gut microbial communities from Petit-Saut dam, French Guiana - Lab288 P4 | ecosystem: Host-associated > Arthropoda: Insects > Digestive system > Gut ... | reverse complement strand
TTCAAATCGAAACCCTTGTAAGTTGCAGTGTAGGTAAATCCGAAGGTATATCTTGGAAAAGCATTACCCAAATATACGCGATCTTTATCGTCTATAACTCCATCTTTGTTTTGATCCACATATTTCACATCTCCGGGCTGAACGACCGCCCCAACCGGAAGAGAACTCTTGGCTATTTCAGCGTAACTTTGGAAATACCCTGCAACCTGATATCCATAGTACGAACCTAATGGATATCCTTCCTGAATCAATTTCAGTACTTGCACATCTTCTTGGTCGATCCTGTAATTGGAGCCTAAGTAACTGAAATAAGTTACTTTATTTTGGGCGTCCGCTACATTGAGACTGAAGTTATGGGTGAAATCTCCCGATTTAGCTTGATAACTGATGGTTGCTTCCCACCCGCGATCTTGCATTTTCCCAAGATTTACATTGGGTGCAGAGCTTCCAAAAGCAGAAGGAACCACAGGCGACATTAAAATACCGGATGTGTTTTTGTTAAACCAGTCAAAGGATACATACCATTTATTTTTTAAGAAAGTAGCATCTAACCCAATATTGCCGGTTGCCGATTTTTCCCAGCCTAATTCCGGGTTACCATATGTATATCCGGTTCCGGCAACAGATGCGTTATTAAATGCATAAGTGTTGGCATAAATCTGATAAACAGTCTGATAAGAATAATTTGCCACATTTTGGTTTCCTAATATTCCATAAGAGCCGCGAATTTTCAGGTCTCCCACATTATTCTTATACGAGTCCATAAAATGTTCTTCGGAAAGCCGCCATCCGGCAGAGAAAGAAGGAAAGAAGCCCCAACGGTGACCGGTGTCAAATTTGGATGAACCATCATATCGGAAAACAAAATCACCGTAATATTTATCTTTATAACTGTATCCCGCACGTCCAAATAAAGAAGTAATACTGGTTTGATCCGTATTGCCATTGGTAGTTTGGGTATCCGTATCGACAGAAGTACCTTGAGTTAATACAGGAAGACCTAAATCGGGATCAGTATAGTGCCAACCTGCCGTAGAAGCTTGTTTGGTATAGGATTCATTGGATGCTCCGAACATTGCAGTTACATGGTGGATGGCATTGAAAGTCCGGTCGAAATCCAACATAACCTGAGTGCTTAGCGTATAGCGTTTTTCGTTGTAATCATCTGTAGTTCTATCGGGAGTAATCCAGTTTGTCGGAGTATCGTCATCGCCATTCGCATATAACGGCACTTGCAAAAAACGGCGATAGCGGTGATACTGAGTCAAATCCAAGCCTAACACACCTTTCAATTTTAATCCTTTGATAATTTTAAATTCAGGATTCAAACTTCCTATTAAATTGTCGTTGTCGCTGTTTTCATATCCTCCGTCCAGTAATTTAGCCATGGTGTTATCATCGTTCACCACGTTGTTTATGAGCCATTTATCATTATCCTGAAATTGATAGTAATAATAAGGCGGGAGGCGGGAAGAATTGATAATTACGTTTCCTGTACCACCGGCTATCTGGCGTCCCATCGTGCGACTGTAAGCCATCGAGGAAGTCAACTTGAAACGTTGATATTCAGTCGATAAGTTAGTTCGGAAGTTGTAACGTTCATTGCCGTAATTACCTATAAAATTGCTTCGTTGATTGAAGTAGCCGGCAGATACCATATAAGTAGTGTTTGTATTTCCTCCGGATATGCTCATGTTATAGGTTTGCTGAAGCGCATTTTGCAGAATTTTGTCCAAATACCAGTATTCTTGATTTTGATGATCCTGTAAATCCCTGATTTGTGCAGGAGTAAATATCGGGTTTTGTCCCGTATTCATGTATGCTTCGTCTTCAAGTAAGGCATTTTGGTACCCTTTTACAGGGTGAAACAAAATATCGGGATTTTGCGAACCAATCAAACCGCTGAATTTAATTACCGGTTTTCCGGTTTTAGAGCCTTGTTTGGTTGTAACCAAAATAACTCCGTTAGAAGAACGGGAACCATAGATTGCTGCACTTCCGGCATCCTTCAGTACGGTAACATTTTCAATGTCGTTGGGATTCAAGCTATTCAACGTATTTGTATCTGAAATCAAGCCGTCGATAACAATCAGCGGATCATTGTTGTTCATCGTGCTGATGCCGCGAACATTGAGGTTCATTTGGTTGTCCATGGGATTCATGCTCTTTTGCTGAATAATCAGGTTAGGCGAAAGTCCCTGCATTGCTTGCAAGGCATTCCCTACCGGTCGATCTGAAATCAAACTACCTCCAAATTGATCGGAAGCGCCTGTAAGGTCTTTGCGTAGTCGAGTTCCATAACCAATGACTACCACTTCGTTCAGTTTTTGGACGTCTTCTTTCATGCGAATCGTAAGCGGACTATTGTCTTTAATAACAATACTTTCCGTCGAATAGCCAAGGAAAGAGACAGTTAGAGTCGCCCCTTGTGGGACGCTCAAACTAAAATTTCCATCCATGTCTGTGATAGTTCCATTGGAAGCGCCCTTTTGCGCAACGCTTCCTCCGATGACCGGTTCTCCGGTTTCGTCCAACACTTTCCCCGTAACGTTTATCTTTCGTTCACCGGGCTGTTGAGCGTTTAGCACTCCGGATGTTAAACTCAGTAAGACTAACAAGATTAGGTATAAAAACCGTTTGTCGGGCTTACGTGTTTTCGTTTTTCGAATGAGTTTTGTCATAAAAAATGTTTTTTTAATTATTAATTATGAATTAATTGTCGTTGCGGACTTAACCCGCAACTCCTTAGTCTATTATAAATTATTTAGCAGATAAAGTTTGTCGCCATCAATTAGATGAAGTATCAGTTCGCCAAACAGGGTATTCGCCCAGGCAAACCAAGAACGCGTGAACTTTTCGGGATTGTCTTTATGAAAACTTTCGTGTATGAATCCGGTTCCTCCGTCGGTATCGCGAAGAGTTCGGATACAATATGTAATTTCAGCATCGTCATTGCTTGTCATCGCTTTCATGATGAGGCTCATAGGCCAAACCATATCGTAGCCGATATGAGGACCGCCAATTCCTTCCGCAGCTCTTCCTTTGAAGAAATAAGGGTTGCCGTCGCTCCAAACGAATTTGCGCGTATTCATATAGATCGGGTCGGTTCTTTCTACGCATTCCAAATAAGGCAATGCCAACAGGCTGGGAACATTAGAATCGTCCATAAACAGACGATTTCCAAAACCATCGACTTCAAAGGCATATATCTTCCCATCATTTAAATGATCTGTAACTGCATATTTGGAAATGGCTGTCTGTACTTCAAATGCCAATGCCGTACATTCGGAAGCAAATGCGCTGTTTCGGGTTACTTTGGTTGAAATCTCAGCTAACTGTCTCAGGGAAACTACGGCAAACAGATTAGAAGGAATCAGGAAGCCGAAAGTCGTAGCATCGTCCGATGGACGGAAAGAAGAAACAATTAGCCCTACCGGTTTTACCGGAGCGCCATAACCGTCGTTGGATAGCGTATCCAGTTGCCGTTCGGTTTTCCGTTGGAATTTATATGTACCCAAACTTTCTTTTCGCTGTTGTTCTTTAAATGTTTTGAGAATCAATCCGGCTGCTTTTTCCCAATCGGAAGAAAATACCGAGGTATCGCCCGTTAATTTCCAATAATGATAAGCCAGACGCACCGTATAGCAAAGCGAATCAATTTCCCATTTCCGCTCGTGCAATTCCGGTTTCATATCGGTCAGGTCAGACATCCATTCGTTTTCCGTAACCGGTCCATCGTTGAAAGCATTCGCATACGGGTCGATTAATACGCATTGGGTTTGACGGTTAATAACGCCGGCAATTAGCAGACGCAGCGGCTCGTCATTTTTCATTAATTTCAGATAGGGCCAAACCTGAGCAGCAGAATCTCGTAGCCACATTGCATGGATGTCGCCGGTATAGACAAACGTATCCGGTCGGTTGTCCGTTGTCCGGAAATGAACGGTAGTATCTAAAGTGTTGGGGAAACAATTCTCGAACATCCAGGATAACTTAGGGTCTTTAAGCTGTCTCTTTACTTGTGCGATAGTTTCTTCGACAGCCTTGGATGTAAAATTTCTTTTAGAAAGTTCAGGTCGTTTGGAGATGTAACCTGTTTGATTAAAACCGGTATTGGTTGACGAGGCAATTATCTCTTTACTCGTTAATGTTATTGCAGCTAAACTCAGCCCTCCTGCTTTCAAAAAATTTCTACGTGTAATCATAATTGAATTAACAATAAATTAGGTAAATCATCAAATACAATCAATGAAACAAAAATAGTACGAATATTTGCAAAGGAGAGTACGATTTTATGACAGGTTCTTACTGATTTCTGACATGGAATTGCCGGCAGTTGATTTTTAACAATAAATATTATCTGCAATGATAAAAAAGAATGCAATTTTTTTTTTGAATACCGGAAATTAGTATATTTGCAGAAAAAAATGCGACTATGGCAAAGAATACATCCATTTATGAAACGAATACAATTTTTTTTCCTGTCCTTTTTTCTGACATGTTCTCTTTACGCCTATAATTTGCGGCAACTTTCGAGCAGGGAGGGACTATCCAACAGCGCTATCTTATCGATATGCCGTGACACGGAAGGGTTCCTGTGGTTTGGATCTGTCGATGGATTGAATGTTTATAATGGCGTAGATATTCGCATATTCAAACCCGACGTAAATACACACGGAAGCCTGTCCGGAAATCTGATAGAGGAAGTAAAAGAGGGCAAAGACGGGATTATCTGGATAAACACTAATCACGGTCTCAATCGTTACGATAAGAAAACAAAGGAAATCAAATGTTACGAAGAATTTGAAGGTAAATATTATTGGGCGAAAACAACAACTAACGAAGTTTTTACGATTCACAAGGACGATACGATTGATTATTACGATAAATCCAGCAAACAATTCATTTCTTTCCGCTTTTCCGGTATCCTGAAGAGCGATATCCAGCGTATTTTTATCGACCGTGAAAATATTTTATGGATAATAACAAATAGAGGAGTCATACAAAATGTGAAGATATCTTTTTCCGAATGGAAACCCCAGTTTGTTTCCGCCGGTAATTTTAATTCCGGCTCTGCGGTTCGTTATGCGTTTGAAGAGAACGGGCGTATTTATTTCATCGATTTTGATGATTGTCTTTATGAAACAGATGGCGTAAGCGGCAGGAAGAATTTCATTATCAATCTGAAAAAAGAAATTGAAAAAAGAGGAATTGTTTCTTCCATCATTAAAGATAAAGATGATTATTTAGTGGCTTTTCAGACTAACGGTTTGATTCGTCTTCGGAATACGCCTGAGATTGAATTGAAATACCAAATCGAACCGGTTGATATTTTTTGCGGTGTCTTCTCCTTATATAAAGATGATGTACAGGATATTTTATGGATTGGTACCGACGGACAAGGCGTGTATATGTACACCCGCGATTCGTTTTCCATCCGTGCAACTACCTTTGAACATTTACAATTTTCCATTCAAAAACCGGTGAGGGCGTTATTTTTGGATAAAGACCGGAATCTTTGGATTGGAACAAAGGATGACGGGATTTTAATGATTGCGGATTATAATAACGGGAATGAATTGAATATGAAGAAAATTTATCCCGTTACCGCAGAGAACAGCGCTCTTGTCAATAATTCGGTGTATGCCTTCGCGAAAAGCTGTCGGAATCTGTTTTGGATTGGAGGCGACGGTCCCGGGTTAAATTACTATTCTTTTCGGGATAAAAAGGTGAAATGCCTTGCCTCTCAAAGCCGGGAACCGATTATTTATATTCATTCGATATGCGAAGTCAATGATTCTACCCTTTGGTTGGCTTCGGTAGGGGCAGGCATTTTTAAACTGATTCTCGGAGGAACAGCAGATGAGCCTTTTATCAAATCAATCAATCGGTTTACTTTTATAAAAGACGAGATGTCGTATAATTATTTTTTTACGGCATGTCAGGAAAATGACAGTACGCTTTGGTTCGGGAATCGTGGATACGGATTGAGGCGGCTGAATCTGAAAATTGAAACATTCGATGATATCCGGTTCCATAAACAGTCCATCCGCACGATTAACGATATATTGAGCATTTATAAAGACAGTAAAGGAAATATGTGGGTCGGCACCAGCTATGGCGTTCTGAAATTAGTTGGATATAATGCGGCAACCAATGAGGTTTCGTATGAAAATTACAATGAAATAGAAGGACTTCCGAATAATACGATTCATGGAATATTGGAAGACGATAAAGGGCTTTTGTGGTTGAGTACCAATGGTGGCGTAGTGCAGTTTGATGTCGAAGCCAAAAATTTCAAGATACACAATTATAAAAGCGGATTGAATGTATTTGAATTTAGCGATGGAGCATCGTTGAAAGATGATAAAACCGGCGCTTTGTTTTTTGGCGGTATCAACGGATTCATCACTATTTCCCCTGATATTTACAAGAAAGAGGAAAAGTCCACTTCAGGGTATTTAGAAGGACAAGAATTTGTGCCTAAAATCTATTTTACCGGTTTGCGGATTTATGAAAAAGAGTATAATCTGAATGATTTTATGAAATTGAGGAAAAATGAGGAATTTCTTGAGCTAAAGTACGACCAAAATTTCTTTTCCGTTTCCTTTGTCGCAATCGATTACTTAAATGGTCAAAACTGTAAATACTACTACAATTTGGAAAACTTGAGCGACAAATGGATTGACAATGGGCGTTCAAATGTAGTTAATCTGACCGACGTCTCTCCGAATGAATACGTTCTGCATGTCAAATGCAACAATGGTAACAAGATGTCGGATGTTTATTCGCTTCGTATCATAGTCCTTCCGCCTTGGTATCGCACCGCTTGGGCTTATTCAGCTTACACGATTGTGTTTTTATTATCGGTTTATATTCTTATTCGGTCCATCCGGCTCAATTACAGGCGTAAAAAGGAAAGCATGATTGAAAAAATGAATCAGCAGCAAAAAGAAGAAATCTATGAATCCAAACTGCGCTTTTTTACTAATATTACGCATGAATTTTCTACGCCTTTAACGCTTATTTACGGTCCTTGCGACCGAATTATATCGTATGAAAAAGCCGACAGTTTTGTAAAAAAATATGCACAATTGATTATGAAGAATACCAAACGACTTAATTCTCTTATTCAGGATTTAATTGAATTTAGAAGGATTGAAACCGGATATTAATCATGTGTAATCGAACCGTTGGATATTTCGGAACCCGCTTGCGCAATTGCGGATTCATTCATTGATTTATCGGAATCAAAACACATCATCTATGAAATGGATATTAGTAATGATATTCAGTGGAACACGGATGAGAATTGCTTTATGACTATTTTAACCAACCTCTTGTCCAACGCATTTAAATATACGCCCGATGAAGGAAAAATAATTTTGAAAGTCGGAATAGAAGACAGCCGGTTGAAAATTTCAGTAATCAATACAGGGAAAGGAATTAAAGAAAAAGACATTCCGTTTATTTTTGATCGGTACAGCGTGCTTGAAAACTATGAAAAGCAGACGCAAGAAGGTGTTTTTTCTCGAAACGGTTTAGGGTTGGCTATCTGTTACAGTATAGTGAAATTGCTGAATGGAGACATAACCGTCCGCAGTATTCCCGGCGATTTTACTGAATTTATCGTCCTGCTTCCTGCCGGGTCGATTACAAAAAATTTTAACTTTGAAATTAAGGAGAAACAGCCGATGGCTATTTCCTCAAATCCGTTAATAGACAAGCCGATTGTCGAGGTGGCGAATGATACGCCGGTTAAATCCAAACTGACTGTCTTTGTGATTGATGACGAGGAAGAAATGCTTTGGTTTATTTCCGATATTCTGAAGAAACAATACAATGTAATTTCATTGGGAAATTCCTCTTCCGTATTGGAAACGTTGAAAACCATCCAACCTCACTTGATTGTCTGCGACATCATGCTGTCCGGCATGGACGGGATTTCGTTGATGAAACAAATAAAAGCCGACCGCCGAACGGCTCACATTCCGTTTATCTTGCTTTCTGCAAAAAACACTCCGGAAGAACAAACGGAAGGGATTACCGCCGGCGCCGAAGCATATATCGTAAAACCGTTCAACGTGGAATATTTATTGTCGGTCGTCGAGCATTTGCTTCAACGGCAACATGCTCTAAAAGACTACTATCAGTCGGCAATCAGCGCCTACGAATTTATGGACGGGAAATTCATTCATAAAGAATACCGCGAGTTTTTTGAGCGGATAATTCTTGTTATTGATAAAAACCTGATTAATCCCGATTTTTCAACTGAGCAACTGGCGTCGGAAATGGGGATAAGCGCTCGGCATCTTTATCGCAAATTGAAGATGGTTACCGAACAGACGCCTGCCGACCTGATTAAGGAGTATCGTCTGGCAATCGTAGAAAAACTGTTGATAAGCAGTCTGTATTCGGTAGATGAGATTATGTATAAAGCAGGATTCAACAATCGCGGTAATTTTTACCGCATCTTCCTTCAAAAATTCGGAACTACTCCCAAAAAATACCGAGAGTTGAAGAATGCAGAATTGCCGAAGCAAGCGCCATAACCGGCAAAACTGCCGCTTATTTATCCCACTTAACTGATTTTTTCCCAATCAGGTTGCCATCGGCAAAAATATCGACGCGGTAGGTTCCCGGAGTGAGGTATTCCTCAATATCCCAGTAAATACTCACCGGAAGTTCATCGCCGCCATACTCAACGGTTCGTTTGGAAGAGTAGCGGACTTCATTATTCTCGTAAGTGAAAACATTACCCAGACTTTTTGTAAGTACGCTGTCGTCAGGCTTCATGATGCAGATGTAAATGGTTTTTTCGCCGGGAGGAGCCGTAATGTTTTTATTGATAATAAATTGAACTTCAATTTTCACCATTTTGTTAATCTTGTCCGTCACCTTATTCTTATTGGTCAAACCATTGATTGTGATATTGCTTGCGTCTAATTTGGAAGCCATCTGAACCGTTTCCGTCAGCTGCTCTTTTTCTTTCGTCAATTGGGACACCGTTTGGGTTGCCTGATTGTATTTGGCTGTAACTTGCCTGTTTTCGTTGGTTAACTTAACATTAATCCTGTTCAGCGAATCGATCTGCTGGACGTAATTTCTCAGAATCGCCCGCAAGGTTTCCAATTCTTTTTTCAATTCGATGATACGCTTGGTATTGGTCGCCTTGACCGTCCGGAGTTCGTCCTGCAAACGTTGCACTTTCATTTTCTCGGTTTCTAATTTGGCGACAAGCGAATCATTACTGACTTTCATCTGAAATCCCTCATAGTCAATAACTAAATTCTGATATTCATCGGAAAGTTCATCTTTGGCTAATTCGGATTGCTGCTGCAAATCCTTTATTTGACCGTTTTGCCGGTAAATAAAAAAAATCGCGCCTGCAATCATCACTATTAATGCTACGACAAGAATAATCCACAGAAATTGTTTATTCTTCATATCAACGAATAAAATTTAATAATTATATAAATGTACTGCAAAAATACGATATAAGCTGGATAATACAAAAGTATAGAGGATTATTAATAATTTTTCACACATTTACGTGTTAAATATGCGGTAAAAATCATTACCTTTGTGGTCGTATTCCAGCGCTTTCGGCGGAGGAATGACAATAAAAATTACGAGAGAGATGTCTAATTATTAATATTTACAAAAAAAATGACAAACAATCAGAAGTTAAAACAATGGGTACAGGAGTGGGCAGATTGGTGCCAGCCTGAAAACGTATATTGGTGCGACGGCTCTGATGCCGAGAACCAACGCCTCCTTGATGGGATGGTAGCAAGTGGAATGGGTGTTAAACTGAATGAAGCCAAACGTCCGAATTCATATTATTTCCAGTCAGACCCCAGCGATGTAGCCCGCGTGGAAGATCGTACCTTCATCTGTTCTAAAACAAAAGACGAAGCAGGACCGACCAACAACTGGGCGTCTCCTGAAGAAATGAGAAAAACAATGCGCGAATTGTATAAAGGTTGTATGAAAGGTCGCACCATGTATGTGATTCCTTTCAGCATGGGACCCCTCGGTTCGAATATTGCCCACATAGGCGTTGAAATCAGCGACTCTCCTTATGTCGTTGTCAACATGCGAATTATGACCCGTATGGGACAGAAAGTATTGGATGTGCTTGGCGAAAACGGTACGTTTGTACCTTGCGTTCACTCCATCGGCGCTCCGCTGGCTCCGGGACAAAAAGACGTTAAATGGCCCTGCGCTCCTATCGAAAAGAAATACATCACCCATTTCCCTGAAACCCACGAAATCTGGTCGTTCGGTTCGGGTTACGGAGGAAATGCCTTGTTAGGTAAGAAATGCCTTGCTTTGCGCATCGCTTCGGTGATGGCGAAAGAACAGGGCTGGATGGCAGAACACATGCTGATTTTGGGCATTACCAATAAAGTAGGTGAAAAGAAATACATTGCCGCCGCTTTCCCCAGCGCATGCGGAAAAACCAATTTGGCAATGTTAATCCCCTCCATCCCCGGATGGAAGGTCGAATGTGTCGGCGACGACATCGCCTGGATGAAATTCGGTCAAGACGGTCATTTATATGCCATCAATCCTGAAGCCGGATTCTTCGGCGTGGCTCCTTTCACCTCGATGGAAACGAACCCCAATGCAATGCACAGTTGCGAAGCCAACTCCATTTTCACCAATGTGGGATTAACTCCCGACGGCGATGTATGGTGGGAAGGCATCGGCACGGAATGTCCTGCCGGAACCATCAACTGGAAGAACAAATTACACGATCCTGCATCGGGCGAACCCTGCGCTCATCCGAATGCACGTTTCACCGCTCCGGCAAATCAATGCCCGGCAATCGACAAAGATTGGGAAAATCCCGCAGGCGTGCCTATTTCGGCATTCCTCTTCGGCGGTCGCCGTCCGAACACCGTTCCTCTCGTACACGAAGCAAGAGACTGGAATCATGGCGTATTCATGGGTTCGATTGTCGGTTCGGAAGTTACGGCTGCGGCTATCGGTCTGAAAGCCGGCGTTCGTCGCGACCCGTTTGCAATGCTTCCTTTCTGCGGTTACAACATGGGCGATTATTTCGGTCACTGGGTAAAAATCGGCAGACATGCCGGCGCCAAATTGCCTAAGATTTTCTACGTAAACTGGTTCCGCAAAGGTGAAGACGGTAAGTTCCTGTGGCCCGGCTATGGCGAAAACAGCCGCGTATTGGCATACATTTTCGACCGTTGCAACGGCAAGGGCGAAGCGGTAGAAACGGCAATCGGCAAAGTTCCCGCCGTGAAATCAATCAACATCGAAGGATTGGCAGGAATGGATGAAGACAAAATGGCAAAAGCGCTTGAAGTATCGAACGACGAATGGAAAGCGGAAGTTGCTTTGATTGAAGAACATTATGCCCGTTTCGGCAATCACCTTCCGAAAGAATTGTCCCTCGAACTCGATGTACTAAAGTATCGGTTGGAAAAGTAATTCCAACAAATAATCCCGGTTTTCACAAGCCGGGATTATTTCTTTTTATAGTAAAGTGTCGGTTGAGAAAAATAAAACTTTACTATCCGGTTAAACCTTTTTGATTCTTTAAAGTCTGTAATAAGTAAAAATAATACGATAATGAAACATCTCATAATAGGCTTCGTTTTTTTATTTTCATTTAATTACATTGCAGCTCAGAAAACTGCGAATCAAGACACTGCGAAAGTGGATTATCGCTTTTCACTTGAAGACTGCATCACTTACGCATTCGCAAACAGCTATACCCGACAGTCGATGAAACTGTCGGAGCAATCGGCTCAAGAAGTTTACAACTTATCCAAGTTCCAACGTTTTCCGAATTTAAACGCTTCATTAAGCGAAGGATTAAGACACTCTACCGCTCCTCTTACCAATCAGAGCGGAACTCTTCTTTCTTCTGCCGCTTCAGTTTCCAATTGGAGCGGTTCGTATGGATTAAGCAGCAGTGTAACGCTATTTCAAGGAGGAGCTATTACGCATACCATCGAACAAAACAAGTTGCAGGCAAATCAAACGACGCTGCAAACCCAACAATACGACCAGGGTTTAGTGGTTCAAATTCTTCAGGCTTTTCTTTCCGTTCTTGGGAATCAGGAATTATTGAAATACCAGGAAGCGGTCGTCACGACCAGCGCAGAACAATTGCTACAAGGGGAAGCGCAGTGGAAAGCCGGTTCGATTATGGAAAGCGATTATCTTTTATTAAAAGCTCAGGATGCAAGCGCCAAAAGTAATGTGGTAAACACGAAAATTGCTATTGTGAACAGTACGATTACGCTGAAAGAATTGCTTTCAATGGATCCGCTGGCTAATCTTGCGATTATTTATCCAAGCGATCAGGAAATTGATGCTTTAGCCCTTCTTCCTCCTCAAGAAGATGCTTTGCAAAAATGTCTTGCCACTTCTCCCACTTTAAAATTAAGCCAAAGCGATATCAATATTGCCAATAACAGCCTTCAATTGTCAAAATCGGGATATTATCCGACTTTAAGTTTGAGCGGTAGTTTGGGAACAGGACATTCACCCAATTATTCCAATTATGGTACGCAGCTCTCAAACAGTTTTAATCAATATATCGGATTAAGTTTG
>Ga0123354_10013707_pt1 | contig 12592 bp, 6 predicted proteins | sample TergutLab28metaG_2_FD_97872 | JGI IMG/M metagenome (GOLD analysis project Ga0123354, IMG submission 97872) | Labiotermes labralis P4 segment gut microbial communities from Petit-Saut dam, French Guiana - Lab288 P4 | ecosystem: Host-associated > Arthropoda: Insects > Digestive system > Gut ... | reverse complement strand
TGACCACGTGACACCCCTCTATCCGCAAAAGTTGGCACTAACTTCGCCGACCGGCGGCGGCCGCTCTGTCGGTATAGTTCGCGTGCGGACTAAGGCCACGGAGTTTAGTTTAGTTTAGTTAGGAGGATAAAAAATTCAATTTATAGTATTCAAAAAATTCAGTACCTTGTTCCCATATAACCATCTGCAGCTTAGCAAGACGCTGTAATATGTCTCCTAATAATTTTGGTTGGTCTGTCCTACTGTGTTTTGTTCATCATCTCACTTTTGTTAACCCTTTAACGCCGGAATTAAATCCCGCTGAGCAACGCAGTCTGCCGAGATTTTTTACTGGGGATTTTAAATTTTATTGCTTACTCTTAGAAAAAAAAAGCATATCTCATAGACTTTTACCTTCAAATTTAATGAATAAAATTTTTCATTCTGCTTATGAATTAGTCAATCTGGGAATAAATGTTCACCTATTCATGTAATAAATATAAGCCTGTGAATCGCATGCATTTTATAAAATATGGTGTAAACAGTTCATTACTCACATAATTCTGGCTGCTGCAGAAGGTCTGTGGCACCTTGGGTTACTGCTTTATCATGACATACAGTATTCACAAAGAGGGTGATATATTGCAAATTTACTTTTGTGTGATATTCTGCGAAAAAAGGCACCACACACAGGCCCATGTCACATCTGGCGCACTTATATACTGTGCCTTTTCTTTGGCTGCGAGAAGAACACAGGCGGCAGCGCAGCTGGGTTGATGATTTCACTGGCCAGTGTTTGTTATGGCGACTTCTTCTGAGGCTTGCTGATGTTGTTTCTCTTCTTCTTCTTCTTCTTCTTCTTCTTCCTCCTCCTCCTCCTCCTCAAAATAGTCTTCTACATCGCTAGCCGCAGCACCTGATTCCGAGTCAATGTCGACAACCAGAATTTCACTGATGGCATCTTCCTCAAGTTTTATTATTTTTCTGGCCATTGCTTGAGACCTACATTCATCTGCCTCGTTTAGACCACTGTGTATGACTAGGCATAGTTGCAGAAACGTAATACTAGTAAGGTATGAACGTCTTCTACAGTGACAGCAAAACATATCTAAAGCTACAGTGTGACTACTGTATAAAATTCCAGCTATTCAAGGGTGCCCAAGACATTACTAGATTGACAGCTGTGTGTTGCATGTTACTACCCCACAACCCCTACAGATTACCCCAGCACTACAAGAGGCATGTCTGTGGGCCCTCCTTTAGCTGTAAACATCGATTTTTGTGGATATCTCTGATTTTTTAGCATTAGTTTTGTCTGAATTATATGGGTACAGTATGCCACTGACAACCTTTCTGGTCGACGAAGAAAGTTCACTTCATAGGCCAGTGTTGATATTTCAACCCACAGTGAACCCCAGTGCAAACTATAAACAAAGATATGAGTGTCTAAACCATATTAGTCAGCTGAGACAGAATGTGCAGTTTACCTTGTGTCGACTTATAAATCGGGGTTTGTGGAGGGGTTTAGAAGGTGGACGGGGTACATTCTGGCTCCATAAAGAAACCCTGACCTTCAAGGGTCTTGCATCTTAGCAAGCCACAGCAGTTTATCGAATAGGAGTGAACAAAATTCGTCCAAACTTTGACACACTGTTTGCGACATCTTTATAAGTCATTCGGCAATTTAAAGGGATCACTTCATGATGCCTTTAGAAATCGTTTGGTGTTAAAGGGTTAATGTCTGTGATAAAACATTCTTCTGAAGTAAACTGAAGAAATGGCAGTTTATAACAGAGGCATTGATTCAGTATTTATTCCTTACTTTTGACAGAAAAATACAAGACTTGGGTTTATGTGTTCCGTTCATTACAAAAAGTTATCAACCATTAAATGCACGCACTGAGACATTTTGCAGTATAGCAAAACAAATCACATCATACAATTTGTTCCTATAAAATTTGTGTGGAACATAAATGTAACTAAAGATGTGATGAAATGTTAGTTCCTAATTACTATTAAATTCTGAGTTACAATTATTACTTCCCCCATTGTGCCAGAAAGGGATTGTGGGATTTCATTTATATCTGATAGCTTCATTTATTAGTGGCCATGGGATATAAAACCTAATTCAGTTGTTGTTATTTACATGTTGAATATTTCTTCTAGCTTGACATGGATACAGCTCACTTGGAGGAAAACTTCTCTGCTCTTCTAAAAAATGTAAACTCTATGAGACCAAATCGAGAAGGCCCATTCATTACAAAATGTTGTCTGGTTGCTCCACCCTCTCCAGAAAGGTTGAAAGTAGATTATAATCAGTATATAGAAGAAGATGCCAGTAAAAGAGAGGAAGAGGATGATGAAGAGGAGGAGAATGAAACTGATAAAAGTGAACTGGAGAAGACTAAAGCAGCAGTAGTAGGATAAAATTGTGTGTGCCTTTTCTAAAGCAGCAATTTAACATGAAGTTTATGTAATCTTTGTTGGAGAAAATACATCTTGCAGTGGGCAAACCTGATCTGGAAGTCTGGTTTAGTGGAATGGTGCAATGTTGCATTGAATACCGGTCAGCCAAACCTAACCTTTGGGTCAGTATTTGCCACTGACCATATTGTTCTTGTTGTACTTACTTGTATAAGCTGAATAAAATATGTTTATTTCACCATTACTGTGATCATTGCCTGTATCCTTCAGCATGTATTTTAAATCAGATCTACAGATATTGTATGTCACACAGTTTTTACTAAGCACAGGCAGCAGTCCATGGTGTCCATATTAAATAGTTTCGAGTTATAGCACATTATAAGACATTTGCAGAAGTGCCAAGCCAGCAGCCCAGTTTAAAATTAATTATGATACTCTGTCGACCACTTTATGTTGGGGATCCCAGCATATGTGATCATTTTCATGCAACATACATAATCTTTTTCAGAGAATCTAAGGACTTCAAGTTGTTATGCTTCCATAGTTACCATATAGCCATATTTTATTTGTGTGTGTATAAAAGATTTTTGGTGATCGAAGACACTGAGAAGGCTAAAGCGTGTACCACGTATGACAGAGATGAGAAATGCATGTTTAATATTTCATTCCAAAAGCCAAGATCTAGGTAAAGAAGTCTATTTATTTGGTTTTGTAGTTATATCAGCATATAATTACAAACAAAAGTCAATCCAGCAATATTCCTTCATGCTTACAGAGCAATCTCTCAGTTCCAAAACCAGTTCTGTTTCCTCTCCAACTAACATTTTTAAGGTGGGTAAGTTATGGAACATCAGACAGACAGTATGTGAGGAAATGATAAGAGCATGCAAAATTTTAATGTTAAACCTGGAAAGCTGCGGGTTTTTGAACAGGTAAATACAGGAGCCGGTTTCAAAGGACTTTGCTAATGAACATTGCTGTGCTAATATAAACTTTTCAGACACCTTCATTTCATATTGAGTTAGTATGGTGAAAGGAAGTGTGGTCTTCAGTTATTACATATGTTAAATTCTGGAAATGGTTGCCACTGTTTGGTTCAGAATCTTTTTTCTTCCCATTTGCAATAAAAAAACATGAAGATTAAATTACACAACAGTTTTTTGCCTGTTGTTTTGTACTGATGTAAAAATTGGTCCCTCACTTTATGGAAATAACATAGGCTAAGGCCAAATAGACTAAAGGTGTCTAAGAATAGGATGCTGAGGAAGATAATTAGTCCTAAGCATTAGGGACTAACACGAGGCCCGTGAAAATTGCATAACCGGGAGCTTCATGGTTTCTACACGTTACCAAGTGTCATTTGGGTATTAAAATTGCTGAGGATGTGATAGTTGGAACACACAATACACAAGGAAGAGAAGAGAAATGCATGCAGGATTGTGGTAGGGAAACCTGTAGGAAAGGGAGTGCTTGTAAGACCTAGGCACAGATAGGAGAATAACATTAAAATTGGTGCTATGGAAATAGGATTGCATCATGTGGACTAGATTTGTCTGGCTGAAGATTGGAATAAGTGATGGGCTGTTGTGAGCACAGTAATGACCCTTCTGGTTCCAAAGGATTGCAGGGAATTTCTTGACAGAATGAGAGTTTGTATGTTCTGAAATTTTCTTGGTGAGTAGATTCAACAAAATTCTCTCATGCTTAGAGTCTTATAAGGGGTTTCTATAAAATAATGTTTCACATTTCCATTTTCATACTTCTGATACATTTTACACATCAGAAACCTGATGGTGGAGATGGAGTTAGTTTTTGAAAAGGTGGATTACTAAATCAATTTTTGCGACTGCCAGTCCGAGAGAGACTTTTGTTGAAAACCAATAGCTTCACAAGAAAGCTCTGCTCCATGGAGTTGGTTGGTTAAATGTCTTAAAGTACTGCAATTCCAAAATTGTACTGGACACAATTCAGACCTCTGCCTCCTTAATGGGGTAAAGACACAATTCTACATAATAAAAGTTGTTCCTTACCCTAAGTGTGGGCCTTTGCACCACTGTACTTGATGTTCTGATGAAGATAATTCAAGAAATTAAAATTAAAATTGTTTGTTGTACCTTGCCATAAATTATTTGCCAAACCATTAACATCACAGCAGCAAGTGTAGAAAGATATTAGTAAAGAAAATGGAGTAGAAATAAATGCAGTGAAAACTAAGTATAAGTTCTTGTCCCACAATTAGCATATAGAACAAAATTGTAAGAAAAAATGTAAGTAATAAATTTTTGGAAAATCTGGCCAAGTTCAGATATATGGGAGTGACAGTAACAAAACAAAATTATGTCCACGAAAACATTTAAAGTTTATTAAATTCAAGAAATGCTGGCAAAATTGATGTTTCAAATCCTTGTACATAAGAAGAAAAATACGGAAGTATATGGAAAATTAGTTCTAATTTTTGATGTATAAGGATGTTAAACATGGTCTTTACCTTCAAAAGTTGATGATGACACAGACCACTGCTATCACAAGTGAGTATAAATCATCCATCGCTCCCAAGTACCTTTCATAGCCATTCTTCCCACCATTAATTGTTGCTGTGTAGCATGTGAGGATCGAAAATATCATAACCCCCACTTGACCCATTAAAGATAAAACTGTGATGACTGGCCCTTTCTATGTACATATTGTCACTGGTGTGGACTGCCTTGAAGATGGAGGCAGTAAACTCTACCGAACGTTGGTACCCGTAAACCAGTCTAGACGTCATTATGTACCGGAAGACGGAAACCACCTTCGTCATAGTTCTTAATTTAGTCAAGAGATGGTGGTAAAGTCGAGGCACCTGTCCGGTTGGAACATGAGGTTGGTGGCCTGATCCTGGTTACCTGGTCACCGCACGCCTGCGGCGGCTTCGCCACAGCAGCCGTTTCTCCAGTTCTGTGCTTTACAGCGAAGTGTGTGCTTGTGTTGTTGATTGCTTCGTGTGTAATTCCACATCTACAACATGACAATTAAATCGTTAATTTACATGTAATTTCGCATGACTATTTGTTTTATTAACAATTCTATTCTTTCTCATTACGGAATGTATCAGTGAATAGTGCTCAGTGATTCTCGATTTTTACTGGGTAAAAGTGAATGTTTTAGTGCCTTGTGCGTTGACTTAAAAAGGCCGTGGAAGTAAAATGCAACAGTTTAAAAGGTAACTACGGGCAGTGTGGCCTCCAAGGGATTTCAACGAGCAGACCAAGTATCGTACGGTAAGATTTCCTCCAACCAATATTATTAATCGGTAGTGGTAATCTTATGGCACGTGGTTGACCTTAAGTATTCAATATTTCATCCAGGGAGAAGATTAGTTTCAGCTGGTAGTCAGAAACACTACACTTTTCGTTAACGTAAGTAACTCATTTCGTAACAAACATGAAGGGTTTTTTTGTTAGTTACTACCAAAAATGTTATGTGTTGTTCAGATCAGATTGCCTGGTTAGCTTTAACCGGATGAACAAGTGAACGAAGCCTGGGAACATTCTACCAAAATGTTATTCTTTCTCCCCTCCCCAAATACAGTTTCTGTTTAGATAAAAAAAAAAAAAACAAACAGAATGAAAATTGCGCATGTTTACTTCCCATTATGTGCAAAATAATTTGCATCAACAGCCAAAGGGTGCTTCGAAAGAATATCCCAATTTGTGAGAAAACCGAGTTAATTATTTTGTAGAAATTAATTAGCAAGGGTGACTACATACCACATGAAACTCATCATTTGCACAGCAAGTAAATTAAAAATTATTACTTGCTTGCTTTCTTACGTATATTTACATGAAGGAATGACATTAAAAAATCTTGGAGCATCACCAACATGGCGTGTTTTCCTGTCACATATTTTTCTAACTTTACAAATCGCATCATCGGCATGGTTGTTGCTGAAGTCTAAAACAATATTTCAGACACGATGCTTTAAAATGTTGATGCGTCTCCGTCCAAAATTTCGTATGCCTAGCGCCATTAGATCCTCGGTAAGAGACAATGCTCGCACTGTCGTGTTATTATTGTAACTTCTGAAAAGAAAAAGAAAAGCAGCCTGTGACTGAAAATTTGGTCTCTTATTCCATTTGACGCCTGTAAATTATGTGCCGTCTGTCGGGATTACACTTTACAAATTCGCACATTCGATATGTTATTACTGAATGTAGGAATTAAAAAAAAAAACTTGGCGTTCGGGTGAAGTCCACTGTCATAACCTTCCTGCGAAGTTTCTTGAAATTACGGCTGGTGTTGAAAATGGAGAACACACAACAGCGCAGTAACATAGCAAGCCTATATTTTGGCGTTTCTTTTATATCTAAAGAGAAAAACAGCGGGCTTTTGACATCATTAGGCTCTCCACATTACATGTTCTCTGTGTGTGTGACTGTGTATCCCTCCAGTCCAAGCCGGCCAAACTTTCCGACAGTTATGAACATAGCTGTACTTCTTAGGACTGCAGGCAACGTGGCGGACGTACGAGCTTGTGAGGCTGAAGCGTCACTTCTGTTTAGGCCGTGAAATGAAGTATGATAATCACTGATCTAAAACATATCACGTTTGATAAAGTGGTTTTGTTAAGTTTTAAATTAACACAATGGCTGTCTGAGAAAAAAATCATTAGTTCGTGATTTGATGGCGGCAAATGGGGTATGTGAAATTTTGTGAGGATATGGTTCATACAAGTACAGACAAATTACAGAGAGCACTCATTTGACACTCCATGTTGAACCTGCTGCCTCTAGCGTCAAGTAAAGCTCCACTGCGTATGAAATATCCTTGTGAGTCAAGAAAAATGAATGTGCTGACAATCTTAACTTACACTGAATCTGTATTGCAATCAGAAGTAATTAAAATAATAGTAATCATAAAAAGAACAGTACATGAAAAGACATGATAGAGTGTGTGCACAACTACACTTCAACATATGCAAGAAAACAGGGGTACAATTGGACAAATATCACTGATATGAACATGTGCCAAAATTAGTAGAAACAAGTCAGGGAGGCAAGGTAACTATTTTGTGGAATCAACAAGTGCGAACTGACAGAACTATCCCAAACAACAAACCAGACATTATTAATCCGTGATAATGAAAAGGGAACATGTATGTTAATAGGGGCTGCAATCTCAGGAGACAGAAATGTGACTGAAAAGGAAGCCGAGAAGATTCTAAAATATAAAGACCTTACAATAGGAACACAGCACATGTGGAATGCAAAAACAAAGGTGATACCAGTAATAATGGGGGCGACTGGGACTATTTCAAAGTCATTCAGAAAATACGTGATCAACATACCAGGAAAACATGAAGTCAAGGAACTCCAGAAAACAACCATATTGGGCACTGCACACATACTTCGGAAAGTACTAATGTAAAAGTACAATAGATTCAACACAGGAACTAGCGATATAAGCACCATGAATAGTAACAACAGAATGGCTACAACACTCTATTCCCTAGGGACGTAGTTTGTCTCAGTAATATAAGTATAAATACCCTGCATAAAGGAGATGATGATAATAATAATAATACCATCTCCATTGCTGGTGACGATAGACCAAACACAACCGGAGAACGTGAAACATTTCAACTGTATCCCTAGCATGATAACAAGTTACGCATAAGTACACGTGACACTAAATGCAGGATTTCCGTGGCAAAAGCAGCAATGAACAAGAATATTTTTTATTCAACAGCAAATAGGACTTAAATTTGAGGAATAAACTAATAAGATGTTACATTTGGAGTACAATTTTGTATGGTGCTGAAACTTGGACACTTCTGAAAGTAGATCAGAAAAACCTGGATAGTTTTGAAGTGTGATGCTGGGGAAAGATGGAGAAAATCAGTTGCACCGATTATGTGAGAAATGAAATATTACAGAGGGTGAAAGAGGGAAGGAATATTCTACATACAATAAAAAGAAGGAAAGTTATGTAGATTGGTCATACATTGACTAGGAACTGCCTTCTAAAATACGTTATTAGGAAAAGAGAGGCATGTTTCACCTTTTTTTTATAGGCCACACAGGCCCTTAAGGTAATTAGAGGTATAGCTCTACTCTTTATAGGACCTCGGCACTAGATGGGGATGGGACGGTCAGCCCCACGCCCCGGCCATTTCTACCCCTGGGAAAGACCCGGTGCCCATTGTACAGGAGGCTGGGTGGGCCCCAGGGCCGGTCTGGACGGGCGGAAAAGCTCGTCCTCACCGGGATTCGATCCCGGACCATCCAGCCTGTAGTCAGTCGCTATACCGACTGATCTACCCAGCCCACAATGAAAAGAGAGGATACTGTAAATTGACAGAGGAAGCACTACATCGCACTCTGGGAGGACTTGCTTAAGGAGAGGTATAAACCTGCTGCAAGACTATGGATATAATGATTACAGATCCATAGAAATTTTAACTTCTGCAAAAAGAGCGTGGGCTTAAATTTTGTTCGGAAATCTTTGATTTTGTTAAAGGACGGTAGGCTAAAGGATGACGTAGGGTATTTAGAAATACGTTTCTCTCTGCCTTTTTTTGTATAATAAAAGGTATTTATGTGTCTGCCTGATGCTGTCGTAAGTCGTGAGAGTAGCAGTTCCAAATTTTGGCAAACGTTTGGAGACACCCACTGTCTATGTCGTACCATAAATATGCCATAAATTTAATAAATGCCATAAACATATTAAAAGTCGGCTCACGAGATTTGGGTCAGACCATGGAGTTTCTATCATTTGGAATTATGGGTTGAAATTTACTTTAAGCGAAATAAATCAAGATGTAAATCATTTGAAATGTTTTGTTCTAACGAATACAGCAAATAATAAATATAGAGAAAAATGTCTATTGTCAAGAACTAAAGAACAAAAGAAAAGGATTTATAAATGATTATTTTGTATTGAACTTTATTTGAATTGGCTTGCTCAAACATATCTTTTAGGCATGTTTAATTAGGTTGAAATGTAAAATTCAAATCCACAAATGTAAACACTATGGGATCCCAAAGTGGACAAAGCATCTGGTAACGAAATTGTATAGGGGCCTGAAGATGAGTAACATTTAGTCGAAACATGTAGCCTTACTCTATAATAAATAGATTGTGCTGACGTACGTTTGTGTAATACTAATTGTAAAATTCAAGGTATGAAAGAGAAGAACGGAGATGAAGGACGGAGACAAGAAAGAAATTATTTCTCACTGAATTCAAACGGCCATATCCACTACATTAACACATGATTTAAATTTACCGCATCCACTTACAAAACCTCACTGATTCTGCGTGCCTCTTCCCTAAAATATACTACTCTTTTCAGAAGGACAAGCGGGCAAATGTTAAGAACTTTAACACATTCAACGCATTTTCAGATACGGCAGCACTGCAGAAAAATGCTGGCATTTCAGTCTGTATAATTGGATGTATGTACTTGACAAGTGCTAAGGCACCAGACCCAAACGGACGAGGAGAATCGTGGATTTATGAAAGCGGACAGACCTGCTCTAGGAAAGGATAATTCCAAATGTGTATTAACGAGTGTTTCGTGGTCCAATAGCCCACTGAACATTCTTCGGGTTACGAAAAATAGTCGGCTTATTTGGCATCTTATTTATAATTTGTATGGAAGAGAAAATATTTGCGTATCAAATGTGGTGGAAAATTCTTTTGAAAAGAATAAGTGCTTGAAATACCAGCGTTTACATAAAGGAAAGGTGAAAGATGAACGCACATATTTTCTCACAATTGATTAAGGAAGCACCACACTATACAGAGTCTGGGAGAGAGTGGAAGGATAATTAATTCATTCTTAACCTTCAGCAATTATTGGAGAGGATTATATTAAAATTAATTTTAGGAATGTACATTGTGAAGGTGTTCTCTTGACGGCGCTGGCTCAGGGCTTTGTCCAAAGACAAACTCTTGTAATCACTCTGTTGATCCTTCGGGTTACATGAACAGAAATTCCTCTTAAACTTAAACGCTCAAAGCAAGAGAAGGTTAGTGTGTGTTTCAGATTGCTTTTCTATTATAGCAATATTTTGAAGTTAAAATCTTCACATTCTGCAGACCAGTATATCCCTTATCACTGAAAGCTCCCTTCGTTCAGGTGCGGCATCAACTGGGAGGCGCAGTTGAATGGATTGTAGAGCTGACCTCTGTAATTTTTGAGATGATGTGAACCTAGACGAACCCATCGAAATGCCATACGATGTGACGTCAGATCCACTTTTATGTGTTAACGAACATCTGAGGTGTCTTATGTAAAATAAGATATCTCTCTTCCATATGTTCACTTTGTAGGTTTCTCGCTTTTATTTTGCAAATTAAACGTATGATAGAGTGGGGTTCTGTATTCGTCCACTTATTTTGTTTCCGAATTCATTGAAGAATTCGAATTAATTTTGATATAAGCTACCTAACAGAAGAAATAAAGGTATTAAATATTCAAAACTTACATTAATATAATCGCCAACATATAGCGTATTATTTATTCAATACAAGCAATTTTATTATTTTATATTAAAATAAATGAAATTATATATAAGATGAAAACTTATCAATAAATAGATTTATTGGTAATTATTCATCTTATGTGTATAAAATTTTATTTTAAGGTAAGAATTATGTATATAAAGCCTGTAATCCAACAATCCTAAACTTATCTATAAATTAAATAAAAGATAAGTTTAGGATTTTTGGATTACAGGCCCAAAATTGTTCATATACGGTAATTATTGCCTGGGAAATCTCTTGTTTATATTGCCTCATTAGTATGAAATATTCATTTCCCTAATTATAACATAAAACTCGGTACAATTTAATTTTTGTACTTTGTAAACTGTCTTAAAAAAAAAAAAAGAGAGAGTAATGGCGAAGTCCAAACAGTAAACAGTGTGTTGCACCATCGTTGGAATTCTATAGCACTGAAATCATGTAGTCTTTGATTAAGAATCAGAAACAGTTTTGTGCTGAATTTTGAAAAGTGGTATTTTCAGACAAGTCCCTCTTTTTGGATAATATGATTAGATATGTGCCTTTCCTTTCTTTACATTATCAAATGACTTCCGGAAACTTCATTCCAGTCATTTTAAAGTCAGCAGGCACAGAATATTATTACCACTGAAACTAGTATAGAAATTCAATAGCAGTTGATGAAACACAAACTAAAGTAGTTGAAAATTTTAAGTGTTCCTCATGATTTTGTCGGGTGGTGGGTATATGGACTGGATAGGGCTGGCCCAGGATAGGGACAGGTGGCGGACGCTTGTGAGTGCGGTAATGAACCTTCGGGTTCCATGAAATGCGGAGAATTTCTTGACTAGCTGCAAACCAGTTCGCTTCTCAAGAAGGACTCTGCACCATGGAGTAAGTAAGTAAGTAAGTAAGTTGTCCAACGGAATCGCTCCCAGAAAAGGTTCTTGTGGAAGGGATTTCATCTTGTTATTTTGCTGCTAGTTTGGTGTAGTGTCAGTTGGTCATGCACGACTTGGACAAAACAAGTCGAATTACCGGAGAAAGGCAGAAAGCACGTCAGTTTGTCGTACCTGCCGCAAGGGGGTAAGGGGGGACAGGCTTGCAGGAGGGATATTCTGCTGTGCATTTATTTATTTGTAGTACAGGTTCTCGATGTTAACAGGAAATATTTTACGACCGTTACTGTACGTGGGCGATCATCTGACTGAAGGTAATGACTTTAGCTGAACGCGTTACTTTTTAGTATTCTGCAGGGCAGTGTCGTAGTCCTGGCGGTTGATTGCCAGCCTTTCACCGCAGAGGGCCGAATTCAGTATGAGGGAATTCCATACGTGATTTGTGGAATAAGTGCCAAAGGCGCAAGGTTTTGCACAAAGACTCGGCTTTCACCTGTAAATTAACATTCCATCAATGCTTTATCAACCAATGATGTCTCACAAAATAAGACCCATTTAAGACCTCAGTACCGTACGAATCATTCAAAAAGTTACAAAAAAAATAGTATTCGGCAGAGTGATCTTACTGACCGCCTCTGTGGTCTAGTGGTCAGAGTTTCTGGCTACAGATACAGAGGTCCTGGGTTCGATCCCCGGCGCTACCAGATTTTCTTAGTAGTAGTGGGTCTGGAACGGGGTCCACTCAGCCTCGTGAGCCTCGTGAGGTCAATTGAGGAGCTACTTGAATGAAAAAAGTAGCGGCTC
>Ga0123354_10013704_pt1 | contig 12594 bp, 11 predicted proteins | sample TergutLab28metaG_2_FD_97872 | JGI IMG/M metagenome (GOLD analysis project Ga0123354, IMG submission 97872) | Labiotermes labralis P4 segment gut microbial communities from Petit-Saut dam, French Guiana - Lab288 P4 | ecosystem: Host-associated > Arthropoda: Insects > Digestive system > Gut ... | reverse complement strand
TGCGCGGCTGCTTTCCATATCTCCTGAGCAGATGTCCTACATCACCAACGCGGAGCCGGGCTGCGGATTGATGCGTTATGGCAGCAGCCTCGTGCCATTCGTCAACCGCTGGCCGAAAGACACGGAACTGTACCGGTTGATGACTACGAAGCCTACCGATGAAGGGGCTTGGAACAAGGAGGGTGGCAATGTCTGAGGGCAGGATCAGGACGAAGGAGGTTACGAGGGGTATAAAGACGATCGACAGACCCAGGATCCTTTCGGAAAGGGTTAGAAGTATCGCGAGAAATAGTATAGGCGAGATTAGGAGGGAAGCCTCGGAGGTATCTTCGAATGATAGCGGCAGGCGCATGTCTGCTGAGGCGAGTGCGACCGGGAAAGTAACTAATACGGTCAAGGCGGTTGCCGGTGTTTCTTTCATATCTTCTTCCAAGTCAAGAAGCCATACTGCCAAAAAAGTAAATGAATCCTACCGCAAAGCTGCGGGCGTGGCCGGTAAAGCCGCGCCCCCGGCTAAGGCCGGGCATGATAAATACCGCATGAGGCCATATACCGTAAAAGGCCGGGATACAGCACGGAAAAGCCTTCTCTACCAGAAAAGCAACGCTCAAAAGGCAGTAATGCAAGGCAGGCGCCTGTTCAGGGCGAAAGCCGTAAAGATGGCGGCGACGTCCGCTAGAACCATTAAAAAGGCCGGGGCTGCAGTCATGCGGGCGCTTCGCGCTATAATCGTCGCTACGAGAGGCCTGATCACTCTGATCATGGCGGGCGGTTGGGTCTTACTCGTCATCCTTATAGTTATTGTGCTTATCGCGGCGCTTGTGTCTTCGCCGATCGGTATCTTTTTTTCTAATGATCCGGGGCACGGCGGTATGACAACAAGGGAAGTAGTCATGACTCTGGGTGATGAGTTTTCTGAATACATCTTAGGTATTGAAGAAAGTAATCCCCACGACGAGCTTGTGGTTGTATATACCGGAGGTGCTTCCCAAATCGACTGGAAAGGCGTTCTTGCCGTTTATGTGGCTACGGTAAATCAGAATGGGTCTGATTCAATGGACGTCGTCTCTTTTGATGAAGAGAAATTGGACATACTTCGCGGCGTCATGTGGGATATGAACGCGGTGTCGCATAATTTGATTTATGAAACACGCGAGCGGACGGTTACAAAGACCGGCGAGGATGGAAAACCAGTAGAAGAAACAGAGACATTCACGATTACGATACTTAAGATCACTATCACGCAAAAGGGCCCGGAAGAGATAGCGGCCTCGTATTCGTTTTCGGCAAATCAAAACAAAGCGCTCACCGAGCTTCTAAGCCCTGCGTTCGACACTCTTTGGGACGATCTGCTCGGCGGTTTTGTAGCTGGCGGAGGAATAAGAGAGCCGTCAAAGGACAGGGTTTCTATCGGTCCTTTTACATGGCCTCTTGAAACAGAAGGGGCAATTACCTCATTTTTCGGTTGGCGCGAGGATCCTTTTACAGGAGAGACAGCGTATCACAGCGGCGTCGATATCGCGGTTTCAGATGGGACGCCAATTCTTGCGGCGGCAGGCGGAACGGTTATCGTTGCTAATGGGCTGGACACATATGGCGGCGGATATGGATACTATGTAAAGATACGCCATGCCGGAGGTTATGAAACCCTATATGCTCACTGCTCTGCTATCTCTGTCAGATCCGGTGAAAGTGTTAAGCGAGGTCAGATAATAGGTTATGTTGGGAATACCGGACGTTCTAAGGGTAATCATTTGCACTGGGAAGTCTATTTGAACGGATCTACTAAAGATCCGTTGGCATTTTTCGTTTAAGTTACAATTAAGCCATTCTTTGTAACATTCGTATTAAACTGCTATTAAGCTGCTACCTATGCCTTATATTGATCGGCCATACAGCGATGATTATATTTCTCTTATGTGGAATGGGATCGACTACTATAGTGATGTTTGTATTATTATCTTTGATGAGATTGCAGAATAAACTGACAACATGTGGAAGAAGGTACTGTAATGAAAAACTATAATATCATAATTGTTCTGATGATTGCATTATTGCTTCTGGCAGCGTGTTCGAATGGCGATAGCAACAACAGCCCGCCATTGCCTGATGATAGTTCACAAACTGCCGTAGCAGATGATAGCAATACTACTGAAGTATCGCCACCCGGACTCGATCCCGCTTTCTATACGGAATTTGAGGAAAATCGTATGTCCTATATTCTTTTTACAGACGGGAAATTTGTTTATCTAAACGGACTAGAAGGAATATATCGAATTGATAGGGATGAAACAGCCGCCGCCGAATTGATTTTCACGCCTGAAACCGGAATAGTCTTCGATATGGTTGTGTATGGCGATATGATCTTTTATGTTTAGTACCAATCGCCCGAGTTGACCGGAGGCGATCCTTTGTCAACTCTTTGCAGATATAGCATTGTAGATGGGGAAATCGTAATCCTTGTAGATGATATACAACTTAACGATATCAGTCTGCGAGAGAATATCTTATTCAGGACAGTTTCAGAAACACCCGCAGATGGCCCAGGATTTGTGAATCACGAGGTAATATATAGAATCAATGATGATTATAGCTTAACCGAACTTGAATCTGATCCGAACCCTCCGCAGGGGCGCCGATATTTCACGGTATACCATGACGAAGGTTCACATGATCTATTCTCAGAAAATGCTGATGGATCTGATCGTATTTTGCTTGCCAATGTTGCCTTTAACAAGTATATGGTTGCTTACAATAAGATTTTCTATTTTTCTTCAGGTGATCCTGATCATTTCGACGAACTATGGTATGTAAATCCCGACGGTACAGACGCGACCCCTCTCTCTTCCGGCAATCCGGATTGGGATGAATTGTATCAAGACATTTTTTGGAGCAGTGTCTGGCTCGTTGATTTTGATAAAGAGTATATCTACTTAACTGTAAGCGATCCGTATAGTAACGCGGCTTCATTCTTCCGTATGAGCTACGATGGTAAAGATAGGCTCAATTATCCGGAGTTCCTCCGTGATTATCCTTGGCATGAACGTGCTCCATTTGAAGTTATGGCCGGTTGGATATACAGTCAAACCGATTTTTCCAGCCTTCTCATGCGGATGAGGACAGACGGTTCCGGCCAGCTACAAATCGAGCCGTTTGAATAGAATTAGATAAATATTAGATATTAGATTTTGAAATATTATTCGAAATACTTACACTAAATGCAGGTCATACAGGTTGTCAGACTAAACGCATGTCTGCGCTTCACTTTGACAATTATCTCTGTTAATAAATTGTTTATAAATAGTTTATTGACATATGCCATGTTGTATTATATATCTAATACAATAATACATCGTTGCTTTCAAGACAAATCGTTTGCATATTTAGCGGAAGAGGTAAAAATATGAAATGGGTATTTAATAAGAACCGGCCCATATACACACAGCTGATCGAACACTTGCAACGCGGAATCCTCACAGGCGAATATCCGCAGGACAGTACTATACCAAGCGTACGATTACTTGCGCTAGAAGCCGGTGTAAATCCGAATACCATGCAAAAGGCATTGTCTGCTCTCGAATTACAGGGGCTCTTGTTTTCGAAAAGAACGATTGGCAGATTCGTTACAAATAACATACAGGCTATTGAGAATCTAAAGGAGAAGCTTACGATTGAACAAGTTGATATGTATTTTAATAACATGAAGCTTATTGGAATAGGAGAAAAAGAAGCAGCAAGAATCATTACATCAAAGGTTAAGAAAATTGGCAATGTGGATACTGAAAAATTTTATACTTAGTTTATGTTTTTTTATAGCCTGTTAACTGCTTAGTGATATTGTTGGATAAGTTTAGTATAGGAGGCAAATAAATTGACAATCAAAAAGCGTCTGTTTATATCAAATATATTGATGATCGTGATTCCGCTTATCATATCAGTTGTAACTGTTGGGGTGAGTTTTTTAGTGCTTGACGCTTTTACCGACGGATCATTGATGGAAGCGATCAGGCCGATTCGGCCAATGCCGGGGTTCGAAAAACCATATCTGGATATACATATGTTTAGAGGCCCGATAATTATGATTGTCTCTTTTATTGTGGTCTTGCTCATAACAAATAGCTTCCTTACGAGGTTTGTTTTTAGAAAAATCAGGCAGCCGCTGGAAATGTTGTCGGGCGGTGTTCGCCAAATAAGCGAGGGCAATTTAGACTATAGAATCGAATATAACGAAGATGATGAATTTAAGCCTGTGTGTGAAGATTTTAACGATATGGCTGCCCGGTTGAAAACCTCGACAGAGGAAGTACAAAAGAACGAGGAAAACAGAAAGGAATTGATTGCAAGCATTTCGCATGACCTGTTGTCCCCTCTGACTTCAATCAAAGGATTTGTAGAAGGCCTGCGTGATGGTGTTGCAGATACTCCTGAAACACAGCTTGAATATATAAATATCATCAACCAGAAAACAGACGATATAAAAAGCATGGTATCGCAGTTGTTTTTCTATTCTAAGATTGACATGGGAAGCTACCCGGTACATCTGGACAAACTTAATATATCGGATGAGCTTTATGATTTTATCCTTGCGTCATGTGGAATATATCTTGAAAAAGGACTTTCGATCGAGGTTGGAAAAGTTCCTGATAATAACTATATAAATGCGGATCCTGTGCAACTGAGAAGCGTTTTCGCGAATATTCTCGACAACAGCGCAAAGTACAAAGACAAAGAGAATGCTAAAGCAATAATAAGCTGTACGTCCGACGACGGTAAGATAAAAATCGTATTTGACGACGACGGGCCGGGCATACCGGAAGAAATGCTGCCGAGAATTTTTGATGTTTTTTATCGTGTTGATCCGTCGAGAAGCAATCCGCACAAGGGGAGCGGTTTAGGGCTTGCAATCGCAGCCAAGGCATTGGAGAGAATGAACGGGGAAATAAGCGCTGAGAATATACCCGGAGGCGGGTTGCGTCTGATTATTGTAATCCCGGAAGTGAAAGGAGAATTATCGGAATGAAAAAGATCCTGATAATCGAAGACGATCCCGAGATCGCAAAACTTGAAAGAGACTATCTCTCCGTCAATGATCTTGATGCCGAGATTGCCAGAAATGGAGACGAGGGTATAGAAATGGCGCTTACCGGGGATTACGATTTGATCCTGCTCGATCTAATGATGCCAGGAACCGACGGGTTCGGCGTATGTAAAAAGCTTCGTGAGACAATGGATATCCCTATTATTATGGTGACGGCCAAGCAGGAAGATATTGACGTTATAAAAGGGCTTAACCTGGGTTCGGACGACTACATCACTAAACCTTTTTCACCTAATGTACTTGTAGCTCATGTAAAAGCAAATATTTCTCAATATGAGCGATTGAAACAATCAGGGGGAATTAAAACAGAAACAATAAGTGCCGGGAATATCAGGATCGAAACCGGCTCCCGCCGGGTATATGTCCGGGATAATGAAGTAGAGGTTAAGAACAAAGAATACGAACTTCTACTCTTCCTTCTTATGAATATGAATATAGTGTTCAGTAAGGAAACGCTGTACGAACGGATATGGGGCTTTGATGCCCTCGGGGATAATGCCACTGTCGCCGTACATATCAACCGTCTGCGCGAAAAAATCGAAGAAGAACCTTCCAATCCAAAGTACATCCAGACAGTATGGGGAGCGGGATACCGTTTTGTAACATAAAGCAGCGTTCATTGGAATAACTAAATAATCCTTTTATTTACCGGCCAATCGCGGCCGGTTTTATTAATGCAAGTTTATAAACAGTTTATGAATAGTTTATTCCTGATTTATGGAGAGTTAAATATGTGATGTTACCGTAAGAATAACGAGAAATAGAAAAATGTATAGCGCACCATATTGGAGGTTGGCAGGAATGATCGAATCGGGACAATTAACAAAAAAGAAGACAGATTCTTCTTTTATTAAGCGACATAAAAAACTATTCGTAGTTTTGATTATAGTTGCTGTGGTCGTTGTGGCAGGACTAATATTCATGACCGGTATGGGCACAGCCGGTGCGTCAACGCAGCCCCCGCAGACCGTCACGCTTCAGCGAATGGATCTTGAGCAGATCGTAAGCGGAACGGGAACGCTGCAAAGCAGTATGACCCGCGAGGTTACCAGCAGCCTTTCATACGACATTATTGATATATACGTACAGGAAGGCGATCAGGTAATGATGGGACAGTTGCTTGCGCGGCTTGATACCAGCCAGCTTGACTCTGATATCGCTGAAGTAAGAAAAAGCATTTCGACCGCTGAGGCGCAAGACGCCTTATCACTCTCGCAAGCTGAGCGTAAAGTACAAGACGCTATTGACCAATACAACATAGATTCAAACAGGCTAAACAATGAAATCAATAAAGCAAATACTCGTCTATCTAATGCCAAATCGGATAGGGATAGTGCAAAGTCTGACATGGATAATAAAAAGAAGCTGATGGATCAGGCGAACGCAGCTGTAAGCAGCTATCCTCCAGATGGTGATCCCAATCACGACCCGGTTGAGTACGCAAAGCTTGTTCAAGCCGCCGCCGACGCGAAATTGGCTTACGATGCTGCCGCAGCAAAGTACGAGTCTCAAGTAGCCTCAGTTGACCAGGCGCAAACAGCTTATGACACCGCAGTGCAGCAGAGAGATACGACTTTGCGTCAGAGTAATCTTTCAATCGAGAGTGCACGCGATGCTGTTAATACTCAAAAGCTGAGAGATAGCGCATCCACCTATCGTTCACAACTGACAGCATATCTTGATAATCTTGAGGATTGCGAGATCGTGGCGCCTGTAGCGGGAACGATAACCTCAATGACTGCTGAGATAGGGATGAGTTTGGGAGGCGGCGGGGGTGGTTCTATGGGCGTTGCTACTACAGCGATTTCCGGCTCCTCTGCTCTTTTTACTATCGAAGACATAAACCGTCTCGAAATTAATTCCAGCGTACCGGAGTATGACGCTGTCACTTTACGCGTGGGGATGCAAGCGGAAGTCTTTACCGACGCTTTTGCGAGTTTAGAGTGGAGAGGCGTCGTAAAAAGCATATCAACGAGAGCGACAGATGAAGACGGAAACTTTTCGATCGTTATCGAAATAACATCACCGGTTGAAGAGCTTGCTATTGGAATGACTGCAAAAATCAATGTGATAACAAATTCTCAAAACAATGTATTCGCTGTGCCGTATGACGCCGTCACCAAAAATGAAAGAGGCCAAAGCATTGTCTACGCATACTCCCCTGAAATGATGTTTCCTGAAGGCGGTGACGGCGCGCGGCCCGGCCTGGGAATAGGTGCAGGCGGGGGCTCAGGTATGCCGGCTGGCGGTAGGCCCGGCGCGGACGCAGCCACCGGTCCGATCGGTACCCCGATAATTGTAGAAACCGGCATGGAGACGGAATACTACATTGAGATTTCCGGGGATGGGTTGGAAGAAGGGATGCTGATACTGGCTGATCCTGAAGGTAGGAATGTTAGCAGTAATACCGGCGGCGGGTTCATGTTTGGAGGCGGTTTCTGATATGGCGGCGATAATCCAAATGGAGAATATCAAGAAACGGTATTTCGAGGGCATGGAGAATGAAATACAGGTTCTAAATGGTATCAACCTTTCAGTAGACGACGGCGAGTTCATTTCCATTGTCGGGGAATCGGGCTCCGGTAAATCCACGATCATGAATATACTCGGGATCCTCGACAGGCCGAGCGAAGGCGACTACTACCTGAACGGCATCGATGTAAGCCTCGAGTCCGACCGGGAACTATCCTTTATACGCAACAGAGAGATAGGGTTTGTATTTCAGACTTTCAACCTGATAGGCCGCAGTACGGCCCTTAGCAATGTAGAATTGCCACTACTCTACGCAGGGATATCAAGCAGCAAGCGCAGGCAGCGGGCAAAAGAATTGCTGGGAATGATCGGCATGGCAGATCGAATGCACCATCAGCCAAACGAGCTGTCAGGTGGGCAGAAGCAACGCGTGGCGATAGCCCGCGCTATGGCAAACGACCCGGCGATCATTCTGGCTGACGAGCCTACAGGAGCGCTCGATTCAGAGACCGGGCGGCTCATCATGGATATCTTTTCAGATCTTCATAAGAATAGCGGCAAAACCATTATTCTGATTACCCACAACCAGACGCTTGCGGAGGAAACGGAGCGCATCGTCACGCTTAAGGACGGTAATATCGTCGGTGAACGCAAGGGAAGCGGCGAAAAGGCGGTGGCAGGATGAATTTGAAAGAAAACATACTTCAGGCCCTGGCAAGCCTAAAAGCAAATAGAATGCGGGCTTTTCTCACTATGCTCGGCGTCATAATCGGCATAGGTGCCGTTATAGCTATTATGACCCTGGGCGATTCTGTTACAGGGTCGGTAACTGACAGTATGTCAGGCCTGGGGGTCAACAACGTCACCCTGTCCCTGCAGAGCAAGAATGATGAAGGCCGGGGCGGCATGAGGGAGATGATGGGCTTCGGCGGTGGGACTTCCGCCGGGGAAGAAGACCTAATTACAAGTGAGATGCTGGATGAGCTCAGGGCAAACTTCCCGGACGAAATACGCTCTGTCAGTATCAGTGATTCCGTCGGGAGTGGACAAACTACATCCGGCCGCCTGTACGCCAATCTGAGCCTGTCAGGCGTTAACGAGGAATACGTTATCGCAAACAGTATAACAGTCGCGTCCGGCAGGTTTATCAACAGCCGGGATGACGAAGGATCGAAAAAAGTGGCGGTGGTCAGCGACAAGCTCGCCGGCAATATGTTTGGCTCGGGCGACCCTCTTGGACAGCAAATCACGATTACAGTCGGCAATCATGTCGGGGTATATACCATCGTCGGCATCTATGAGTATCAGGCTAACGCCATGATGGGAGGGCAAACAGTATCGGATAAGGATCTTTCTACCGAGGTGTATATACCGCTTTCGACTGCGAAGAGGATAACCCGCGTAGATGGCTTTCAAAGCGTTACGCTTATAACAAACAGCGGCGTCGATACCGCTACTTTTATAGAAGACGCCACGCATTTCTTCGACAGATTTTATTCCCGCAACGAAGACTTTGGCGTCAGCTTTATGAGCATGGAAAGTATGATGGACACTATGACAAGTATGCTTAGTACTATTCAACTAGCCATAGCTGCTATAGCAGGCATATCGCTTTTAGTCGGCGGGATTGGCGTTATGAATATCATGCTGGTCTCGATTACGGAACGCACAAGGGAGATAGGTACGAGGAAGGCCATAGGCGCGTCAAACGGTGCTATTCGAATACAGTTCGTTGTGGAAGCTATCATCATATGTCTGATCGGCGGTTTTATCGGGATTGTGCTCGGCATCGTGCTGGGATCTGTAGGAGCGAGCATCCTGGGGACCCCGGCGACAGCGTCCCTATCCAATATCCTGCTGGCGACAGGGTTTTCGATGGCTATCGGCGTGTTCTTCGGTTACTACCCCGCGAATAAGGCGGCTAAGCTCGACCCGATCGAAGCGCTCAGGTACGAGTAGCCATATTTTATATGCTCTACAATTCACTTAAAAATGTTCTTCCAGAATAACCTCCGGAAAGAAAGTGAATGAAGAGAATACGGCCCCCGTTTAGTGCGAGCGGGGGCCGGATATTGAAAGACGGGAGACTATGAAAGAGAAGATCAAATACACAGGCATTGAATTGATGGGGATCGCCCCTGTAGGAAAGGCCATCATTAACCTTGCGCTGCCGATGATCGTTGCTATGCTCGCGCAAGCGGTTTACAGCTTGACAGATATGTTCTTTATTGGGCAGACGGGAAACCCGAACATGCTCGCGGCTGTTTCGCTTGCCTTCCCGATATTTATGCTATCGCAGGCAATAGGTAACATATTTGCGATAGGCGGATCGAGTTATATTTCAAGAAAGCTCGGTGAAAAGCAGGAAAGCACGGCGCTGCATACATCTTCGGTCTCTTTTTATATCGCGCTTTTCGCTGGAATCCTTATTTCTATAGTGCTATATATTTTCAGGAACCCGATAATATGGATCATCGGAGCGAGCGACGCGACCTTCGGATTCACCCAAGACTATTTTCAAATAATCGTTTTGTCTATTGGCTTTGCTACCACTGGCGTCGTTATGAGCGGAATAATGCGTAGCGAGGGAGCGGCGAAAAACGCTATGATCCTTCAGCTCATAGGGATTATATTGAATATATTATTCGACACGATCTTTATTCTGGGGCTCAACATGGGAACGACAGGTGCCGCCTTGGCGACTGTAATAGGCCAAGGAGCGTCGTTCATTTACGGGATTTACTATTTCGCATCGAAAAAATCGATCCTTTCGATAAGGCTACCGGATTTCAAGCCAGATAAACCCATTATGGGACAAATACTATCCATTGGGATCCCTGCGGGTGCTAGCAGCATTATCATGAGTGTTTCAAACATCCTATGCAACCGTATCGCTGCGAGCTACGGAGATTATGTTGTCGCCGGGTACGGTGTTCAAATGCGAATAGCAAGTATTATTTTTATGATTGTCCTGGCGCTTGCAATGGGATACCAGCCTTTCGCCGGATATAACTATGGCGCCAAACAATTTTTGCGTCTTCGACAGGGGTTCAAGCTTACGCTCATATACTCTTCGGTATTATGTATTATCGGCAGTTTTGTTCTATGGTTATTCGGCCCTGATTTGATCAGGTTCTTTATCAATGACATACCAACAATCGAGGCAGGCGCCGTTATGCTGCGCGTTTTTATTTGGGGGCTTCCTTTCATCGGCGCCCAGATGACGCTCATGGTGTCGTTCCAGGCTCTCGGCAAACCTATTCAGGCTATGATAATTACTTTGGGCCGGCAGCTTCTGTTCTATATCCCGTTGCTATACCTGCTTAATTATACGTTCGGTTTCAGCGGTTTTATCTGGGCCCAACCCATTGCCGATATTCTTACAACGATAATAGCTATTGTGTTGGGTTTATCGTTGTTTAAGATCCTTCGCGACACTGATAGTGTTTTTTCTAATCAAATATAAAAGAGGATCTGCATTAAATAGAAAAACACATCATCCACTTTAAGATTAGTCAGGTAAGTCACGATACCTTAAGTGGATGATTTGCACCCAGACCCCGCTTTGTGCGGGGTTATGGTTATTTATTTTCTAGTCATGAATAAATCGGAATAAAATGGCATAAAAATGTTTCAACACTAGAAACAATGGGTATATTTCTAATGTGACTTATCTGACTACCCCGCATTATGCGAGGGTTCAATCAGCACTTTCTACATTGCTGAAGGAACGAAACGATAAGTCGCCTTTTTAATTCTTCTAGTTTCAAGACAGCGTTTCTCCTTTCAATACCAGATCAGTGCGTAAATAAAGAAAAGAGACAAGCATCATGTCCTCCCTGGGTGGCAAGATTCTTAATGTCGTTAGTATTTAGTTTTGCTAACGGCCGAAAGGTTTTACCCATTTTGTGGTTCGTCAGGACCGCCTTGCTATAAATCGCCTAAATTCAAGCAATATTATATAAACCCATGCCCCTGCTTTTTTCAAAAGAGCGGGGGTTTTTCTTTATATCGCGCGCGAGCGCCGCCTTTCCGAATCCGGAAATCATTTCACGGATTTGGAAGGAGGCATACGATGCCAAAGAAAGAACATTTATTGCCGGTGTATAACACGGCAACAAAAGAATATGAAACTGTAAGTCTAAACGAGGAACAATACAACGCGGTTCGTCGCGGGAAATGGAATCAAAAGGCGCACGACCGCAAGTTTTACAAACATGAGATTCAGTTCAGCGGTCTCATTGGCGGAGACGATGAAGACGGATATGGGTATGAAAGTTTTCGTGAGTTTATTTCTGCTCACGATGACCCTGAATACATTCTTGAGAGGCTTTTTGCCATGGAGGCCATTGCTGATGCTTTATCTCTACTTAACGAAGAAGATCTGGCTCTGATCGTGGCTCTTTTCGTCAGTGAAAAGACAGAACGCGAATACGCTAAAGAGATTGGTGAGAATCAAGCCAAAATCCATCGCAGGAAGATGAAAATCCTAAAAGTTCTTCGAGAAATGATCGAAGATAAATAAATTTTCGGTTTATGTGAATCAAGATGCCGATTTCTTTCCCTATACATATAGGAGAAAAGAAATGCGTCTCCGAAAGTATTTTGACAATTAAATAGCCATTCATCAGGCACATTCCCGTCGCTGCGTGTAAAAAGCGAAAGCCACAGACAGGGGGGCGCGATGACGCCGAGAGTGTACGAGGACAGTATTCTGACCCGTACGCTCCCGGTAAAGCGATAAACCTACCTGCGAAGGTCGGATAGCAACCGGCATGGCGACGACCGGCGGCGGGGACAATGATACTCCTGTCCAGCCACAGCCCAATTTTGGATCACGCAATGGGGACAGCCGCATGAGACCCATGCGGGGGTTAAAATCCCGTGGAGCCTTCTCGCTAAAGGCCGTCTGATGTTTCCCTTTTGCGGTGGGAGCCGGGTGGAAATAATCGCAAGTTTTTTTTCGCCGCTGTTTGTATAGACAGACAGCGGCAGCATGGAACCGTGATGGGCGGGCAGAATTA
>Ga0123354_10013703_pt1 | contig 12594 bp, 16 predicted proteins | sample TergutLab28metaG_2_FD_97872 | JGI IMG/M metagenome (GOLD analysis project Ga0123354, IMG submission 97872) | Labiotermes labralis P4 segment gut microbial communities from Petit-Saut dam, French Guiana - Lab288 P4 | ecosystem: Host-associated > Arthropoda: Insects > Digestive system > Gut ... | reverse complement strand
CAACCGCTTCATGAAAGGGCTGTATGTATGCCTGGGTCGGCTTCACCAGCACCGCCATCGACTACCAGCCGCTGCCCCGCGCGGGCGGGCGCTCGCACTACGGTTTGCGCGGCGCGTTCGCGCTGGCGCTCACGGGCATGGTGGCGTTTTCCACCGCGCCGCTGCGGCTGATCACCGCGCTGGGCCTGCTGCTGTCGGTGGCCTCGCTGGGCTACGGCGCATGGGTGGTGCTGGAACACTTCCGTTCGGGCCAGAGCGTGCCGGGCTACGCCACCATCGTGGCCGGGATGATGTTTCTCTCGGGCATCCAGCTGCTGTCGCTGGGCGTGCTGGCCGAATATGTGGCCCGCATTTACGAGGAAGTCAAACGCCGGCCGCCGTACCTGATCGACCAACGCGAAAGCGGCGGCCTGCCGCCCAGGCCCGCGGCGGTCGAGGCCGCGTCGCCATGAATGGCCCGCTGGAACCCGGGGCCGCCGCCGATGCAGGTCGGTTGCGCGCGCTCCACCCCGGCCTGTGGTTCCTGGCCGTCGGCACGGCGGCGGCGCTGACGCACCTGGCGGTCTTCACCCTGGCGCGCCGCGTGGTGTGGGCCGAAGTGGCCAACCCGCTGGGCTTCGTCGTCGCCTTCTGGGTCAGCTTCTGGGGCCATCGCTGGCTGAGTTTCCGCGACACCGGCACGACCGTCGGCCAGAGCCTGTGGCGCTTTGCCATCACCGCGCTGGCGGGTCTGGCGAGCAATGAAGTGTGCTTCGTGCTGTTTTACCGCGCCCTGCACTGGTGGCCGTCGCTGGCCTGGTTCGCGGCGGCGGCGCTGGCCGCCGCGCAAACGTTTGTTCTGAGCCGCTTCTGGGTATTCCGGCGCTGACCTTCACCCTTGGCGCCAGGCCGCTTTGCCGCGCGCCAGCGTCACGCCATGCCGCGCCAGGGCGTCGCCGAATGCCGTGCTGCCGAGGTGGGCGAACTCCCGCGCCCGCGCGGGCGCAATGGGGTCGGCAAGGTCGCTGCGGGCGGTGGGGTCGGCGGGGTGGCACATCAGCACCGAGCCTGCCGGGGCGCGGGCCAGCCAGCCGTCCATCAAGGCCGCATAACGGGCCGGGCCGCCAGCAAAGTCGTACACGCCCCACAGCGCCGCCGCGCAGGGCAGCGTGGCGCGCGACGCCTGTCGGGCCAGCGCCGCCGCGCCCAGCGCGGTGATGACGCGGCCCTTGAGTCGCGCCTGCCGCGCGTCGATGCGCGAAATGCGCAGCCAGGGCGGGTCGTTGGGGTAGCGTCGCGCCAGGGTTTCGAGCAGCGCCTCGCGGATACCAGCGAATTGCTGCACGTGCTGGTGCCCGTCCACGTGATCGGGCGGCGCTTGCCACGCGGCTTCAAAAGCGTCGAGTTGGCGCTCGATGGCGACACGCGCCCGCGTCCGGTCGAACCCGCCGCCCAGGGCCGACGTGGCCGCGCGCAGCATCGCGCGCGCCAGCGGCAGGCCGTGTCCGGCGGCCATGGCGAACGGACTCGTCCAGTCCAGATGCAGCCCTACGTCGATCTGCCCGCGCAACTCGCGCAGCGCGGGCGCGTCTTGCGCCCAGCGCGGCGATAGCGTCATGGCGCTGGTCGCCGTCAGCCGCCCAGCTCGGGCCAGCCGTGCGATGCCGAGCGAAACGGCACCGCTGGCGGCGTAATCGTCGGCGCAGAGGATGAGGGGCTTGGAAGTCGGTGTCACGGCACGCCGGAGGCGGGCGGGTTGCTTTTTGCTGCCAGTTGCCCCCGGGCCGCCGATGATGCCTTAATTGGCAGCGCGAATCACTCCGCAGGCCAGGCGCGGGCCGGCGTTGCCGGTGGGCTGGGCGTTCACGTCGTCCGGGTCGCGGTGCACGATGACCGCCCGGCCCACGATGCTGTTGGGGCCGGTCAGCGTGAGCGACTTGCTGCTGAACGACACGCGGGCGGTGCCGCTGGCGTCGGCCATCAGCGGCGGCAGGTCGCCCAGGTGGTGGTGGGCGCTGCCCGCCGCGCCGTGCGGTTCGTTGGTGGGGTTGAAGTGGCCGCCGGCGGAAAGGAAGTCGGGGGCTGAGCAGTCGCCTTTTTCATGTACATGGAAGGCGTGCGGCGCATTCGGCTTCAGGCCGCTGATGACGCCGTTGACGCGCACCGTGTCGCCCAGTTGCGAAAACTCCAGCGTGCCGCGCACCGGCAATTGCGGGTTGGGCTGTGCTACGCTGGACGAAGCGGTCAACTGCGCGGTGGCCGCGATGCGCGCATCGCCCTGGCTGGGCGTGGAGCAGGCGGCAAGGCCGGCCACGGCGGCGGCCAGCGCGGCCAGGCGGAGAGCGGTGATTTTCATGGTGAAGCCCTTGATTGAAATGTGGAGACTCACCGATCTTAGTGCGGTTGGGCGGGTGCTGCCCGCTGCGGGGCATCCGTTAAAAGCGGCGTACGGTTTGCTCGATGGCGCCGAACAGCGCGCCACCGCTGGGCCCTTTCATCTCGATGCGGATGGCGTCGCCAAAGCGCAGGTAGGCGGTGGCGGGTGCACCGTCCTGCGCGGTTTCGATGGCGCGCTTGTCGGCGATGCAGGCGTAGCCCTGGGGCCATTCGCGCCGGCCATCGCGCTCGATGCCGGGGCTGCCGACGCTGCCGCCGCCGATGAGGGTGCCGGCGCGCAGCCGGCGCGTGCGCGCGGCGTGGGCGATCAACTGGCCGAAGTGCCAGCGCATGTCGGCGCCGGCGTCGCACAGGCCGACCTTGCGGCCATTGCAGGTGATTTGCAGGGTGAGGTGGGCGCGGCCTTCCCGCCAGGCCTCGCCCAGTTCGTCGGGCGTGACGGCCACCGGGCCGAAGGCGGCGCAGGGGTGGCCCTGAACCGCGTCTTCCACGGCACGCAGGCGGACGCTGTTGACCAGCATCAGCAGGCGCACCGCGTCCAGCCCTTGTTCGGGCGTGGCGGCCTGGGGCACGTCGCCGGTCACCACGGCCAGCCCGGCGCCGAAGTCGATGTCCAGGGCTTCGTCGGCGGCCAGGATGTCGTCGCACGGGCCCAAAAACTCGTCGCCGGCGCCCTGGCGCAGCAGCGGGCCGGCGTCGCCCTCGGCGGGGCGCGGGTAGGCCGCGCCTTCGGCCCACAGGCCGGCGCGCGGCAGCGGCGCCATGCACTGCGCGGTCTCGAACGGGAAGGGGTGGCGCGCCTTGCCGCCGTTGAGCGCCTCGTACACATCTTGCAATTGCGGGGCGATGAAGTTCCAGTCGTCCAGCGCCTGCTGCAGACGGCTGGCGATGCCGGTCGCATAATGGGCCGTTGTCAGATCGCGCGAGACGACCACCAATTGCCCGTCGCGCGAGCCATCTTTACAGGTTGCCAGTTTCATGATGAGTGTCTTGGCCGTGAATTTCATCCGCCGACCGGCGTTGCGGTCCGCTGCCGTCTGCGCGGACGGGCGGCGAGAGCGGGGCATTTTAGGCTGGGTCATGGTGGCTGTCCTGTCACCTTGGCTGATGGCCGCGGCGGCGCTGACGCTTGCCGTGGCGCTGCCCGGCGCGGCGCTGGCGGCACAGGCGGTGGCGCCGGTGCGCGTGCCGGCCTCGGCCACGCTGAACTATCAGGTTACGGGCCGGATTCGCGGCTTCAGCTACGACGCCAGCGCGCAGTTGCAATGGCGCAAGCAGGGCGAGCGCTACGACGCCGTGTGGTCGATCGGGCTGCCGCTGCTCGGCACGCAGACGCAGCACAGCGAGGGCCGGATCACCGAAGCCGGCCTGGCGCCCGAGCGGTACGTGGAGAAGTGGCGCAAGGAGCGGGCCGCGACCTTCGACGCCGAGGGCCAGCGCATCCACTACACCAACGACAGGCCGGATGCCGTGCTGGAAAGCAGCGCGCAGGACCGCCTGAGCATCACGCTGCAACTGGCCGCCCTGCTGGCCGCGGCGCCGGAGCGTTACCCGCCGGGCGCGCGCATCACGCTGCAAACCTCGGGCGTGCGCGACGCCGAGCCGTGGACCTGGGACGTGCTGGCCGATCAGAGCCTGCCGGTGGCGGGGCAGGGCGTTCCCTGCGCCCGGCTGGTGCGTCAACCCCGCATGGAAAACGACCTCGGGGTCGAGTTGTGGCTGGCGCGCACGCTGGACTACCTGCCGGTGCGACTGATCCTGAAGCAGCCCAACGGCGATGTGGCCGATCAGCAACTGCAAACCATCGACAAGACGCCGGCCAGCCGGTAAAAATGTACTGGTTGCGTGCGAGTTGACGCGACTTGAAGGTTGATGGCACCCCTAGTGCCGTGTCACACCAACACTGGCGCATGAAACCGTGTCTTCGCGCCCAGGGCGGCGGTGCAAATCCTCGCGATACCATTGGGTATTGCTGCGGTTTGCGCCTTGCCCTGAACGCGAATCCATCGGTTTCATCTTGCGTCACTGTTGATGTGACACGACACTTGGTCGACCTTGAACCTTCATCATGCGTTCTTATCTATATGTAAATGAGGGGCAATGTCGCCCATGCAATCTCCCGAAAGGCCCGGCGCGCTGATGAATACGCTCTACGATTCCGACAGTTTCGTGGTCGTCCACCTGCTGCCCGACGCACCCACGAGCGTCGGCGCGTCGAGTGACGCGCCCGTGCTCGCGCGGCACGGCTTTGAAATCGTCGACAAGCGCTCGGGCAAGGAGGTCTACCTCGATGGCCTGTGGGCCGAGCTGTTTCAGCAGCGCATCGCTGCCTGGCAGGCCAACACGCCCACGCAGGAGGAGGTCGAGGACACGCTGGAAGGCTACGCCGAGCTGGCGCAAAATCCCGTCGTGGTTCATTGAGCGACCGCACATCACTTGTCCAAGGGGGCTTTGCGGCCCCTTTTTCATGCCCTGATGCACCGCCGCACCCTGCTTGCCTTGGCGTCCAGTCTGGCCGCGCTGCTAGTCGCTGGCTGCGCCCATGCGCCGGCGCTGCCGTTCGGCCCCGCCGAGACGGCGCGCCTGGCCGCCCTGCTGCCCGCCGACGCGCTGCTGCTGGGCGAGCAGCACGACGCCGCCGAGCACCAGCAGTTGGAGCGCCGGGTGGTCGACTGGCTGGCCGGGCGCGGCGAACTGGTCGCGCTGGCGATCGAAATGGCCGAGCAGGGCCGCAACACCGTCGGCCTGCCGCGCAACGCCGGCGAGGCCGAGGTGCGGGCTGCCCTGGCCTGGACCGACAAAGGCTGGCCGTGGGCGAACTACGGGCCGATGGTGATGGCGGCGGTGCGCGCCGGCGTACCCGTGCTGGGCGCCAACCTGCCGCGCGCGGATGCGCGCGGCCATGGCCGACGCCACGCTGGACGCCCGCCTGCCGCCGGCTGAATTCCAGGAACAGGCGCGGCGCATCCGCGATGGCCACTGCGGCCTGCTGCCCGAAGCGCAGGTCGTGCCGATGACGCGGGTGCAGATCGCCCGCGACCGCGCCATGGCTGACACCGTGGCCGGCGCGCGCCAGCCGGGCCGCACGGTGCTGCTGGTGGCGGGCGACAACCATGTGCACCGCGCCCTCGGCGTGCCCGCGCACCTGCCGCCGCAAGTCGCTCTGAAAGTGATGGTTGCGCTGGCCGCCGAGTCCGTCGACGAAGACCGCCGGGCCGAAGCCGACGCCGACCTGATCTGGCTGACGCCGCCGCTGCCGCCGCGCGACTACTGCGCCGAACTGAAGGGGCGCTGAAAGCAGTGGCTTATTCCAGTGGGCGTTCGTTTAATAAATAACCGTTCACGCTGAGCCTGTCGAAGCGCCGCGCAGGGCGTCGAGCCTTCGACAAGCTCAGGCTCAGCCCGAACGGTTCTGATTTTTGAGTGCGACATGGAATCAGGGGCATGTCAGCCCTGGCTTTTACAATTTCGCCCATGCAACTGACCTCCCTTACCGCCGTTTCCCCCCTCGATGGCCGCTACGCTGGCAAACTGGCCGCCCTGCGCCCGATCATGAGCGAACTGGGCTACATGCAGCGCCGCATCCAGGTGGAGCTGACCTGGTTCATCGCCCTGTCGGACGCCGGATTCACCGAATTCAAGCCGCTGTCCGAATCGGCGCGCGCGTACCTCGCCGGCCTGATGCGCGACTTTTCCGAGGCCGACGGCCAGGCCATCAAGGACATCGAAAAAACCACCAACCACGACGTGAAGGCGGTGGAATACTGGATCAAGTCCAAATTTGAAGGCCACCCCGAACTGCAGGCCGCCGCCGAGTTCGTGCACTTTGCCTGCACCAGTGAGGACATCAACAACACCAGCCATGCGCTGCAGCTGAAAGCCGGGCGCGACACCGTGCTGCTGCCCGCGCTGGACGCCGTGATCGCCCGGCTGCGCGAGCTGGCGCGCGCCCACGCCGCCGTGCCCATGCTCAGCCGCACCCACGGCCAGACCGCCAGCCCCACCACGGTGGGCAAGGAACTGGCCAACGTCACCGCCCGCCTGCAGGGCGCGCGCGAGCGCATTGCCGCTGTTCGGCTGCTGGCCAAGATGAACGGCGCCGTCGGCAACTACAACGCCCACCTGTCGGCCTGGCCCGACTTCGACTGGGAAGCCTTCAGCCGCTGCGTGATCGAAACGCCGGAGTTGCCGCACGGCGGCGCTGCCGGCCAGACCTTCGGCCTGGGCCTGACGTTCCAGCCCTACAGCATCCAGATCGAGCCGCACGACTACATGGCCGAACTGTTCGACGCCACCGCGCGCGCCAACACCATCCTGATCGACCTGGCGCGCGACCTGTGGGGCTACATCAGCGTTGGCTACTTCAAGCAAAAGACCAAGGCGGGCGAGATCGGCTCCAGCACCATGCCGCACAAGGTCAACCCGATCGACTTCGAGAACGCCGAAGGCAACCTGGGCCTGGCCAACGCCGTGCTGCGCCACTTGAGCGAGAAGCTGCCCATCAGCCGCTGGCAGCGCGACCTGACCGACAGCACCGTGCTGCGCAACATGGGCGTGGCGCTGGGTTACGCCGTGCTGGCCTACCAGTCGCTGATGACCGGGCTGAACAAGCTGGAGCTGAACCAGGCCGCCCTGGCCGCCGACCTGGACGCCGCCTGGGAAGTGCTGGCCGAGCCGATTCAGACCGTGATGCGCCGCTACGGCGTGCCCGGCGCGTACGAGAAGTTGAAGGACGTGACCCGCGGCCAGGCCGTCACCCGCGAGGCGCTGCACGGCCTGATCCGCGGCCTGGACATCCCGCAGGCCGAGAAAGACCGCCTGCTGGCCCTGACGCCGGCCACCTACGTGGGCAAGGCGGCGGAACTGGCGGGCAGGGTTTGACGGTTTCATGGCGCTCAAATCCACCGTCTTCAAGGCCGAGGTGCAGTTGGCCGACATCGACCACGGCTGCTACACCGACCTGCAACTGACCCTGGCACGCCATCCCAGCGAGACCGACGAACGCATGATGGCGCGCCTGGCCGCGCTGGCGCTCAACGCCCATCAGGTGCAGGACCTGTGCGGCGGCGATGCGCGCATCGGCTTTGGCGCCGGCCTGTCCAGCCCCGACGAGCCGGACGTGCTGCTGACCGACTTCACGGGCCGCACCCGCCTGTGGATCGAGGTCGGCCAGCCGGAGGACAAGCCTCTGGCCAAAGCCTGCTCCAAGGCTGATCGGGTGCTGGTCTACGCCTACGGCAGCCAGGCCGATCTGTGGTGGCGCGGCATCGAGGCCAAGCTGGCGCGCCTGCCCAAGCTGAGCGTCTGGCGCATTCCCGCCGCCGAGGCCCAGGCGCTGGCCGCGCTGGCCGAGCGCAGCATGCAGTTGCAGGCCACGGCGCACCACGGCGTGCTCACGCTGTCGAGCCGGCTGGGCAGCGTGGCGATCGAGCCGGTGGCGTTGAAGGCGGCGGCGGGGTAAAGGCGCCCCCGGCTTGGCCTTGGTTACAGCCGGGTCGATCCAGTGCCGTTCAAGCGCAGCATCAAGACCATCGGATCGAGCGGGGAGACCTGCAATCCGTAGTGTTCGTAGAACGATTTGGTGCGCTCGTCAAGCGCGTGCACCAGCAGCGCCCGCACGCCCGTGTTCTGCGCCACGACGAGCGTGCGCCTGACGGCATCCTGCAACAAGGCGCCGCCGAGCTGGAGGCCTTGCGCGCGGCGATCCACCGCCAGCCGCGCCAACACCATCACGGGTATCGGATCGAGCATGTTCGGGCGCACGGAGCCTGTGGCCAGCCGGTGCGCCACCGCGCCCGCCGCCATCGCGTAGTAGGCGTAAACGCGGCCCTCCCGATCCGCGACCACGAAGCTGCGGCTGGCGCCGCTGAGCTGGTTGGTCATGGCCCGGCGTTTCAGCCAATCGTCCAGGGCCGGTGCGCCGCAAGAAAACTCATGGAGACGGTGCGCGGCGCCAAGCGGTTGTGGGGTCGCCAGATTCAGGCTCATGCCTGGGCCCAGGGCGGGTTCACCGCGCGCAGGCGTTCAAGACCGGGGTGGTGCGTTTCGGGCGCATCCAGCAGATCGAGAAATTGCTGGAATTTGCCGGCATCGAGATCGAAAAAGAGCTGATCGAGCACGACAGCCCGCGCGCGCTCGCAGGCCGCTTCGAGCATGAAGTCGGAACGGTTCTTGCCCAGCAGACTGGCAGCGTGGTCAATCAGGCTGCGCTGCTCGGGCAAGGCCCGCAGATTGATGGCGGCGGCACGCATGACGGTTTCCTAAAATCGTATACACATCGGATATACAAATTCTAGGCGACGGCGTGGCGACCGTCAAGACGGATGGCGTCAACGTGCCACCCGCCCCACGCCGCCGTCCGCCGTGCCATACACGGTGACGCCCGGCGTCGCCCCGGCGGCGTCGGCGCGGGCGGCGCTGTTCGCGCACGCGGTCACAGTCAGGGTGGCCAACAGGGCGGCGCACGTCAGAAAAAGGCGGATGATGCGCATGGGCGAATCCATGAAAAAACGCCAGTATGCCTTCAGCCGCCTGCCATGGATGCGCGCGGCAGCCGCCAGAACGCCAGCGTGCCCGCCAGCAGCAGGGCTGAGGTGGTCAGCAGCGCGGCGCTGAACGGCTCCAGGCCGGCGCGCGCGGCCAGACCGGCGGCCAGGCCGCTGGCCCACTGCATGAGCGAGACGCCCAGGAACATCGCCATGGTGAACAGCGACAGCGCCCGCCCGCGCATTTCCGCCGGGTAGGCGTCGCGCACGTAGCCGTACTGGAGCACGCTGTAGCCCGACAGCAGGCCGTAGGCGATGGCCAGCGGCACGTCCACCCAGGCCACGCGCACCAGCCCCAGCGCCCCCAGCACCAGCGCCGCCACGGTGGCAAACGCCAGCAGCCAGCGCACGCGCCGCGCGCCGCCCGGATCCAGCCGGCCAAAGAGGGCCGGGCTGGCCATGCTGGCGAGCGTCATCGCCAGCGCCACGTTGCCGCTGGCCACCAGCGAGAAGCCGTGGCGCTGCACCAGCAGCGGCCCCAGCCACAGCCCGCGCAGGGTGATGAAGCCCGCATACGCCACCGCTCCAAACGCCACCAGCCCCAGGGTCTGCGGCAGCGCGAACAGGCCCAGCAGGCCGCGCAGCGCCGCCAGCGGCGATGGGCGCGGACCGCCGTCCGCCGCATGGACCGTGTCGCCGCCCGGCTCGCGCACCAGATGCCAGATCCCCAGCCACGCCAGCACCGCGCAGATGGCCAGCGCGCCAAAACCCCAGCGCCAGGAGGAGGCTTCGATCAGCCAGGCCAGCGGCGTCGCCGTGGCCAGCACGCCGATGCTGCTGATGCTCATCACCAGGCCCGAAATGGCGGTGAAGCGCTGGGCGCTGAAATGCCGTCCGATGAAGATCGTGCAGACCAGAAAGGCCGGCGCGCAGCCGGTGCCGATCAGCGCCTGACCCAGCATCAGCAGCGCGTAGGAATGGGCCTGCGAACACAGCGCCGCGCCAGCGACGGTCAGCGGAAACGCCAGCAGGATGGTGCGGCGCACGCCGAACAGGTCGAGCGACACCCCCATCGCCAGTTGCATCAGGCCGAACGAAAAGTGAAACGCCGCCGCCCACAGCCCCAGTTGCTGTGGCGACAGGTGCAGTTCGGCGGACAGCGGCGGCCCCATGATGGCCGCCAGCGTGCGGAACGCCTGGCTCAGGGCAAAACCGCTGGCCAGCGCCAGCAGCATGGCCCAGGCCGCGCGCTGGCTCAGGCCGCCGGGAGGATGGTTGGATGCAGACACGGGCGGCAGTGTAGAGCAAGGCCGAGCCCAGACTCAATGCACCCATCGCAGCAGGGCCATGCAACCCTGTGTTTAAATAAGAATCATTCTCATTTAAACCCAAGGCGACCCCATGACCAAGCTCCTCAAACCGACCGTGGCAGCCCTGCTGCTGACGTCGCTGGCGGTCCGGGCGATGCAGCCGCTGGTGACCGATGACACGGGTACCCAGGGCGCGGGGCGCTGGCAGATCGAATGGAGTTTCGAGCAGGCCCAAGCGCAAGGCGCGGCGGACCGGCAGCGCCAGTGGACCGCCACGCTGACCCACGGCCTGACCGAGTCGCTGGACCTCCACCTCGACGCGCCGCACGCGCACCCCGGCAACTTCGGCGCCGATTGGCACGACGCCGGGCTGGAGCTGAAATGGCGTTTTCTTGAACGGGAACGGTTCAGCCTGGCGGTCAAGTCCGAACTCTCCCTGCCGACCGGCGACTGGCGTCGCGGCACGGGTACCGGGCGCACCGACGCCAGCGCCACGCTGCTGGCGCAGTGGGACGCCGAACCGCTCACCCTGCTGGCCGGCGCCGGGTGGGCTTTTCAGCCCAACCGGCGGGGCGATCGCCAGGTGGTGTGGCAGCTTTCCGGCGCGGCGCTGTACCGCGTCACCGGCCAACTCCAGTTGGCGCTCGACGCCGTGGTGGCGCGCAACGCCACGCCCGGCGCGGGCACCCCCCCCGCCTTTTTGATGGCCGCCGCCATCTATTCGCCCAGGCCTTGGCTCGATCTGGACATCGGCTATCGCTACGGCATCAACCGCCAGACCGACCACCACACCGTTCAAGTGGGGGTGACGGCGCGCTGGTGAGTCAGTCGGGGGCTATTTCAAATGCCGCCCCGCGATCCCCGCCAGCTTGAACATGCCCACGCTGTCGGCGCCGAGGATCGGGCGCAGCTTGGCGTCGGCGAGGATGGTGCGTTTGTCGCTGGGGTCTTGCAACTGGTGGGTCTTGATGTAGTCCCACAGCAGCTTCATGACTTCGCCACGGCCAAAGGGGCCGGCTCCGATGACGGCGGCCAGTTCGGCGCTGGGTTGCAAGTTGCCGGCGCGCGGGGCTTTTTCGGCCTTGGGGGCGGCGGCTTTTTTGGCGGCGGTTTTTCTGGCTGCGCTCTTGGGGGCGGCGGCACTTGATTTGGCCGTGGCCGGCGCCGTTTTGCGCGGCGGGAACTTGCGGGCGCCCTCGCGCGGCTCGAAGGCGAAGATCACCTTGTCCTCGTCGGCGCTCCAGGTGAGCCGCGCCTTGAAGGCGCGGCGCGTGCGCAGGCTGACGAATTTGTCCAGCACGTCGGTCTGGCCCTCGGTCAGCAGCTTGCGCATCTGCTCGGGTTCGACGGTTTGTTGCAGGATGACCCGGCCGCTCTTGAAGTCGCAGGTGGGCGCCGGGTGCGCGTGCGTGGGCACGCTGCGCTCGCACACGTAGCTTTTGCCGAAGGCCCGCACGGCGGCGCCGCACTTGGGGCAGGCGCCCAGGCTGGGCTGGTCCGACAGATCGACGATCTCACCGGTCTGCCCGGCCTTGGCGTCTTCGCCGAAGTCGAACTCCAGCTTGAAGTTGCCGCTGTCGGGCTCGGGCACCAGCGCCAGTTCGGCGACGAAGGGCCAGCCGGCCTTGCTGCGAAAGCCCTCCAGCGGGCCGATGCGGCGCTGGCGCAAAAAGGTTTCGGCTTCCTCGACCGAGAAGGTGCGCCCGCCCGGCGTCTTGGTGAAGGAAAAGCCGCAACCCTCGCCCTGGCCCTGCGCGCCGGCGCAGGCAAAGCGGCGGTAGTTTTCCTTCACCACGCCGCCGCAGTGCGGGCAGGGCGCGGCCAGCGTGGCGTAGTCGCCCGGCACGGTGTCGTGGTCGAACTCCTTGGCCTTGCGCACGATGCGCTCGGTCATGGCGGCGATCTCGCGCATGAAGGCTTCGCGCGAGAGCTGGCTGTGCTCCATCTGCGCCAGCTTGTGTTCCCATTCGCCGGTCAGCGCGGGATGGCTGAGTTCCTCGACCTGCAGGCCGCGCAGCAGCGTCATCAACTGGAACGCCTTGGCGGTGGGGATGAGTTCCCGGCCTTCGCGCAGCAGGTATTTCTCGCCGATCAGCCCTTCCAGGATGGCGGCGCGGGTGGCCGGCGTGCCCAGGCCTTTTTCCTGCATGGCTTGGCGCAGTTCGTCGTCGTCGATCCACTTGCCCGCGCCTTCCATGGCGCCCAGCAGCGTGGCTTCGGAGTAGCGCGCCGGCGGGCGGGTTTGCAGTGCCTTGGGCTCCACGGTTTCGGCGCGCACCAGCTCGCCGGTCTGGACGGGCACGAGCGATTTGCCCGCGTCGCCGTCTTTCTTGTCCACCTCGTCGTCGGCGTCCTTGCCGTAGATGGCCAGCCAGCCGGGCTTGACCAGCACCTTGCCGTTGCTCTGAAAGTTGTAGCTTTTG
>Ga0123354_10013701_pt1 | contig 12595 bp, 6 predicted proteins | sample TergutLab28metaG_2_FD_97872 | JGI IMG/M metagenome (GOLD analysis project Ga0123354, IMG submission 97872) | Labiotermes labralis P4 segment gut microbial communities from Petit-Saut dam, French Guiana - Lab288 P4 | ecosystem: Host-associated > Arthropoda: Insects > Digestive system > Gut ... | reverse complement strand
ATGTTTGTATTGTTCATTAAATATATACAGTTATTACTCATTTCTTAGATTTTGTTGTAATGTATAATTAGTTATTAATGTTTAATATGACGGATGCTTTATGCATCGTACATTATTATTATTATTGTTATTGCTAAATTATTTTACTGACATGTTCCATATCTGTATGATACAGTGGAATAATAATAAATATGAATATGAATATAATCATGTGATGACAGCTAGGTATTTGTTATTACCTTAAAGTGATAAGCTAGTCTTAAAATTCAAGCCGGTTGAAGCCATAACTACAAAGCGGGTTTCGAGTGCACTGGAGAGAATTGCATAACAAGGAGAAGTGAGCTGAACGTGTGGAATGGAAGGAAAATAATGCAAAAGTAGTTATTGAGGAAACCCCCTGCAGAAATAGCAACTTCGAAGACTGGTAAGCATTATGTGAACATTTACCGAATCCAGGTCCTGCAGGAACGCCTAGGCGCCATATTTTAATTGCCCCCGCGTTTGCTTTCATTGGATGAAAATTAATTTCTGCTAGTCTTTTGTTCATATCGCGACTATTAATTGGCAATAAACCAACCGCGTTACGCAACATTGTAACTATAAGCCTATAAAGAATATGGCACCAGTGACTGATTCATTACGTTCTGGAAATTTGGTCTAATTATGACATTTTCAAGAAATTAGTCCGTTTGTAAGTTGTGGACGGGGGCTTGCAGTCTTACGCCGGCCAAGCTATGTGTCTGTAAAGCAGGTTACCTGGAGCTACCGCATTTCTGAGTCACGGCGCGGTCGATACAGCTGCGACTGCGCGAAGAACGTGTCACACGGCAGAGATTCGAACCGGGTGCCGTGAGAGAACCGAAATGAACCAATATCAGTTTACGTTTACAACCTGTAAGCTGCAGGACTGCGCCATGTGATTTTGGAATCACGTTTTAATTCGAGAATGTAGGTTTTTGTGGCACGACGTTTTCATGGCGATTAAAACAAGATTGTGGTCTTATGGGTAATGACACCGTGTAGTCTGGCAGATACATACCAACATTTAGAAGAAACGTATTCTTTCTGCCGCCAATATGGAATTCTCTTCTACCATGAAGTTGGAGGCTATGTATTTCTCGCCTGCCAGCCTACACGGCGTCATAAGCCAGAAGACTGTATTATGAGTCTTTGCCAAAGTGAATAATCACATTTTTGACAAGGCCATTTTCTGTAAAATTGCAATTTAATAGAACTTTAATTTTATTGGACAAGTTGACATCCATTGTCACTCTGTATTCTAAGGACCACATGAATGTTTAAAAATGGCAACTGCACAAAATATTCAGCGTTTATAGTGTTATGCTGCTGGCATAAAGAGCTTAGAGTGAATGTGTAATAGAGAGATAACCTCTTGGTCAATTAACATGCTCCATCTCTTAGATAACTTGGATGTAAATTAAATGATTACTGACTGCAGTGTGGCATCTGTACTGATATTAAATTAGCATATTTCAAATTAAAAAGAATCTGTGTAGTCATATTATGATAAGCAAATTGTGTGTTATTCCTTGCAGAAACCCTACAAGATGGAGGCCCTGCGACAGACCAACCAACATGGTGAGCTGTGACACGCAATAATATGTCAGTATCCATGATTATACTTCGTGTGTACTACTCACATCACGGGATTTTACACCTTGGTCTGGGGGGTTAACATTTTACCAGTACTAGATACACCTGTAATATTTAGCATACATTCAGACAAGTCACTCCACCATTTTGAACATATGACACAACTTATACCACCTCTTTTATCATTCAGTACCCAAACGCAAAATGTTTCTAGTAAAAGCCCCAAATGTTTTTGTGCAATGGGCATGTCTTGCTGTTAACCTGTATGTACAACTACACAATACAGATTGCTCCCTCACAAGTACATTTCAATAACTTATGTCTAGTTTTTGTACACATAACATTAAATTTGTTCAAATGTTCTGCCTTTTGACATAATGAAATATTGTAGCAGAGCAAAGGGTGTGACATATTCTGTAACAGTAAGGCTGAAGGAATATATGACCCATAAGTTTCATTACACCCTTCCTTGCTTTAGATTATAGTTATAATTTCTTACAAAATACTATTGTTTCCATCACTCCTCAGATGCAGTTTGTAATTTACACATTTGGTACATCTGCAGGAAAGATGGCTACCTCAACTGCAGGGGGAAATACTGTGGTGCACACACAACAGGGACAGGGGTTGGCAGCCCTGCTGGTAATGATTGCAGTATTGTGCTTTATCCTTGCATACTGCTGTTGGGGAGCACCATGTTGTCGCTCTTTCTGCCGCCGTCGCTGCTGTTCTTGCTGCCATGTGACCAGAACAAACAGCCAGGGAGATATTGAGGCATTACCATCGGACATAGGGCTAAGTGTGGACCGGGGCATGGTAGCTACCCCAACAATAATATTGCTGCCTTATGGGCGCATGCTTGTCGTGGATGGCTCAGTGTTTGCTCAACTGCAGGCAGACACTAGTGGGCTTGATCTTATTGAGCTTGGTGAAAATATTGTGCAGGCTCAACAGCGAACCACCTCCACTGTTGCAGTCAACAGCCTAGCAGGCAGTACACCCAGCATCCTGGATGTGGACTCAGAGACTAACAGTAAGGATGGTTGCATCTCCCCTACACTGGATGGATTCCTACCCCCAACCTATGAATCCATTTTTGGTTCTGAAAGTATGGCTGACCTGCCACCATCATATGACGAGATCCTGCAGCAACTGCAAGCACATGAATCATCAGAAACTGTGCCTGAAGAGTACCAGCCAGGAGAGATCCGGGAGAGTCGAGTGTGATACCTAAAGTGACGATTATGTGAACATACCTGTGTGTGAAAGAGACATACTCACTGAGATTACTGGGACTGGCAACAGCAGTCACTATCGCTACATGTGAAACTTTTAATTCTTATAATGGAATATAGAAACATCATTATTTGGATCATGTAGAATTGCCAGCAATGTTGGACAAGTAGTCATAGTATAACATGTATCTTCCTGCCTGGAAGACAAGGAGGTGTGAAAAGTATGCTTCCGTTTGTTAGGACCTGCAGAGCATTTGTATATTAGAAGGCACTGTGATTGTGAGGCAGGGCACTGGATCTGAACCACTCTGAAATATTTTGTATCACTGACCGCAGCACTGCAGCTGTCACATAATGTCACGGTAGATACATGATTTCTATGTGAAAAAGTTTATATGCTTTGGTTGGCAATAGAAAATATGCAGTGTGTCCTTTTATTTGCCTGCTTTGAAGCAGAATCTAGCAGACAGGGAATGGAAGTAATGGGTCTGATATGCAGTTCCTGAAAATGCGACATGCGACTTTCACTAAAAATTGTGCAAGACCAGCCAATTGTTGTTGCAGTTGAGTGGACAGTTCACCTAACTCATATTCTGGAGGTCTCATGCTGAATTCTCAGCCCTCTGGCCATGTATCATGATTGAGGTTTTATGCCAGAGGCAGGTTCCAGAATGTACCTAAAACTGGGCTAACATGGCCAAGTATATTTTGCTGTAATGCTACTATAGACCTTGCTTTTTCTTGGGTCTGTTTGCATGTCTCAGGATCTCTTGCAGAAATGCTACCACAGACCTTGCTTATATCTCACTCAAGCACACAGAATGAGTTTCCATGGATGGTTAGGACACTGCTCAAGGTTTCCCAAATGTATATCTACCATTGTATTCTCTAGCCCAAATTACCACCAGCATAGGCTATCAATTATCACTACCCACATTCATGTGAACAGAATTCTGGGGAGTACACAAGGTAGAGCAACAGCTCAGGAGATGTGTGGAGGTAAGCTCATTGGATTTCTTTGTGTGGCCTCGTGGCGTACAGCTCCTTTAATATATCTGAATATCCCTTGTTTTTATTCTGGCATAATCTTTTTCTTTCAGTAATACTTTTGTTTCATTCTAAACTGTTAACCCTTTGAGCACCACCTTATCAAGCAGTGATATACCCTCAAGAACAAATTTCATTTCTTAAAAATAATGCAATTAGTAAACTTTACGTTTTTTGAACAGTGCATTGTGATATACCTATGCAATAAGAACCAACAAAATGCATGCTTTTTACATTAATGTTTAATTTAATTATAATGTCTTTGATATGTCTCACACTGAGGGAGGAACATAGGCTGAGGGTGTTTGAGTAGGGAGTTGAGGAGAATAGTTGTGCCCAAGATGGACGAGGTGACAGGGGAGTGAAAAAAACTACATAATGAGGAGCTTAATGATCTGCACTCCTCACCCAATATTGTTCAGGTGATAAAATCGAGAATGAGATGGGCAGGGCATGTAGCACGTATGGGAGAGGTTTATACAGGGTTTTGGTGGGAAAATCTGAGGGAAAGATATCACTTGGAAGACCCAGGCATAGATGGGAGGATAATATTAAGATGGATCTTCAGGAAGCGGGATGTGTGGGTGTGGACTGGATCGAGCTGGCTCAGGATAGGGACAGGTGGTGGACACTTGTGACTGCGGTAATGAACCTTCGGGTTCCATAAAATGCGGGGAATTTCTTGACTAGCTGAGAACCGGTTAGCTTCTCAAGAAGGACTGTTCCGTGGAGTTTTGAACCAAGTGTCCATCCTCAGGAAGACTTGTACATTCAGTTTTATGGTATTTCTTTCATGCATCCATATAAGCAGTCTGGACGATGGCAGGAGTGTAATCGGCTAGACTGCTTATATGGATGCATGAAAGCAATACCATAAAACTGAATGTACAAATTTTCCTGAGGATGAACACTTGGATGTTCAAAACATGTCGAAGACACCTCAGTTAAATTAAAACATTAATGTAAAAAGTGTGCATTTTGTTGGTTCTTATTACACAGTTAGTATTTACAGTTCTACTGTGGTTATATGTTTTATAATATCTTGTTTAACCCTCATCCTTTGAAAAAGCACAAAATCTGAAACATAACAAAACAGGTGAGCTGAGGGTATTTAGGGCTGGTGTGAAAAAAAAAATGGAACTGGGTGCAAAGACACTGGTGTTTGGTCTAGTGGACATACTAGATAGGTAACAGTATGTCTTAGGGTTGGTTTTGAAGTGGTTACAGTACCTGAGGGCCAAGTTTTGTACACAATGTTACTGTTCCATCATTTTACCTGTTAATGTGATATCTGGCCATCTGCATCAGTTGGTTGATGTTCATACAATGTGAACTGAAAGGTCACTCCATGTTTAATATTTTTTTTTCTATAAAAATCACAGCAATGCAAAGTTCTGTATGCATTCATACTGTATCATGTTAGACATTAAAAAATATACACAGCTTAATTGACATTCAGAGTACAAATAACATGGACTCCACAGAATGTACACTTCCAACTGCATCTTGGTTTGAAAATTTGTGAAACACTGTCATTAAACGTGCAAAATTTAGTTTGCTAGCACATTATAAATATGTACAAAGAGCAAGTGCACAAACCTCAAGAGAATAAAGAAACATCACCACCACCAGCAGTGTTCCTCATCTCAGGCTGTGGTCTGTTAACACTTGACCCAGCATCAATACAATCTACTCACAGCTCTTCATCCTACTTGTTATTAACAGAAATTCTGGAATGGATTTTTGGATGAAGCATTTGAAGAACACCGTTTTTATGGTTAGATCTGTAACTTGCTATGAATTCGTGAGTTGTTGTATACTTTGATTCCTTTATTATCACTATCCTTTTACAATTTACTGACTGTACTCCTGCTATAGTAATTACAATTTTATCCCACTTGCATACAGTCAAGTTTTTCTGTCTCCAGTGAATCTGGATCACATCAAAGTCTTATAGATTCTAATTGTTGAATATTTTTGAACCAGACTGTGTTTTGACACTTGACTGCTTTCTCAGGCAGGAAAAAGTGCCTTTTCTCAGACATCTGTCAGTTAGCTAAAACTATCAACATGCAACCTGGAGTTGCCAACCACCCAGAATGAGAAGCCTGTTGTCTTCTATGTATGTGAATGTAGCTAATGAACCAACAAGTGTGCATGCCTGCCCCAACCCCCCAGTTTGTTGTGCCCCCTGTCATGGGTATACATGTCTTCATGAATTAAAAGAAAGAAAGAAAAAAAAAATCCCCTTTCTATTAAACAACACGATGCTTTGAAATAAACTAAATGTCAAAACTTGCAATGCTACCAATATTCCTTTCACATTGTTTGCACTGTTTGTTATTGAAAATGAAATCTAAAACTCCAAGTCAAAACATTTTTGACACAGTAAAACAGTATACAGAGATATTTTAAAAACTTGCATATTCCTGGCACTCAACTTAGACTAGCCAACCATCAAACATCATTGACAAATTTTAGTAACTGGCAGAAGTACCCATTCTTCATTCAGATTGTGGCTGCTTTCTTTGTCAATATCAGACTTAGTCTGATGGATGAAACTTTTAAGACTGAACAACACTCAAATTAAGAAACAAAATTTATTCATCTAATAAAATAGGGCATGAGAATCCAAATAATGTATTACAACTGCACATGGCTAATGTATGTAGTGGCAAGTGCACGGTCAGCCTTATTACTATAAGTGCACATTCTCTGTGACATTTATGGCAAGTAAAAGAAACTGCCACCTTCCAATACATAAGTGTATCAAGAAGAGGAGTGCAGCCAAAGTCTTCATGTGGGTGAATCAATCTTGTCCCAGTCCTTGAGTCGAGCTGTCCCTACCATGAAGTCATCATGCAGAACAGGCCACGTCAGCTGCTCCTCTCCCTCCTTCTGCAACACAATTTGGCAATATGTAACAATGTGTGATTTCAGGCTTCTGCTGCAATATAGATGAGATCTGCACTCTTCTGGGGTATTATGCAACACAGAATGGTAATTCCTTACCGACAATTACAACCTATTGGCCCCATCTTCAACAGTCAAGAGGATGGGACTGACAGGTTATCCCAAAACACTGGTAAGTAATTACCACTCTTTGCTGCGTAATACCCCAGAAGAGTGCAGATTTCAATATATAGCAAGCCTACATTCCATGTCCAAAGTCCCTGTTTAGGTGTCTGCCCTCCTTACCTTTATATCAGCCTCCAACTTGACTGAACTACCTAGAGATTCACTCTGGGAATGGCCCATCAAGATATCAAGGAACGCTCGCTTGTCTAGTGGCTTCACCAATTTATCCTTCTTCCTCTCCTTCACTTGAGAGTCCAGGTTCTGCTGATGCTGGCGAACTGCATTGAACAGCTGCACCATGCCCCTGTAAACACAGAACTGTTAGTTCTTGAACCCTGAAGATGGGAACAATGGGTTGTCCCAAAATGTCAGTAAGAAATTACCACTACTCACTGTGTAATAACCCAGAACAGCACAGTTCTCATCTACTTGTGGCAGAAGCCTGAAATCTTTCTGATTATTCTAACTGATCAATCCTGTACAGCCATACTGTCAAAATTTGAACTTTTTCACCCATTCTTTGTGTTCTAAATTTTTCCTTGACCTGTGCTATCAAATCACCTGCTACATCTGCAGTCTGTTAATGGGTACATTGACCTTGAATATCTCCTTTCAGCAATCTGCTACATTATTTTAACTGCAAGTACTGGCTGTCCTACTGACCACAAAGTCAAGTTCAAGAATGACACTACATGGGTCTAACTGTCCAAGAATTCCCCTTTGTTTCCATATTCTGAGTTTGAAGAGATGAGTAATTCATTTTCAAAATTTTGGGCAAATATGCACCAGTTTTTTTATGTTTATCCAAGATTCTGTGCTCTTTCTGATTACTAGGAACACACTTGTAAGGCATTTCTTGCAATGTGCAGAATGACTGACATTCAATGAATTAAAACACTGCCTTAAAACATTTATAGCTTTGACACTTGTAGCACTTGCAGTCATTTTAAATGGGGAGAAATAAATATTACTTTGCACTTGACAAAACTACTACACAATTCAACAGAGAAGGAAACAGAAATTAATATTAAAATACCAAACAGAAACCCAAATTTATGAGCTTCCAATTACTACAAAAATAAATTCCGTATCTGAATTGTGGTCATGGTTAGAAGCAATTCAGCAACAATGAGTTAAACGTATGGAATAATTACAAATTTCAACATGTATCTGTGTAATTAACCATCACAGGAGGAATATTTCACACGTCACTTCCTAAAAGGGCCGAAATTCTCATTTGCGGGCATTTAAAAATATGGAAGTAAATAAGATCAAGATACACAAATCATGGGACATTACCCACCTGGTTGCAATTCTGTTCAGTCTCCTCTCATGGTCACGATCCCCAATACTTGGCTTGACTCTGCACTTAGACAGCATTTCCCGCTGTTACAGAAACAAAATAAAATTAACACCGACAGTCTAGCAAAAAAACCTTTAAAAGGACCAGAATTATGTCTGTAACCTGATTACAGAACTATTACCGACCTTTCTTCTCGGGTGCTGCTCATTCAGGCTTGAAACCTCCTGACTGACATCTCTTGCCTCAAAACTAGCTTCTTTTTCATTTACACTTTTGGCATTCTCATTCAACTTCTTGGCTCTGGAGAGAATGATGGACCGACTATTCTTGGGTTTCTTTGATTTAAGAACTCGTGCCATCGCATCAGCCCATCCTGCGTTACATCCGTTATGGTCCACCTCCACTTCTCTTTCATTTTCTCCAAGACCTGTTTCACCGATGCCGTCTTCTTGGTAACAATAAGGCTAGTAAATTACTGAAATTCTGATAGCAAGCAGTATTTCACGTAACTCAAATATATCGAAAACATGTCAAATTGTAGCGTATGACTTACGACACGTGCATACGCACACAATTTCCTTGAATACAGCAATTATTTTACCAATGTGATATACATGCACTCACCTTCCGGTAACAAAACCTCTCCCATCATACCTCTTCACCGCTCTTTCCAACTAGAATTATGCGACGCACACGTGCTCGTGCGAACAGCTACGCCACTCCATAAAGCAACAGTCTAAAGTGTACTTGTTCCTAAACCGCGGACTCAATGCTGACAAACAACACCCAAGTTACACGCGAGCAAGGACTACTACTCATACAAATTGTAGGAACGTAAAATTACAGCGCCCCTAGCGGGCACGACCTTCTTAGATAGTTTGGCATGCTCCTGGTGGTAGTTTTACGAACTATGTACCACGACATCGGTAAAGCAGCCTTCTGCCATACCATTTCGGTACTAAAAAAATATAAACATTCAAAATTATTACAAAACTACTACATACTTTTTATTTTTATCATTGCACCGTACATTCAGTTGTTTATTTATTTACACACACCAACACACACACACACACACACACACATATATATATATATATATATATATTATTTAAGAAGTCTAAAATTTACATTAAAACGTATGAAACACTCCTACATGTTTCGATCACACGATCATCCTAAGGGTGCATATATTGTTCCTCGCTAAAGTTATAATTTAAAACATACAGTGAATTACTTCGTTATGTTAAATTTGGAGCTGTGGCAGCATGTCTGCAAGTAGAAAATGTTTATTAATTAGACTGTTAAAACAATATAGTAAGTAAGAATTGAATATTATACACAAATAATTGGCTATCCGGTTTGAAGCTTGAGTTATGCTCACTGTGTTTTGTGTGTGAGTCGTACGCTGTTTAGAATGAGGCTGGTTATGGCTGTGTGTCGTATGTAATGCAGCATGAGACTGGCTATGGATTAAGTGGAAGCATTTGTGTTGTGTTTGCAAGTTCATAGAGGAGGTTGGTGTCATTGACTTGTTGCTCCATAATCAATACTTTATATTGGTGGAATATCTGCATATATATGGCTTCCCAACAGTTCATACGTGTGTCTGTCTGACATGCCATCAATAATTGTAATGTATCTGCTGTTGTCCCATATTCATGCCTATTCTGTAAAATATTCAATGCATAGGCAGATATTGGATTATTAGTTCTTATATATCTTATATGCTCTTTGTGTTTTACATTTATAGATTTTCCTGACTGTCCAACATATATGTTATTACATGTATTATATTTTAATTTGTATATTCCGCTAGGATTTTTATTAGTCTGTTTTCTCAGTTAGTTGTTGTTGTTGTATGGTATTGGTTGTTCGGAAGGCAATGTTCAGATTGGCTTGCTTAAACAGATTGGTGGTGCGTCTTATTATTGGACTGAAGTAAGTGAAGGTTACCCCTTTTTTGTCATCTGAAATTTTTGTGAGGTTTTGTTGTTGTTTTTGTTTCTTGGCTATTAGCCTTGTTTTGAGATTGTTTATGGTGTTTAGTGGATATCCATTGTTTTTAGCTCTAGCAAGTATTGCCTTCCATTCTTCTTGTTTTGATTTTTTTGTGATAGGAAGTGGTATCATTCTGTGTATACGAGTATAGTAAGTGAATGCTGCTATTTCATGCCCATATGGATGGTTAGAGGAAAGCTGAATAGTGGTATCAGTACTTGTGGATTTTCTATAGATACTTATGTCAATGTTGTTGTTTCTACATATAGAAATGTCCAAATAATTTATTGTGTTATTTTTCTCTGTAGACATTTTGAATTTAATGTTATTTTCTATGTAGTTGATTTGATGTAATATTACTTGTTCATTTCTTTGGTTTTTGTCATATATAACTAGAACATCATCAACATATCGTTTGTAATATACTATTTCCTTGCTGTCTAGCCATTGTTTGACATATGTTTCTTCTAGATACTGTAGGTATACTTCAGCCATTGTACTGGATATGGGGGAACCCATTGCTATTCCTTTCTCTGTTTGGAATAGTTGTTCATTGTACTGAAAATAATTTTGTTTCAAGATTGTTTTGAGCATATATATTGTTTGGTCAATTGACACATTATTGCTACTATGTTTATTTAGCCCGAATTTTGTGGTGTGTATGATTCCTTGTATTGATAGGTTGACATATAGGTCTTTTATATCAAGGGTAATTATTTTCCTTTGTTCATTAATGGATGTTTTCTGCCACTGTGGGAAAATTAAAATTTTCACACATTCTCAGAGATTTCATAATTTCATGACTTAAAAAAAGCCTGGGACATTTGGCATCCTAAACTGAATTCTGTGGGACACCAGAACAGAGTTCTTAAACCCCACAAAACCTCGATGAACAGGATCCCTATCCATAAGGAAAACACAATTCATGTTCTGTGCTAAGCAGAGTCATCACTGTTGTACATCCTCAAAAACAGTAGGTGATGGACCAGTGGAATAAACTGGTGTAAAAAATAGATTTACCATAGGTAATAAACATATTCTTTTATAGCCATCAGCTTGTCTCCACCTTGGTAGGAAGAAACTGGTCCATCAGAAATTATCAGTACAATGGTGTAAATTTATTAATTGTTAATAAAAAGTAAATAAAATAGTCCACTATTTCAGTATCTGTAAAGTACATATGTGTAGCAAACTGGCATTAAAAAAATATACTTCAGCAAGTTGCAAACTTTGGTGCAGACTCCACTGCTTACTCCTCTTGTAAAGTACACCATGTCATTTCAGTGAGCACAACAGTAACGTTTATTAGAATACAATCATCTACATTTTGAGTTTGACATTTCATGATCAATGTAAGGTCAGAAGTTTGTATCTGAAAGCAGCGCGCATGCATATGTGCATGTGTTTGTGTACAGACAGTGTTGCAGCCACCCTTGTTGGCAGAGTGCAAATAAACTTTCAGTAAGTGAAGAAATTTTATTTGATGTGCTCAACAGATTTTAAATTATTGATCCAAATCAAAGTATATTGAAAAAAACGACTGCTTCATTTTTAAATTCATTTCTCTTAAGGACGGCCATTCTATTCATATACCACGGCACCATAAATCTACCTTTGCCACTGTTATGAAAGCATACCAGCTCAGTATGACACCTGCTGTCATAGACTGACTGAGGGCACAGAAATTAAGCCTGGCTGTTTGATCTCATGACAGTCATCAATGTTCCTACAACAAGTTTATATGTGCCAAGCTTCATATGTAAAAGGTAATGTTTGTATATTTTATAAGTGTTTTTGATTTCAGTAATGGAACTAGTACTTTGGCATATTGCATCAGTGCACATTTACAGAGTGCTGATTATATATATGGCAGTGGATGGGACTTGCTACTTCTAGGACAGCATTGATTAGTTGCAGACTTCATGGAGTTTTGTTGTGTCTAATTTTTATGCTCCCCACAGCCACAGTTCGCAAATTTGATGCAGTTCAAAGATCACAGTTAACTGACTTTGGCAAATGTGTAGCAGAATGTTTAATGAAATATGTGCAAAAAGTCCAGTTGACAGCTGGAGATGAACTAAAACTCTTGATTGCTCCTGAAGGTGTCATACCACTATTACAGTTCCTGAAAGATCATCATAAAGGCACCTTTCATAATTTCACCATTAACACACATCTGTAATGCAATACTTAATACTGGTGTTTTTCCAGATAGATTAAAATATGCAGTAGTCAAACCAATTTTCAAAAAAGGAAACAAACAGGATGTCTCCAATTACAGACCAATATCTTTATTAACTTCCTTTTCCAAAATTAT
>Ga0123354_10013698_pt1 | contig 12597 bp, 5 predicted proteins | sample TergutLab28metaG_2_FD_97872 | JGI IMG/M metagenome (GOLD analysis project Ga0123354, IMG submission 97872) | Labiotermes labralis P4 segment gut microbial communities from Petit-Saut dam, French Guiana - Lab288 P4 | ecosystem: Host-associated > Arthropoda: Insects > Digestive system > Gut ... | reverse complement strand
AATCTAGATAATTCCCTGCCTGCTGCTGTAATTGAACCTACCCTCTACGGCCTACTAACATTCCAAGTACGAAGTCTCATGTCCCCTTTTCGTTGCTTAGTTCGTGCCAACGTATCACTCCAGGTCCGTGGCAAGTGCTCATGTTTCGTAACAAAACCAGTTGTTATGGTGAGGAGTTTTTTAGCACCCCACCCAACCCCTATGCTGTAGGAACGCCTCATGTCCGATACGGCTTATTCAATATATTCGCACCTAAACTCTATATTGAAGGCCGTTCCTCCATCCGCAACCCGAGGACGCGCCATGCCGTGGTGACAGGGACCACACACATCACCGGACCATGTAACAGTAAAATTGAAAATTAGTTTTAGGTTTTGTAATAATCGTATATATAATAATATTTGAGTGGTATTTTTGTGTTTCTTTTATCTGTTGTCTCATATATTAGCATTTTTATGTTTATTGAATCCCTGCGACGTGTGTTGGTATCTTCCGTGTTTCCTGAAGTTACTACCCAGTATTTTATCGTTACGTAATTTACTCCTTAAGTTAGGTTTGCTCTAATTTAAGGTTATATTTTAAATTAATATTGATATACGAAATATGAAATTAGTAATTTTAGAATGTAATTTGAAGTATTTTTAATTTCGATTTAAATTTTAAATTTCCTTATCGACAGTATGATTTTAACAACCGAATGTGTCCATAGTAACTCACTAAAAAAGAAAACAGGTGACGTACCTAGTTTTTCTGGTCAAAATAAAGAATAAATGCTCCATACAAAGGTACGTCTCTCTAATATTAAGGTGATAACTCTAAAATTTCCTTATCACATAAGAGTGTAACAACTCACAATGTGTAATCTAAATATACATCACGTTCATCGAAAAGCTTTGTTTCATCACACGGACTGCTGTATACATATATATATATGTATATCACGGGTGCCAGAGCTGCAGTGTAAGGGGCCAGTGACTACTAATCTAAACAAGTGTTTAAATTTTGCCGATAATAATTTGTACCCGTACAACACCAAATGATTTGGGCTTTAACACATGTTTCCTGATTTTCTTCAACTATAATTTTAAAAATAAATAATTAATTGAAAAGCTTATGTGAATTTAAAATAAAAGTGCAGTTTATCAAGGGAAATTTCTATTTACATCGTATTTAAAATAAACATAACTTCTTATCATTTTAAACCTGCAGTATTGAAATTATTTGTCCGTAAGTCCTGTAAATGCGACAAAATTCTCAAGAGCACGTCTTAAAAAATGAACATGTTTACATTTTCTAACAACTTTGCAGTAAAGAATTTATTGTATCGGAAATTACAATCAAACTCTCTTCCGAATCTTTCTCCATAGAGAAAATTTATGACTTTTCATATGTGTTTTTCCCAATTTTAAAATTGTGTCTTCCGATCTATTACCAATTTAAATAGTAAGAGGATATGTTGTGAGGAGAGACGGTGACTATTAATATTACGAAGTGTATATCGTTAATCGTGTTTATTTAATTAATTCCGATATACAGGGCAATGTCATAAGCTTCAATTGCAAAAGTATTTATAGCCGCAGTCTTTTTAGCACGGAGTGGTATCAGGCGGAGGCTGGCACTTAGCTAGCGACCCGCACCATGTCGAAAAGCCGTAACGTTCGTAGAGTTGGCACAAGCGAAGTCATCAGTAACATCGTCGTCCAGGAGACCTGGAGACAAGGATGACATGTTTATAGATGGAGTGATACGTATCAGATTTCATTAACAAGTTTCTTTGTATCTCAACATTTTAATGCCAGGATTTTGTGTTTTGTCTGCAGAGGGAACGGGTATTTAAGTGTTTTGTATTTCCCTGAGAAACGGTGATAATTTCACTTAATAGTAGAAGGAGGTTTATTTTTTTTATTGGTCATTGTAGATGCATTGTGTTTCCTGTGAGGAAGGAAGTAAATTTTAAAAATTATTGGGAAACATTTCATGCTTCGTAGTTCTAACCGGTAACACTTCGTGGTAAATATATGTAACACATATTAAAACATTAATGACTCTATTTTACCCATAAATATATTACCGGTCTTAGGATGTACATGCAGTGTGTTTTCTGTAGTATAGGAACCAGAATTTCAAAAATATATTGTGATCAATTTTTAGGATGTGTGTATTGTCTCACAATTGGCAATAAAGAATTATAATTATCTTACACTCAGGATTAAAATATGAAAAACTGTTTGAAAGAAAAACAGGCGTTTGTGTGAAATTGATGGTGATAACCTTTGTAACTCGTGACATGGTGTTACTGGTGATATCAGTAATTGACAGAAAATAATAGTTTTGAATGGGACGGTATAGTTTCTTTCACATTTTAATTCGACTTCTAAATGAAAATTCAATCGTTTTTTAAATCCGTCGAGTGTAACGTTGTCCGGGAAATGTCGGCTGGTATGGTGTCAGATAAACTCAAAAGCGGAACTTTACACATGAACCGGCAATATTGGGCCTGGCCGATATAATTGTGGAAATTTTTGACTGCATAGATTTCAAGATAATTTGTAAATTGGATCTCACGCACCAATTTTAAATATTGTCCTTGGCTGATGTTACTGCGTTATTGTTTAAAAATAAAGTCACCTGAAGCCGCTATAATAATATTGTTATATGCACAATGTTCTTTATATTAGTATCTTTAAATGCCTAATATATGGAATTGAATGGTGGTGGAAATTTGTGATAACCATATTACGCATATTAATTTCTTTCGTAAAGTGATTACATTTTTTGAAAATCAAGTTTGAAGTTTCTGAAGGACAGTATCTGAATCGAAGACTGAGTCTCTAACAGTGTGATAACCCTTTAATCAGGACACATCCAGTTGCGATGGCAAACCCGGCTATTTCCAAAACACCTTGGATATGATGCTGTTATTTGAGTCGAGAATGCCGAGATCGGAGTGGAAGAATTGTGCTGAAACGAATTTTACACCGTTTATCCAGTGGTAGATTTTTCTCTTTTATAATTTAAATCACGGATTTCCAAAATTCCGATCTAACCATCCTTTATGTTACATACTTTTTTTATCGATACTCACTGCTACAGACGATGTTGCATTCCCCTCCGGGACCATCGTGTCCGCAACAGCATTTGCTGTTTATCTAGGAAAGTGGAGAGACAACACGGAATTATTTATAAGAAATCAATCAGAAAAACGATTTCGCGACGACTGTCATTTTTGGCGGAAATTGGACATTAGATAAGACGCCCTTCCCATTAAATAATTTTTAATTCCCAATTAACTATTTGTGTTTTCAGTATCTTAAGTAAGTCTTCAGAAACGTAACATCTCGTTTTTCGAGATGTTAATCTTATCGTTTCAGAAGAATGTGTCGCCTTTACCTTCAAGGGCTCAATGTCCATTCTCCTGGTCCTAGGATCGTGGATTGTTGAAGAACAAATTCTGTTTCGGAACATGCGGGAATCGCCCAGGAAGGCAGCGTTTCTTACCAGAATTACTGAATCGTCTGCCGTGAAACTGATAACATGGTCTTGCGCCTATTTAGTACTTCCAGCATGGGAGCAAGTATGCGTATATGTCGCTTTAGAACAACAGCTAGGTCAGTTAGTAAAGAGACTGGATGTGGACCGCAGTTCGTTTCCCTGTAGGGCGTTTTTATCACTAATTCCAGGCGGCCTCTGGACACCAAGTCACAGATTCAATAGACACCAACATTTTAGGCTCTGTATTTGAGTCCACTAATGACTACATGATAAGATGTAAGTGTAGGAAGAAATAGCTGTCTTTTTGACTGTTACGCTGTGTAGTTTTGTTGGTGAAAACCTGCCGAAGATGCTTGTCAACGAAACAGCACTTAATCAGACCTCAAAAAACGTAATCGTGACTTCTCTGACCTCAGAACTAAATGTCTGGAATTTATAGTAGTATGGTGAAAGAGAAATGTAGCACCCACAGGAGGTGGACAGAGTCGAATGTCTGTTTCTGTCTGTGTCGTCACAGGCCACATGTGTTTAACTTGATGTGAATAATAGCATAACTTATGAAGGGTGTGACTATTGTATAACGTGACATATGTAAGGTAGCACAAAGGAAATTGTTGCACCATTAAAAATATCAGCACGGCATACCGTTATATAGAAACAGTTAACAGTGAAAACTGTTTGTTTTATTTGTCTGCTTGAAATGTATTACAGTACAAAAGAATGACGATATGCAACTGTTCCCTGAGCAAGCTTCGAACTAACGAACCCCTTGTTTGGAATGGTCCATTTTGTAGTGCAATTATCCGGAAAAGACCAAAATCGACGCTTCCGTCGGAGCAGTGTCCCCCCTACTGTTGCGGTGTTGCCGCCACTCTCATTCACTATTACTGACATCCTGTGACGTGTGGTTGTGTCCTCCGTGTTTTCTGATGTTACTATCCAGTGCTTTATCGCTACGTTATTTTTTTCCTTAAGTAAGGTTTGCTTCACTTTAAAGTTATATTTTGAATTATTATTGACATACGAAATATGAAATTTGTAATTTTAAAGTGTAATTTTAAGTAGTTTTAATTTTGATTCAAATTTTAAATTTCGTTACGGACATTGTGCAAGTTTAATAACCGACAGTGTATTTAAATAACTCACTCTATAGATATAGTGTCGTGCGTAGTTCTTCTTGTTAAAATAAAAAAAAAAATTGATCCATACAAAGAGAAGTCTCTGTATTAACTATACGATAACTCTAATATTTCTTAATTGCATAAGAACAACAACTCATAATTTTTACTCTAAATATCCATCACGTTCATCGAAAAACTTTTGTTTCATTACACGGATTGTTTTATATATAACACAGGTGCCAGAGCTGCAGTGTACCGGTCCACTGTGTTGTAACCTAACAAAGTGTTTTAATTTTGTCTATAATGTCTTGTACCCATAATAGATCAAAAGATTTGGGCTTTAACATGTGCTTCCTGATTTCTTCCGCAGTTTGGTATATAATCAATATATTATTCCTTAACTTCATTTTACTATCCTTTCCCCTTCAATTCGTAACCGTCACAAGAAACACATTTCAACAGATGTCGTCTTGTCATCAGTAATTTTATAATCTTTACGGGAAAGAACTTGACTTTCCGTGCTTAACAGTTTTAGACTGTCATTCCAAGGTTCTTCTCTAGTGGTATGGACCATCTGCCTATTATTAAGAGCTATTTCCTTTTCCTTGCGAATATCAGTTTTTTTACAAATGCTTGTCTTGTTAAATCAAGGCAACTGCTGAAGACACGCAGTTTAAGTGTCTTAACCGTGATTGCAAAGAGAAATAATTAATTGAAATGTTTATGTGAATTTAGAAGCAAAGTGCAGTTTATCAAGGAAAATTTCCCTTTACTTCATACTCAACACAAACATAAATTCTTATCATCATTTTAAGCTTGCAGTAACGAAATTATTTGGCCGTAAATCAGTTGACTTCGACACAATTCTCAAGTGCACATCGCCAAAAATGAAAGTGTTTACATTTTCTAATAACACGCAGTAAAGAATTTATTCAATCATGAATTATAACTAAACTGTAATTCGAGTCTTTTCCTATACAGGTAACTTATACCGTTTTATATGTGCTTTTTCAAATTTTAGTTTCAAAATTGTATCTTCGGAAGTTTACCGGTTTAAATGGTAAATGGATAGGTTGTGAGGACAGACGGTGACTTGTAATGTAAGAAGTGTATATCTTTAATCAGTTTTATTTATTTCATTGCGATATACAGGGCAATGTAATAAGACTCAATTACAAAAGTATTCATAACTATGGTCTGTTTAGCACGCAGTGACGGCAGGCGCGAGTTGGCACTTAGCTTGCCACCCGTACCATGCCTTAAAGCCGTGACGTGCGTAGATTTTTTTGGCACAGGCGAAGTCATCAGCAACATTGTCGTCCAGGAGCTCTGGAGACAAGAATGACGTGTTTACAGTAGGAGTGATAGTATCATATTTCATTAACAAGTTTCTTTATATATCTACATTTTAATGCCAGAGTCTTTGCGTTTTGTCTGCTGAGCGTATTTGTGTGTTTCTGGAAAACATTAACGATAATTTCACTTAATAGCATTAAGAATTTCATTTTGTCTCTGGAGGTGCACTGTGTTTACTTTGAGGTAAGAAGTAAATTTTTAAAATTATTTGGAGACTTCTTGTTTTTCTAAATGTCAACCAATAACACTTCGTGGTAAATATATGTACCACCTACTATAATATTAGTAACTCTGTGTCTTACCCTTATAATATATTTACGTGTTTCACATGATTTAACATACTGAGCTTTATAATGTACATGCAGTGTGTTTTCTATTGTATACGAACAGAAATATAAAAAAATTACTGTGACCATGTTACTTCATTAGGATTTACATATTGTCTCATAACTGGCAATGAAGAATTATAAATGTTACCTTACACTCAGGATTACAATATGAAGTACTGTTGGAAAGAAAAAATGACGTTTATGTGAAATTGATAGTGATAACGTCTGTAACTCATGACGTGGTGTTACTGGTGGGGACAGTAATTGATATAAAATAAGAGTTTTGAATGGGACGGTTTAATTTTTTTCACACTTTAATTCGACTTCTAAATGAAAATCCAATCTTTTGTTTTTCTTTTAATAACCATCCAGTATAGCGGAGTCCCGGGAAATATCGGCTTGTATAGTGTCAGATAAACTCAAAATCGGAAATTTACATATGAATCGTAAATATTGGAACTGGCCGACATAATTTGGAAATGTCTGACTGCATAGAGTTCCAGATAACTTGTAAATAGGAATTCACCCACCAATTATTAGTATTGGCCTTGTCTGATGTTACTAATTTTTTATTTAACAATGCATTAACCTGCAAACGTGTAACCTAACATTGCTCTATGGGCAATGTTCATTATATTAGTATTTTTAAATGACTAATATGTGAAACTGAATGATAATGGAAATTTATGATACATTATACATAATTATTTCTTTCGAAAAATTGTTAAATTTTTCGAAAATTCGCCAGAATATAACTGCAGTTACGTAAGTCAAAAGTTTCTGAAAGACGAATATCAGATGTGAAGATTGAATTTCTAACACTGAGATAACCCTTTAATCGGGACACATTCAGTCGCGATGGCAAACCCGGTTATTTCCAAAACAACGTGGACATGATGCTGTTATTTGAACCGAAAATGCATACTTAAAGGGCTCAATGTCTACTTTTCCAGGACGTAGGGCTTGAATACTTGTAGTCCACATTCAGTTTCGCAACCTCTGGTAGTCACCCAGGAAGGCAGCGTTGCTTTCCAGAATTTTTTAGACTTCTGCCGTGAAACTGAAAATACGGCCTTGAGCCTATTTAGCACTTCCGGCATGGGAGCAAGTTTGGGTGTGTGTCGCTTTAGAACAACGGGTGGGTAAGTCAGTAATGAAACTGGATGCGGGCCGCAGTTGGGTTCCTGGCAGGGTCTTTATATGACCAATTGCAGGCCGCCTTTGGTAATGTCCAGTCACAGATTCAATAGATAACCGAAATTTTAGTTTTGGTATTTGTGTCAACAAAATGGCTGCGTGATAAGAGGGAAGTGGAGGGAACCAAGATTTTCTTATTGACTGTAACTCTGTGTGGTTATGTAGATGGGAACCTGCCGATGGTGCCTGTCGACGAAACTGCACTTTGTCGTACCTCAAGAAAACATGACTGTGACTGCTCTGACCTCAGAACTAAACGTCTGGACCTTATAGTAGTGTGGTGTTAGAGAAATGTTGCACTTCTAGGACGTCGAGAGAGTCGAATATCTGTTATTGTCTGTGTCGTCACAGGCCACGTGTGTTTAACTTGATGTGCATAATAGCATAATTTACGAAAGAGGTGAATATTGTATAAAGTGACATGCGTAAGGTAGGTAAAGGAAATTGTTACACAATTAAAAGATCAGTACCGGATTCCGTTATACAGTATCAGTTAACAATGGAAAGCTTTTTGTTTTATTTGACTGTTGGAAAATTATTTTATTATGAAAGTAAGGGAATATGCAGCCGTTCTGCGAGCAGGCTTGAAGCTAACGATTCCCTACTTAGAATTGAATAAATAGAAGAGTAGTGCACTTAACTGGAAAAGTCCGTAATCCTAGCTACCATCGCTATTGGGTCCCCTCTTTGCTGCGGTGTTGCCGCCACTCTCGCTCATAATAAGGCACACCCATGAGAACAGGAAAACAATGGGGTCACAAATTTGTTTTGGTCGGGAAATAATACAGCACTTGTGCAACGACACATCTGTGTTCCGTTGACGCTGGAGAAATGAACGCTTGTGGTTCTCAAACTGTGCACAGTTACGCGTTCTCTTATGAATTCTTCGTGTCCGAACCGGTTGCGGTGATGTATTTCGGGGATTATTTCTCTTCACTCCTACAAGAATTTTGTCGAAAATAACATTGACGGAACTGCGTAATGAATCTAGCACTAAGAATGTACAAATTCAAGTTGGAGATTTTCTTATGTCTACTCACAGTCAGGGATAAAGAGTAATCCCTTTCACAATGTATATAAAATTAAGGTTGCTCTGTTTAGGTTTGTGACTTCGCTACATTTAGTAGAAGCCTACGAACGTCTCGGAGATTCTGCTTCCTTTCTTCAGTCCAGAATGGAAGGCGGTAATGGGTAAAAAATGACGACAAAATAATGATACCTTATGCTTCTATTTCATCAATTGTCTTCTACGAAACTCCTGAAGGGTTTTCGATAAACGTCATACCCAACATTCGATGTTGTGCGGTGTATTTGATTTTCTATCTTGTAGGCAAGTCATTCGTAGTAATGAATTTCATCGATTTTATGGGTAAAGGCACGACTAATAATTTTGATTAATGATATCTTCAATTTGTGATTAAGGATATATATGTTTGTGTGTGTGTGTGTGTGCGTGTGCGTATGTGTTCGTTTTTCGTTTTTAGATGAGGTGAATATACATATGAATATGAATTGTATTACTGTAATAGCAACAAGTACCCAACCAACCAACCAACCAAATAACCAACCAACTAACCAACCAAGTAATTATCTCCACAGAGCACACTTCGTTTGAAATCTAATATGTCATTAGAAAGTAAAGAAATTCCCCGCATTTTGTGGAAATCCGAATGTTCATTACAGGCTTCAAAATAACAGCTATATCACCCTGTCCTGGCCTTGATGAACGCAGTCCTCGCTCTTCAAAACGATTTAATTACAAATTAGTTGTAATGTCATCCCCCATTTATTCCTAGGTCTTTTCTATGTGATCTTTATCCAACTCCGTTCTTCACCACACGTTTCGCATAACCGCCTATCTCAGTTTCTCATTTCATCCGTTAATAATTGGTGAGGGTTTCAAATAAAGAAGCTCCACCTTGTATAATATTTTCCTGTCCCCACTCAATTCGTACCTCTTAGGCCCAACTATATTCCTCAGTTCTCTGTTGTCGAACCACTTCAAATTTTGTTCTTCCGTCAGAGTGAAGTATTTTGTTGTTTGTGGTATAATCAATTTTTTATTTTTAACTTCCTTGCAGAGAATTGTAGAATTATTGGGAATAATTCTAAAGGCTGTGAACAAAGCTGTGTGTTCTACATCAAAATCAAAACACTTTTCAAAATATGATGTAACCTAAACATCCGGTTTAGTAGGAAGTACAACCGGTGTTTGGCAAGACGAGTAACCGTCTGTACATCCAGTTTTACTGTTCGAAAGAAAAGTTCCTCCAATTCCTCGCTCCGTTTTAAACAGGCCAGTTCAATATATTATTTTTCAATGTGTTCTGTTGGGTAGAGTGGCTATTACAGTAACACATTTAATAGGTGTCACCGCCATTTTGAGGGCACACCATGCCAGCATTTTCTTGTGCTTAATTTAGTAATTCTACAAACATCAGGAGGAAAACATGGTTTGAAATTTGGCAGGCTTCGTATATTCTTCGGGCCTTGCCAACATAATTCAGTTACGTTCCATTTACAATAGTACAAATCACAAAACAGTATTTTTCAACGTGTTTCTAATAAAATTGGGAAAACATAATGTTTAAATTTTATAAACAAAATCTTTTGAAGATTTATCAGAGCCGAAAGTGTGACGAGAAATGAAGGGAAATATCTGAAAAAAAAGGCATACGAATATCAGCATAAACTAAGTGAGATTTAAGGTTGACATAACGCAGCTTAATACACAAAGGTCGACACAGACAGGCCGGATTCCGTCACACTTCATAATGAATTTGTATCTGATTTTGATTTCACACATAACGATGAAGAGAACAGTGCTCCAGTACTTCAGTGGATTTAATTAAATAAAACGAATGATAAACCTGCCATATATATATAATCTAGTTCCATGGAAGTACGTAGTACTTTAAAAGTTTTCATTCTTGTCACATATTCCACCTTTTAAGAAATCCGAATTTATATTGCTCTGTTAAGAATACCCTTTACCCGCAATTTTTCTTGTGAGCATGATTAATCAATTCTACACCATCACAGTATATTTTATTAAGATCAGTTTTAAGTGAGAACTTTTAGGAAGTTGCTGCACTTACAGTCTGGAATTTTAGTGTCAATGCCATTGTTTCTTAAAAGTGTGGCCACTTGGCAACGGCTGTATTTTATGCCGGCTGCCGACCCGACGATGGTTACCAGCGCCAAAGCCAATAACATGGGTTGGAGCGTCATTGTCACTTGGAGAAAAGTAATCTGTGAACAATAAATATAAAAATAACAGGATCAAAAGCCAACCAGTGTTCCGGTAACATGTTGGTAACAAGGATTTTTTAATCTCAGTAATTAACTAACTTAATGCACAAAATTATTGTAAAACAAAAATTTTGTGCATCAAGTTGGTTAATTACTGAGATAAATATACTGAGATGCACGGTCAGCAAAACAAAAAAAAATTATTCTGTTCGACAAATATCCTTCGATCAATTTTAACAGGGGAATAGTTTAAATATACGCCTGTTATGCAGGTATATTATATACACTAAAAATCTAGTCCCAAAGAGCTGTGTCCTTTCAGGTTTTAATGTTTTTCAACTTGTCAAAAAAAGTTCTCTTTTGTAAATTCGAGTTGTCACTATGAAATAATCCCTTCCGCGAATTCATATCGTATTTGACTAATTTTCATCTGCGAATACTAGTGACTTGTCTGAGGTATTGCGATTGGATCTCTTTCTATCCATTTCCCATTTCGCTTCACATTTGTGTTATATATATTTACCTCATTGTCCTATGTTTAATCATCGTAGAACGCCAGGGTTTGTTAACCTGATAATTTTGGTGAACAGTTACAAATTATGCATTGATTATAATCATAGTCATCTTCGTCATCTTCGATATTGACAACATCTTTCACGTAAATCGTCTGTAGTTTGTAATATTATAAGTGATTTAACAGTGCATATTGGGCCTAAATGGATATGGTTTCATGTATTTTAAACCACGTAATGCGGAAGAGTTGTCAATCTCGAAAATTGATATTTTGTGAATAAATATTTCGTGGTTTCAAAATACCCCTTAATATGTCATCCATTTAATGTCACACTAATGCACCAACTTAATGTTCTTTATCGTTTTAACTGTAGGACGTAATATTAGAGCGTAGCAGGTAATTTTTGCACGTTTCAAATTTCAGAATTCTTCCCTTTCAGATGATACAGTTTTAAGTAAATTTACAAAAAATAAAAAGTCTCGACGAATTTCAATTCTTACGTTTCCGTCAGTCACAACTTTCTAAGTTTCATTTATAGTAGCCTAAAAACATTACCTTGGAATGATAGCTTAGCTTTTCTCGTGTTCCCGGGTAAATGTCTGTGACAAAACACTTTCGCCAATGCTCAAATCTGTCATCAGCATTGACACCGACGTCATACAGGAAATAGTTACATATTCTTGTAATGATTCGAAAGTTAGTATAAAAGCAACTATCTTCTTTATGTACTGCTAAGGTTTTATAAAAATATCAGTATTTTGCAAGTAGAAAATACTTAATGCTCTAATGCAGCGGTTTGTTTTGTTTCAGATTATTGTGAGACTCACAAACAACTATAGAATGAATGTACCCCAGAGACCTTATATTTTCGAGACTTAGATTATGAGAACGGCAAAACAGGATTTCGTCTGGTTTTAAGTAAGTTCACTTACGCGTTAATGTCACTGTCCGTGTATATGTTTGAAAGAACTTGAACAATCCTAGGTTACCTAGTGTTCTCGTAAGGCCCAAGTTGAAAGTTTCGTGGCCTTGAATTTTCTTGTACGACTAAAACAGAAGAATTTACTACAGATGAAAGGTGAATTTCAGCCCCAAACAGGTTATGAAGGCCTAGAAAGAGTAAAGGTTGAACTCTAGTGTAGCTTTAATCTCGGTGCTAGGGCAGTTTGGGTGGTGAAAGCCACGCCTCTGACGCTTTACGCCAGGGGAGAGTGACCCGGTAACCATTGTACAGGAGGCTGGGGGGGGGGGGGGCAAGGACCGGTCTGGACGGGTACGAAAAATTCCCCACCGCGGGATTCACCCCCAAAACTTTCGGCCCATACCGCGCCCTTTT
>Ga0123354_10013697_pt1 | contig 12597 bp, 5 predicted proteins | sample TergutLab28metaG_2_FD_97872 | JGI IMG/M metagenome (GOLD analysis project Ga0123354, IMG submission 97872) | Labiotermes labralis P4 segment gut microbial communities from Petit-Saut dam, French Guiana - Lab288 P4 | ecosystem: Host-associated > Arthropoda: Insects > Digestive system > Gut ... | reverse complement strand
GAAAATATTCGATAGATTCACTACAAAAGACAACTATACTTGGAACATCACACATAATACGGAAAGTACTGCAATGTGAAGCTTGAAGCCTGAGCGGTGGGGATCACCGCTGGTTCAAGAGAAATACCAGGAAGGGAAGGTCTGTGACAAGAGACATCGGTATCGCATAGTAATAACAATAATAATATACGTAATATGCCCACGTGTAACTCGTCTTATGTGACCAGCAATGTTTTAGATTAGATTAGATTAGTGAAAGGGGTTCGAGCCCTGTTGATCCCGATGCACCTAGGCCTTTAGCAGGGCTCTTTGTGCCCCATAATTTGATGTCAAGTCTAGGGAGCCCTGTTTGTGTACTGAAGTTCCAGATGGCCCCCAGACTTAGACTCTTAACATCCTCTGGGTTCAGCTATGCTTTATTTCCTCTTGGTCCGGAGCGTTCACCTAAGAATATCACATTCGTTTGTAATTATTCCACTAACAATGGCCTTATTGCATGAACGGTTGATGACAGAGCAGTCACGCAATGTTACAAAACACCCGTGAATATGTAAAGAAGGATCTCCTACTAACCGGTTTCGTTCGAAGAAATTGTTGAATTTTTGTGCGTCTGCACTTCAGAAATGTCTGTACTAACCCCCCGAGTTAGTACAGACATTAACCGTTTAACGCACAATGGCTACAAAATTTCATCGAATTTTAAAAGGGTTGCGCCTTTTTTTTTTTTCACGGAGTGCCCGAGTAGTGTTTGGTTGGCGTCATGTGATGGTCAGAATTCATTGTCTGTTATGATCTCTAAATTCAGTCGCATCTGAGGTATGCTCTGCGGTTATGTTATGTAGCTGCTACACGAGGTTCATAGGCTGTGTCGCGGCTCAGGCGCCTAGTCGCTGGTGTCTGTTTCACGGTGGCCTGAGTTCGGTTCCAGGTCAGTCCATGTGCGATCTGTGGTGGACAAAGAGGCAGTTGGACACGTTTTGCTCCGGACATTTCTGTCTCCCCTGTCCTCAACCAATTCTCCTTGCTTATAATTTTCAGGCGAGACGTCCCCGTTGTGTTTCAATAGTAATATAAATGTAGAATATAGACTATATTTTATATTCTATATTTATATATTTATATTGCGCCGTATTTATCTTAATCTGCACGTTGTTCTTACCGGAAGGACAAACAGGAAGACCTTGAGAAACTTCCAAAAACGAACGTTCATTCGGAGATATCAGACCTTGAGATAGAAAAGCGCTTTCATAATTTTGTCGTTCTCCGAAGAGTGGTCATCCATGGTGTCTGCCCTCACTGGAGTTTCTCAGTTTTCCTGTGTGTCTCCGTCAAAATGCTGGAAAGCAGCTTGGAATAGGCGACGGAAAATTACTTGAAGCATTACTAATGATTATTATCGTTCTACACGAAACACTATTTGAAGTTTTAGAAGCTTCTGTTGGTACGGCAAGAAAATCAATAGTTACTTGAGCTAGGCCAACACCGCTTAGCTTTTTTTTTTCTTATGCAGACTCTTAGAAATGTGTTCGTTCTGTTTCGTGACCCAACGGTTCACCGAGTGTAGTTAATTGAAATACCTAGCTACTCTTGTCATGTTGTTTTAAGAAAGTTAATAGTTGGCAAGCTAATCGTGAAATTTTCTGTCTTTTGTTACTTGTCCAGCCTCCAGAGTCTACCCAGGGTAAAGTGGCGAAGAGTGCATTTGACCACTTACCGCCACCTACGTAAGAAACCTGTAATGCCTAAAGTAAAATTTTCCCATTTTTTATCACGAAATATTCCTTCCTGAATCTAAGAATAATTTTGTAGAACATGCTCACAAAGTCTCTCCCGTGGATCCTCCCCTGAACCAGTTCAGTGTATCTCAACTGCCGGGCCTCGGCCCGGTACCAGGCCCTGGCATCGGTTATACCGGGCCGTCTCCTGGAATTTGTCATTTTAGTTTTCTAAGCAATTTTCATGAATAAATGTTTTATAGTGGAAATATTCTGAGGAGAATAATATTTGTGAATGTGTCGAAAAACTCAGACCCAGATGTTTGCCTGAGGAAACTATAATATGCTGCAAGATTTCATTAGTCCATTTGTCAACATGCCACACGGTATGCATAAGTGTACTAATACTCTTTATGATTATGCCATAATTAATTATTAATACTTAAGTTAGTTTAATGTATGAACTTAAAAAATGAAAGGTATTTACGAGTAAATTTGTTGGGACCGGGCTCTCGTCTTATGAAAAAAGAATTTACCGGGCCGCGGTCTCACTAAGGTTGACAAACACTGGTGTGTGATGTAGTGTACACCTTCACACCCGCATTCATTAAAGATCCCTGGTATGGGGAGATGCCTGTTGGTTTAAAGTGAGAATACTCCATATTTCTCCGAGGAATATTCAGTTGGTTCTGAGAATAAAGAATGATTAGTTTCTGGAAGTTCATTTTTCCTCCATGTCGCAACAGCTCCTAGTGGACCAGGGTCTCTTCATTATCTAGGCTTCACGGTCACACTCAGACACATCACACTCGGAATCCTCTGGACGAGTGATCAGCCCGACGCAGAGACTTCTACCCGAAAACACACAACAATAACAAGAGACAGACATCCATGCAGCCGGCGGGAATCGAACTCATAATCCCAGCAAGCGAGCAGATGCAGACCCACACCTTAGACCGCCCGGCCACTGGGATCGGCTGTGATTGTGCGTTGGCCTGATTAAATTCGTAAGCTTTACTTTTTGTCTGCTGTGAGGAGGAAACAGCACTTTTATGTACTGTTCCAATAAACTTCGCCAGTAAATTTCGTACCATTCTTCAGGTGCATTAAGTGGCTGAACAAATGTACTGTACGTTTGTATTCCTTATTGTGGTTTTTAGCTGCTCTTGCATTCTGTCAGTGTTTGTGTTGTCTCTCGACTGTGTCACCGCACATTTGAGTGCTGTGAAAACGAAATTAAACATTGTTCTGTTCCACATATATATGGGAGGATAATATTCAGATGGATTTTGAAGCTATAGGACGGGGGGCGTATGGACTGGATCTGTCTGGCTCAGGATAGGGACAGTTGGCGAGCTCTTGTAAATGCGATAATAAACTTTCGGGTTCAACTTAGGCGGAGAATTTCTTGACTAGCTTAGAACCGGTTGGTTTCTCAAGGGTTGTGCTCCATGCAGTAAGTAACCTTTCCACATGGAGTTATTTTCGCACAGCCCGGAAGCGAAGGACGATACGTTAGAAATTCCGTTCCCTAAAAATTTAGTAGTTAACGATATTGACAATAAAGACATTATATTTCTTATTCTTGTACGAAAGTTTCAAGTGTTATTGTCCTTTATCTTGGCCTTTGAACAAACAAGGTGCCACTTTTCTGTTACACACGAATGTGGAGTGTCACTTGTTCCTCTTATTGACGGACTTCACTACAAGTGATGATTGGACTGACCGTCGTCAGAATTCTTCGTTAGGCTTTCTCAGTCACATGAAACTGACAGGCTTGTTTTATCGTTGAAGCATTTTTCGGCTTACTAGTTAAATCCCTGGCCACATGTTCAGAGACTGAAGTTATGCTTAAATGACTGCCCAATGGGCTTAGGATTTTAAACTGAGCACAGTATGACCGTCGTTAAAGTATATGGTAGCATTATACGGTGTGAATTTTACTTTTGGTGCATTGTGTCAACAAGCGGTTGTGTTTTCTGCTGTGCACCACGCTGGTACGTGCCACGTGGTCTTACTCCAGATTAAGAATACGAAGCGGAGTCCAAACTGCCGTTCGTAATTAGTGACCAGATATTTGCATCAGAGTCGCGACGTGCGATTGATATAGCACAGCGAACTGATCCCTGCTGGGACTCGTGCTACTGCCTAGCGGAATTATTGAAGCCTGGGGGAATTAACGAAGGTGATACGAGGTACCGCGTCGCCAGTGCAGATTACGGACCATCTAGCCTGTCACTTGCTGGGGACAGAGACAGTCGAAAAAAAAAACAAGTTGGATATTATCGGATGCTCGGAGTACAAATCCGTGTGAATCCTCCATATTTATGAATCTGTAGTTGAAAATCCCGTTGAAATTGCGCGGGGAATTGTTTATGTCGTATATTGCACCTTATGTTAACCAAATGAACTTTTCAATTTTGACAGAAGTTAAAATTATATATATATTACTGAAAAGCCCATTAAAATTTGTGCTGTTTTCTATATCAGAACGTGGCTGACGTCACTTCAATCCTTATCTCCAGATGGCAGAACTTCGAACACAGAGCCCTTACCAAATAATGGTAAGTGCAAATTTCACCCTAGAACAGGACATGAAGACGCACAGTTTGAGTAGGGATATAGTTCTACCCTTTCTTTAACTTCAATGCTAGATGGGGTGGGTGGTCAGCGCCATGCCCTGGCCGCCTTACCCTCGAGAATGACCGGGCACGCACTGTATGGGAGGCTGGGTGGGCTCCAGGGCCGGTCTGAGCGGGTAAGGAGTATCTCGTCACTGCCGGGAGTCGATCCCGGAACGTCCATCCCGTAGCGACTCACTATACCGACAGAACTATCCCGGCCCACCCCCTATCAGATATGTTCTTCAAGATTATTTCAGTGTAAGAAAAATAAGGCATATACACGTATTCCGATATATGCACACACACACACACACATGCACACGCACACACACACACATGCACACACACACACACACATGCACACACATGCACACACACACGAAGTCATAAGTTGTCTGTATACTGTAGAAAGTGTAGTGGAGAACGAACGAAAGTTTCAGTCTTGCGTCTTACTTGGCTGGTACTGAGTTCGAATCTCTTACCGGCTATGGGTTAATACGACGACTTTCGCAATTTTGCTCAGTGTGTAGCAACTTCCGGCGCAGTACTTCAATCAGTGCCTTCCACGGTACTTCGGTTTATAAGTCAATAACATTCATAGCCTCTGACTCTGTTCTTAATTAATAATAATTGAGACAAACCGTGAATTAATGAATGCATTAACGACGTACTCCAGAAGATTGCCCCCGTCTTACGTGTGATTGTTGTGTTGCTTTCATTTGATGTCCATTTGTTGGAAATGCAGTGATTTTGTTGCAGTCTGGTCTCGATATGGATATAGTTATATACAATATATGTTTATATATTGCAAAACAAATTCTAATACACGTGTGGACCAGGATCCTCATGACATATATTTACTGTGTTTTTTTTCTTCAGTGACTTCTTTCGATGTGTACAGTCCGCCCAAAAAGGCGGTCGTATATCACATGTCGTGCAAAAGAGAGGTTCGCTGATCCCCGGTCGTAGATTTTTATAAAACACTGTCCGCTATATGCTTCCACTGGTTCAGATCCATCAGATTTCTTTTCTTTTAGTGGAAGGGAGGAGCGAGTTGAGGATTCGGGCAAAAACCATGGTTCAGTGTATTTACGAAGGAAAGTCATAAATCATACACAGTGTCACAGAATTTGTAATTTTGATGGTAAAGGCCACTATGAAGGGAAGTATGAAGTTCCTGTGCGCTCTTCGGCATTTTGTGACTATTGTGGCATCGATGATAGGGTGAGGGGCGAACAGTGAACTGGGAAGGGTTGTGAAGGACCCGAGGGTTTGTCGCAGTATTTCCACGGATGGCCTGAGGAAAACCAGGAATACCTCAGTTTAGGTGGGTGTTTATTCTCGGATTCGAACTTGGCACTTCTGTAATAAAATGCTAGATCGTTCCCGCAACACTGACTTCTCAGATTCAGTCTGTTTTACAGTCTCTGACTTTTCGAGGAGTTTTGATGTTTTGCTGACCGTGCATCTCAGTATAATCTTAGTAATTGACCAACTTAATGCACAAATTCTTGTTTTATAATAAGTTTATTATGTTCCTCTACATGTTTCGAGCACTATTGTGCTCATCATCAGGAGGTTAAAATTGTATTATACAGCATCTGGTATCATCACACTCTGCAGGTGGCCGTCCGGTGCGCACCGGACGACCCCCCACAATAGTGCTCGAAACATGTAGAGGAACGTAATAAACTTATTATAAAACAAGAATTTGTGCATTAAGTTGGTCAGTTACTAATATTATCGAAGAGTGTTGCACATCAGGCATATTTAGTTAATTCGTTATTTAAAGTAAACTTCAAGGTCTAACGGGGTGCTGATAAGTCCTTAGCCCGACCAGGAAGGAAACAAGCTCGGAAGTATGTCAGGGACGCGCGCGATTTGAATAAAATCAAGACGAGAGTTGTCATCAAGTTTATTTTCCTGCAAGGCAAGGCGCCGAAGGAAATTCACGCCATTCTGACAGAAACATTAGCTCGTTTCCTTCCTCGTCGGGTTAAGGACTTATCAGCACACCTGTATAATGAGGAATACTGGATAAAATGAAGGATCGTCTGTGGAACCTGTGCCTGTAGATGGGCACTATCGAACGTTCTCTCCGAAAATTAAAGTGTCTAAAAGATTTCTTTAAGTTCTGTGAATAGTTGCGTGTCGACAGCTTTCTATACTTCGTTCAAACTAAGTGCATAGACGAGTAAATATCAGACGATCAGACCTTCCTTTACAACAGGTTTACCGAGAAGGAAAACGAATGGAGTTGGAAAGCTGTAGACCATGGTTCTCCAACCCACGGCCCAGCAGTTTACATTCTACTGCCCGAGGCCGTATTTGTGAATTGTGTGTATACTTTAACAATCACACAGTCATTTAGTGTTTAGGTGTATCAGTTACAGGTATATTTCCACGTGCGGGCCGCGAACAAGCCCACGATAAGGGGAGTGGCCCTTCGCGATAGAAAGGGAGACCCATGCTGTAGATAAGATTCGTAAGCGAACCCGCCTGCTGTTCTTTGTTAGCTAGGAAAAGTATTGGCGTCGTGATGAACGCGTTACTCACTGATTTGTACGGAGCTGAGAGTGGAACCAAGGATCTTATCGATGGAGGCTATGAGATGTGAATTTATGCCGAAATAATTGAAAGAAAACCACTTTCAGGATTGAGGATCGCTGGGTGGAATTAATACGATCCTATTGACAGTAGGGGGAGAGGATATAGGATACTTTTCGGCTCAGATGTTGGAGGTACCGTGGCGGGCTCTTCTGAACACCGTAGTGAACCTTCGGGAAATTTGTCAACGAGATGAGCAACTAGTGATTGGGGGCGGGGGGACGGACAAATGGCGGGCTCTTTTAAGACGATAGTAAATTTTGGGGTTCTATAAAATGTGGGGAATTTCTTGACTAGTGGCTTCTTAATAAGGACTCTGGTCCGTGATGTTAGTTGTTTGGTTGGATAAGCAAACGTTAGCTTCGCAAGAAAATCTCTGTTGCATGGAGTGGATTTGTTAATGGGTCGGCTATGCATGTATAGGTGCTTCGATTTTGTAATAATGTTTGTTATTAATATTGTAAATAAAATGTTTTAACAAGTATACGAAAGCACACAAATTAAACATTCAAATATGCTCTTTTTCAGTCTGAGTTCAAACATGCCGCATCGCTTCACTCTTTGAGGAATAAGTATATGACCCATTTTATTTAGCGTATTGCTGTTATGAGCTGAAGCTGTGTGCTTCGTGGCGCTTCAGAATGTTACAATACGTTATGTAATAGTTTTGTAATATTCCCAGCATTTGGCTGGCCTATACACTTCAGCGCAATACGTGTTTGAGAGCTGTCGTGTGTCAAAAGCCACTGCTGTGTTTGTCAGTAAACTTCCGGGTTTTCTGATGCTCGTCTGTACGCCTCAGCTGCATAGAACTGACGTCCTCCAGGGATTTATCGATTTCTTTTCTATTGACCCACATGTGAAATTAATGAACTCAGGAGTGCTGTCTAGGGACACACTTGTTTAGTGTGGCTGCATACTTGGTCACGATATAAAATGCTCTGCCATCATGACTTAAACCGTAAAAGAGAAAGTGTAACTGTTAGTACACAAAGGCTTTAAACGTCCGCACTTAGAGGATACAAATTGCACAAATAAATCTTTAAAGGGCCGAAATTGCATGCGAGGAAACTGATATTTTTTAGGGGCGTTAGTGGCATGGGATAAATACTATGAAATAAAACAATACGATATAAATAGCCGAGGACGTAAGAAATGCAGACGCTTGTTGTGTGCCCATTGCCCTACTCCTGTCTAAAACTTTCTGTTTCAGCACGCTATTGTGCTTTGAGTGAGAGGTCATTATTCCATGGCAGGCTTTCCTTGTAGCGTTTCACATTGCCCGAAAGGTTAATTTAAATGCTTCCTGCTTTCATTTCGACTTCAACGACTATCGACGACTCTACGCACATTAACATCGATTGTTATTGTTGACGATCATAGGGCCGTGCATCGTTAATATATTTATGTAGTGAAATCAACTAGATGCACCAATGTATCAAATTTATTTTATTTTGGAATGACACGTTTCGGATGGTCTTTCCGTCCATCATCAGGATTTCAAGAATGTACATACAGCAACAGGCATTTGTCAAAGATACTGCTAACTGCTTGCTAGCAAGCAGACAGCAGTATCTGTTTGACATATGTCTGTTGCTCTATGTAAAGTCTTTAACTCCTGATGATGGACGGAAAGACAGTCCGAAATATGTAGAGTGTCACTCCACTAAAATAAATTTGAGACTTTGATGCATCTGGTCCGTTTTACTGTAGAAATTGTCATTAACATTTTTTGTATTGCGCGACGTAAAACTGAAAGAACTAGAACAAGCTAAACATGTGCTTATGAACGGTGTACATGGCCCTAAGATTTTCAACTACTCGAACTGTGGCACGTTAGGGCAATATTTATTTAAAATAATGAGAAATATTGCCTATGTGTAGACATTCATGCATGCTATACGTATATTGATATACAATTTATAATTCAATATATATTATATTATGTAGACATAGCCAGACATTTGTGGCTTTAAAATACGACAATATTCCTGCACATAGATTGGGATGACTTTTCCAGGTGGTTAAGACTTCTGTAGGATAAAAGGGAATATGTGAAATGAAATTTCAAATGTTCCTTATTCAACTAGGATATAATTAATTTTGAGGGGTCCATTGGATTGCACACAGAATAGCGACGGCCTCTTCGAATGTTTCAAAACAGCGAAGGTTTCAATCCCACTAATTCCTCCCTTTCACCGACGTTTTTAAATATATAAAACACTCTCCTTGTTCTTCACACCTTTGTGTTTCAGTTTGCTTACGAATGAGAGTGCAATGTCTTGTGTAAATTCATATCACTGCTGATTTCCTGCCATACGGGCAAATGTGTTACTTCAGGTCCGACCAGTGAGTCATGTCTTTGAATTTTATGATTTAGGGGTTTTTGTCATACACTTTATATGCACCTATTTTTGTTTCGCAACGATATTCATTATTAATTCTGGTTGTGTCACAGGTGCCTATGAAAATTCGACTTTTATATCTTTGCCTAACTTTCTAGAATCATTATGATAGCTCTTAATAGAGTGGTTTGGGTCTCCCTTTTCCCAACAATTCGTGGATTATCATAATTCATATAATTTTTCATGGGTTTCCGGGCATGGGAATTTAAAATGTAGAAACCAACAGTGAAGGATATCTCTAATAACTAATTCAGACACATTTCGCCCAAGTGTGTTGCAGATAAATAGCGCTTAAATTGCAGTTGACAGACAGTCATTAATGTTTTATACATTCTGCCTGCCATATTTGTCATACTTAATATTTTAAGTGTGTTTCATTGAAAGTGATGGGATCTCATAGTTTATACGAATGCTTTGAAGTTTTAAATTCATGAACATTTATACCGAATTTATTAAACGAGTCCGAATTGAAACGTGTTTCAAAAAAGAAAGTGACAGTTTTATCGTAAACTGTTTTGGAAAATTTACCCCTTTATAAGACAGTTGTTTTTAAGTAAACTATTCTGTATGCTAAAACAATCCCTGTATTGAGCCGGTGGATTGAGCTTACAATATCACATTCATACCATTTAATACTCGATTACTATTACACTCTCTCTGGGCCTGAATATTCCAAGTGGGCTGTGATTTTGCGACATTAATTTTGTACACATTTATTTTCTTTCACATTGATGCTGCATGTCTTGCTCATCCACTTCTCCATGATTGATCAAAATCGGAATTAATTTCATGTACACAACAAGTTAGTATCCACGCCATCTGCTTAGTTTGTGTGTGGAAACCACAGACTGCAGCACTGTAAACGCTTAACAACAACACTGAATGATGTGTTGGGTTTGATGTTATTGAATAGACGTTATCAGCTTCCCTCCCAGACTTGCAGTGTATTTATAAAGCCATTGTAAGGAAGGGTGCCGTAACTTGCGGTACTTTAATTGCTGGAAGATTAATGAAACGATTTTGATCGCTGTTTGTACCGTGCCGCCATGGATGGCACTGTAGATTGAAAATAAATACAATGATTTATACTGTGAAAGCTCTCTCTCTCTCTCTGGCGTGATAGATGAAAGAGCAGCGGTTCTATTCCTGTGACTTTAGATTACCCTAAACCTACATGATGGAAATGTCAGAGAGATAATCGAGTTTTTAATGAAAAAATATGAGTGATAAATAAAAAACATTCAGGAGTGTAGAAAGACATTGGTGTTGTACAGTGCAGTGTACTGGTCCGTTGGTGTTGTACAGTGCAGTGCACTGGTCCGTTGGTGTTGTACAGTGCAGTGCACTGGTCCGTTGGTGTTGTACAGTGCAGTGTACTGGTCCGTTGGTGTTGTACAGTGCAATGTACTGGTCCGTTGCTGTTGTACAGTGTACTGGTCCGTTGGTGTTGTACAGTGTACTGGTCCGTTGGTGTTGTACAGTGAACTGGTCCGTTGGTGTTGTACAGTGCACTGGTCCGTTGGTGTTGTACGGTGCAGTGGTCCGTTGGTGTTGTACAGTGCACTGGTACGTTGGTGTTGTACAGTGTACTGGTCCGTTGGTGTTGTACAGTGAACTGGTCCGTTGGTGTTGTACAGTGCACTGGTCCGTTGGTGTTGTACAATGAACTGGTCCGTTGGTGTTGTACAGTGCACTGGTCCGTTGGTGTTGTACGGTGCAGTGGTCCGTTGGTGTTGTACAGTGCACTGGTCCGTTGGTCTTGTACAGTGCACTGGTCCGTTGGTGTTGTACAGTGCACTGGTCCGTGCATAGGCGGACTGTGAAGGGTACTGCTGTCATTGCCATTTGCAACCTGACCTCAACTGATGGTCTTCAGTTTTCTTATTCTGCTTGTTTACCTCTTTTGATTTTCATTGGATTTAAATTTGTCATCTGCTTGACATATGCTCAAATTATCCCCAAAAGAAACGAACAACAAACAAACAAACAAACAAAAATCTCCGCTTAAAGCTTATATCATATGAGAAGTGAACATTAATAACATTTGCAATTCATTTGTTGGTGACCAAGTATGTTAAACACCCAGTGGCGGATATGACGTCCAGTCTGGATTATTTAGTACTAATGATTCAAAAGTGTGTGAGTACCAATTATCATGGAATCTCGAATTACTGGTATGTTTTTCTAACATTATCAGGTCTAAATTCATCATTCCTAATGCGCTGAACATTATTCGCCACAGTTTCATTTCTCCGTAATAGCAAGCATTTAATATCACTGTCCTGGCACGACGCGTAAACTTAAACGTCTAGTTTCATACGTGTTACTAACAACACTGGTGGTTAATATTCGTTGAACGTGCAATCTCTTTCCCACAGCATATAACCCGCATAATGTTATTTGCTCATTAAGTCTTCCTCACCAGCAGTTTAGCATAGAATGAATAAGTTATGTTCACAGGTGTAATTAAGTCAGTATAGTGACTGGGCTAGGGGATGGATGAACCAAGAATGGGGGTTCGGTTGCCGGCTGGGGTGGACGCTTTCCTCTTCGCTGCGGAGTTCATACCGGCTCCATGGCGCAGCCACTTTTCCCTCAGTGTGTACCGGGATCTCTTTCCCTGATCTAAATTAGCAGGACTTAAAGCAACCATTGTCGAGGTCAAGAATGTGTGGAACTGTGCTTCCACTCCTCCAGACGCCTTCATGGAATGGCGCTTAATTCATTAAGAGCAGGGAGAGCTTTGTATTTTTATCTATATATATATATATATATATATATATATATATAATATAGCATAATTAATTTATTGAGAAGCCCTCTTTTGAGGGTTCAAATTCTGGAGAATTTAACGAGTCAGAAATGATTTTTGATTTCAAGACTAAATGAACAGTTAAAGCTTTCCTTAATTGAAATATCTGTTTTACAAATGGCAGGAGTGTTTTCTGTTGTATGGAGCTGAAAGGCCTTGGAAAAGTTCCACCTCTTCCTGGTCACCAGCAGGCAGCATCGTCGGTGCTTTGTACCACAAGCTGTAAACACAGTCTAATGGTCCTGAGGATGGGCGAAATTATAGCCCGAAACATGTTGAGCTGATTGAAATTATTAATAAAATTATTATTGTTGTATCTAGTTGGCTGTTTATATTAATGGTATCACATTGTGACACTTAATTGTAGGTCTACTTATTGTGAGAAACCAAGAGAAGACATTGAATCTAAGTCTTACGTAACAGAAAGCAAGCTT
>Ga0123354_10013696_pt1 | contig 12597 bp, 8 predicted proteins | sample TergutLab28metaG_2_FD_97872 | JGI IMG/M metagenome (GOLD analysis project Ga0123354, IMG submission 97872) | Labiotermes labralis P4 segment gut microbial communities from Petit-Saut dam, French Guiana - Lab288 P4 | ecosystem: Host-associated > Arthropoda: Insects > Digestive system > Gut ... | reverse complement strand
GACGCTCTATTTGTGGAATATTGGGGAGAAAGCATTGCTCCAGAAAAACGTATTGCCCGATGGCTCAAAAAAGCAGATGAGTACGCGAGAGATTGGAAACCATCGGATAGCTTGTTTATTGATAGGGCGGATTAATAAAAAAAAGGACGTAAAATGAACGCGATCAGAACAGCAACAGTGCGAAGCCCATTGGGGCCAGAAACCATCAAATGTGAGCTGCATCCATATAAGTCCGGATATGCCTGGACGTATGACGGCGTCCTAATGGAGGAAACGAAGTGCGAATCAGTTGAAAAAGCAGTTGAATTTTTTACCTTCTGGTGCCCGAAGGGCACCATATTGTGACCAACCACCCCAACCTCGGCTGGCGGAAACGCTGGACCGTAGATCTTGAATCAAGGGAAGCCCGGCACATAGACGGCTGGGTTTTCCGGTTTGACCGCACCACCGGCGACCCGCGAGCTGGGACGGGAATTGCATTAAGTTCCCCGCCGGCATGGAGAAGGACAGCAGCCAGATCGCCTGCATCTGCCACGAGGCCGGAGAAATCTTCGGCGATGCTCGCAAAAAAATGACCTCTGAAGAGTTCCGTGCCATTCGGAAACAGCTCGATCTGACTCAAGCCGAACTTGGCAAAATTATGTCCATCTCTCAGCACGGTCTTTCGATCATTGAAAACGGCAAGCGCAAGCCGACCAAAATCATGGCCGCCTTCCTCCGCTACATCCAGGCGAATAGGCTCCCCGGGACAAAAGGAGATGTTTAGCCTCCCAGCCCTTCCGCACATTTTTGCAAAAAAAAGACCCGAAGAGATATGGCTCCTCGTCATTTGGTGTGGAGTTGATCCCTATATACATCAATTCCACACCAAATGACGAGGAGCCCGTCTTTTCGCGGCACAGGACCAAAGCTGAGGGCGACGCCACTTGGTCCAGCCCCCGCCCCCTTTCCTTGCTCAAGGCCCTGACCGTGGGCGTTACAAACCTTCCTCTCCCCTTTTCTTCATCGGTTGATCGCCGCACATCAGCCCTTGATATCTCCGCCGGACAACGGTTCAGATATAGCTCCGATATACCGGTTCAAACATCAAACCCCGAATGAATTCGACCAGATCCCCCGGCAGGGGCTTGGTGGCCAGGCCGCCCGCATAGGCCTGCTCGGCCACCGCCGCCGCCACGTCGAGCGACACCTGGCGGATGCGCGACAGGGGCGGATACACCCTGCCGTTTTGCAGGTCTTCTTCGGAAACATTCCGGGACACGGCCCGGGCGGCGGCGAGGAACATCTCGTCCGTGACCTGGGCGGCGCCGCTGGCCATGACTCCCAGGCCGACTCCTGGGAAGATATAGACATTGTTGCCCTGGGACGGATAAAAGGTCCGGCCTTGGGTGACTACCGGAGCAAAAGGGGTGCCGCTGGCGAAAATGGCCTGGCCGCTGGTCCAGGTATAGGCTTCCTCGGCGGTGCACTCGAACTTAGAGGTCGGGTTGGACAGGGAAAAAATGATCGGACGATCGTTGATCCGGGCCATGGTCTCCAGGATCTCGGGGGTAAACTGCCTGGGTTGGCCTGAGACGCCGATGATCGCCTGTGGCCCCAAGGCTTGGACAGCCTCGTGAAAATCGGCCACAGGCGAATGGTCGTGAGCATACAGCCGTTTGTGGCCGCTGAGATCGGCACGACCCTTGACCACCAGGCCCTTGGAATCGAAATACCAGCAGCAACGACGAGCCTCCTTCGGAGAGAGGCCCTCTGCGACCAGGGCCAAGACCAGCAGTTCGCCGGTGTCTAGAGCGGCCTCGCCGGCGCCGAGGAAGAGAAAACGCTGATCCTTGAGGGCGCCGCCGGTGATCCGCAAGGCCGAGAAAATGGCGGCCATGGTAACTGCGGCCGTGCCCTGGATGTCGTCGTTGAAGCAGCAGATCTGGTCGCGGTACTGCTGAATGAGCCGGGAGGCGTTGCGGTTGGCGAAATCCTCGAACTGGATAATGCAGCCGGGAAATACCTGCTGCACGGCAAGGATGAACTCCTCGATCATCTCGTCGTACAAATCGCCCCGGATGCGCGGATGCTGCAAACCGATGTAGAGCGGATCGTTGAGCAACCGGGCGTTGTCCGTGCCCATGTCGAGGGTGACCGGCAGGGTGAGCGAGGGATGGATGCCGGCGCAGACCGTGTACAGTGCCAGCTTGCCCATCGGAACACCCATGCCGTCGGCGCCGAGGTCGCCCATGCCGAGGATGCGCTCGCCGTCGGTGATCACGATGACCTGGACATCTTTGTTCGGCCAGTTGCCGAGCAGCTCGGCTATCCGCCCCCTGTCGCGGGCAGTGATATAGATGCCGCTCGGCCGGCGGAAAATATGGCCGAACTGGAAGCAAACCTGGCCCACCGTGGGGGTGTAGACGATGGGCATCAGCTCCTCGATGTTATCGAGCAGCACCCGGTAGAACAGGGTTCTGTTCCGGTCTTGGAGGGCAAGGAGGTAGACGTAGCGCTCAATGTCGGTGGACTGTTTGCGTAAGTTCTCGAGGATGCGCCGCACCTGCTCGTCAAGGGTATGCACCCTGGGCGGCAGCAGCCCGGCCAACCCCAGGGCCTCGCGCTCGCCCCGGGTAAAGGCCGAGCCCTTGCTCAGAGTCGGATCGCGGAGCAGGATGAGGCCGGTGGGCAGGCAGGCCGTCCAGTTATGGGCGCTGGCGTCGTCGCCGTCGCTCTTCTTCAGCATGGACTGGAGGTTGATGTGGTTGAGGAAACGCGACAGGGTTTCGTCGTCGACCAGATCCTTCTCGAACCGAATAATGATCTCGTCTTGATCATGAAGTATTGTATACATGGCACCTTCCTTCCGCTCCGTGGCAGGAGGCTGGAGACTTGCCAAAGCCGCCGGCGCATCTCCGGACGGACCGGACCCGGCGGCCCGGGCAGACGTATTTCCAAGATGTTATTGCATTACAATCAATCATCGGCGCTGTCAAGGCCCTGCCCGTTGCTCCGGCCCCAACCGGAGGACGGACAAACCGAGCCGGATTGCAGCGATCCCCCCATGGGCAGCGCGTATTGCCTCGGCCGTAAGGGGGCGTCGGTCCATTCAATGATCCGCTCCTGCCCGGTGAGCGCACCGCTCAATATCGGCGACCTTGGGTCGTGCGCCGCCCAATTGGCGGCCACGGCCCGTTCCCCGGCATTGGCGTAGCAGTAGCGGCAGCCGTGCGGACAGGTATCGTAGGCGCCGATATCGACGCTGGCCGCGCAACCGCAGCCCGGCCGCTGCCCCTTGTCCTTGGAGATTTGCACCGTTTGACCTGAAATCGTCGATACCAGACGGTCGTCGATGCAGCGAGCCGTCCCGATGCCGCCTGGCCCGTTGAAAAAGGAATCGCAACAGGCGTGGAGCTCGATGCCGTGGCTGGCGGCGATCTCGACCAGATTACCGACAAAGGCCATCTTTTCCCCGTCATCCACAGCCGACAGGTCTTGGCCTGCCAGATTGCGCCTGCATTTAGCGTACAGGGTGACAAAACTGACAATGCATTGGCGGGTATGGCGGCGCAGCCGAGCCGCCAATGCGGCAAATTCGCCCAGCACGGCCTGTGACCCTTGCCGGCCGGTGAACACAATTGGGTCAAAACGCCACAATACCCGGTGCGGCCCGATCTGTTCGGCCAGGGCGCAGAAGGCGGCGATCCGCTCTTCGCGCGGAGGCAGCAGCGGCTCCAGGTCGCGGTTGCAGGCGGTCAGGGTGTAGTGAAAATAAAACCGATGCCCCAGGCGCTCAATTTCCGGCAGATAGGGCAGCAACGGCGCCGGATTTTTGGTCCAGAACACCAGGCAATCCACCTGGCGCGGATCCAGAGAAACCCGCCTTACCTGCTGGAAATGAAAAGGATTGCGCACCAGGGCATGCCCCTCACGCAGCCGGTTGAGCAGCCATCTGCCGTAAAATGCCGGAATGTCGGTCCGCCTGCTGGCACTGATGATCATGATCGTCTTCCTTGCTCCTAGCTTTAACCAAGTGAAACAAAAAAACTTGGTTGCCGCAACTGGGCTTTTGCCGCCTTTTGACAAAGACTTCGTTGTTTTTCCCGGCTCCACCAGGTAAAGTTTCAAGCTCACGCCATCACCCATGCGGCCCTGTTGCCACGCCAAACCTTTATTTGATGGAGGCAGCCATGAACAGACGGCAATTCATCCGCGATGTCCTGCTCTGGTCGGCCGGCGCCACCCTGGCCGTTCCCCGGTTCACCATCCTGACCGATGCCCGGGCCGAGGAGGCGCCCGCGCCTCCGTTGCTCGCAGTGGCCAAGGGCGAAGATTACGGCGCCTTGGTGGCGCGGGCGCTGCAACCGCTCGGCGGCATGGGCCAGTTCGTCCGACCCGGCGACCGGGTGGTGGTCAAGCCGAACATCGGCTGGGACCGCAACCCGGAACAGGGCGCCAACACTCATCCCCAGGTGGTCCAGGCCGTGGTCCGCCAGGCCCTGGCCGCAGGCGCGAAAAAGGTGCTGGTGTTTGACCGCAGCTGCAACGAGCAGCGACGCTGCTACGCCAACAGCGGCATCGAGCAAGCCATCGTCGATCTCAACGACAGCCGCGCGGTGATCGAGCACATCGACCAACGCAAGTTCGTGCCGGTGGACATCGCCAAGGGCAAGGCTCTCTCCCGTTGGGAAATCTACAGGGATGCCTTGGACTGCGACTGCTATATCAATGTGCCGGTGGCCAAGCACCACGGTCTTTCTCGCCTGACCCTGGGGCTGAAGAACACCATGGGCGTGATGGGCGGCAACCGGGGTTCGATCCACCGCGATCTCGGTCAGAGCCTGGCCGACCTGGCCACGGTGGTCCGACCCAAGCTGACCCTCATCGACGCCACCCGCATTCTGCTCGACAACGGGCCGCAGGGCGGCGACCTCAAGGATGTGCGCCGCATCGACACCCTGATCGCCTCCGTCGACCCAGTGGCTGCCGACGCCTATGCCGCCACCTTGTTCGGCCTCCAGCCCGCGGACATCGCCTCCACCGTGGCGGCCCACAACATGGGGCTTGGCGAGATGGCGCTTGACCGCATCAAGGTCACGGAGGCCTGATGAGACGGAGCGTATTGCGGCCTACACCCTCCATCTGGCGCGCTTGCGGCCAGACCCTGTTTCTGCTTTTCTTCCTGACCCTGTTCGTCAAGACCGACTATGCCGGGGTCGACGAGCTCAACTGGGCGGTCAATATCCTCTTCCGCATCGACCCCTTCCTGGCTACGGCGGCGATGTTGGCCGCCAAGACGGTCATTGCCCTCATGCTGCCGGCCCTGGCTACCCTCGGCCTGACCCTGGTGTTCGGCCGCTTCTTCTGCGGCTGGGTCTGCCCCATGGGCAGCCTGATCGACGCCAGCCGGCGACTGGTGGGCCGGTCCGTTGCCTCGCCGCCGCGTCCCGGCCGCAGACAGCTCAAGTATCTGCTGCTGCTCTTTCTCCTTACCGCCGCCTGCTTCGGCCTGCCCCTGGCCGGGTATCTCGATCCTTTCTCGATTCTGGTGCGCGGGCTGACCTTTTCTCTCCAACCGGGCCTTGACCACGCCGCCGCCGCTCTGTTCACCTGGACCTACCAGCAAGCGCCGGCCTGGGTGAACATGGTCACCGAGCCGATCTACGGCTTCCTGAGGCAATTTGTCCTGCCCTTCAGCCCCAAGGTCTACGGGCTTTCGCTCTTCTCCCTTTTCCTGTTGCTGGCGGTGCTGGGCTTAAGCCGGGTGGAGCCGCGCTTTTTCTGCCGCAAGCTCTGCCCGCTGGGAGCGGTGCTGGCCCTGACCGCCCGGTTTTCCCTGTTGCGCCTGCGCGGCGCCTCGGCCGAGTGCGGTAAATGCAGCCAATGCCGTATGGTCTGCCCCATGGCGGCCATCGGCGAATCAAGGGAGATCGCCGCCGGGGAGTGCACCCTCTGCCTCGACTGCGTAAGCCATTGCCCCCGCTCCCGCTTCGGCTACGGCATAAAGCGCGGTGGAGGCGCCCCGGCCCCCAATGGCAACGACCAAGGCGCCGACCTATCCCGCCGCGCCGTCCTGGCTTCGCTGGCTGCGGGCGCCCTGGCGCCGCTGGCCCTGCCGGCCCGGACCCAGGCCCGCCACAGCGACCCGCTGCTGATCAGGCCGCCCGGCGCCCTGGCGGAACCGGATTTTCTCGATTACTGCCTCCGCTGCGGCGAATGCATGAAGGTCTGCATCGGCAACGGCCTCCATGCGGCCTGGCTGGAAGCGGGCCTGGAGAGCCTGTTCACCCCCAAGCTGATCGGCCGCCTGGGCTACTGCGAATACAACTGCACCCTCTGCTGCCAGGTCTGTCCCAGCGGCGCTATCCGGAAACTCGGCAAAAGCGAGAAGCAGGCCGTGGTCATCGGCCGGGCATATTTCGACAAGAATCGCTGCCTGCCCTATGTCTCGGCCACGCCATGCATCGTCTGCGAAGAGCACTGCCCGACTCCGGACAAGGCGATCAAATTCAGGGAAGTGGTCGTTGACAACCATAAAGGCGATCAGGTCACGGTTCGCCAACCCTATGTGGTCGATTCCCTCTGCATCGGCTGCGGCATCTGCGAACACAAATGCCCGGTGGAAGGAGATGCGGCCATCCGGGTGACCGCAGCCGGCGAAAGCCGCCATGGCAGCCTCGCCGGGCCAGAAGGATATTGACCGCCAGGGCCGCCGCTTTCCGGCGCGCCTTGCGGCTGCCCCCAGTTTTTCTTGTGCATGCCCTGATTTTCGGACCAGACCCATGAACGACTTTTGCCCTCAAGATCCCCCTGCCGAATTTTTGGCCGGATTCGCCGGGTTCGTCCCTCTGGCGGCTGAAATGGTCCCGCTCGCCCAGTCGCGGGGCCGGGTGGTGGCCGAACCCTTGGCCAGCCCCGAGGCATTGCCGCCATTTACCCGTTCGCTGATGGACGGCTACGCGGTCCGGGCCGCCGATACCTTCGGCTGTTCCGAATCGGCGCCCGCCCTGCTGACCGTGACCGGCGAGATTGTCACCGGCCAGGGCCAGGCGCTGCCCTTGGGGCCAGGCCAGGCGATCCGCATCTGGACCGGCGGCCAACTGCCGCAGAAGGCCGATGCCGTGGTCATGACCGAACACGCCCGCCTTGTCGACCGAAAGACCGTGGCCGTGATGGACCCTGTTGCCCCGACGGACAACATGGTCCAGGCCGGAGAGGACTACGAGCCCGGCGCCCTGCTCTTTGCTGCGGGCCACCGGCTGCGGGCCCAGGATATGGGCCTGCTCGCGGGCCTGGGCATCACCACTGTGCCGGTCTTTCGGCAGCCCAAGGTGGCGATTCTCTCCACCGGCGACGAACTGGCGCCGCCGGATCAAACCCCGCCGGCGGGCAAGATCCGCAACGTCAACTCCATCAGCCTGACGGCTCTGGTCGAAGAGGCCGGCGGCCTGTCCCTGCCGCACGGCATTTGCCCCGACGACTTCGGCCGCATGTTGGCCCTCTGCACCGAGGCGATCAACGAAGCTGACATGCTGCTGGTCTCGGGCGGCAGTTCCCTAGGTCGACGAGATTTCACCCGCCAGGTCCTCGCCGCCATTCCCGACAGCGCCATCCTGGTGCCCGGAGTATCGATCCACCCCAGAAAGCCCGCCATCCTTGCCCGCCAAGGCAACAAGGCCCTGTTCGGCCTGCCCGGCCATGCTGCTTCAGCGCTGGTCGGCTTCGTCTGTTTCGTCCGGCCGCTGCTCAGGCTATACACCGGCCAAGGGCCGACCCTGGGACTGCCGACCGTCAGGGCGGTCACCGGCCAGCCCATCTTTTCGACGGTCGGCCGCCAAGAGTATATCCGCGTCCGCCTCACCTCCCAAGCCGATGGTTTGCCTCCCCTGGCCACGCCGGTTTCGGGCAAGCCCGGCCTGATGGGGCCGCTGGTCCAGGCCCACGGCCTGCTGCCGGTCAGCCGTGATGCCTGCGGACTGGACGAGGGTGTGGAGGCCACGGTGCTGCTCTTGCCGTAGCGCCTCGTCAACACGAAAACCGAGCGGCCGCAGGCCGCCGCGATCCGCACAATGCGCCGGGGCGGACGCCAAGATCGTCGACAAACGATTGTTTCCCCGGCATCCGCCGGACGGCGGAGGGGAAACAGGCCCATCACGATTTGCGACCAAGTCCGCCTTTCGCCTCCCCTCCCTGCCGAGGAAAAGCTGTTGACTTACCGCGCGCCGTCTTGTACCTCTCCACTCCCAAAGGGAAGCGGGCAAGCGACCGGCAACCCACCGTTTCAACTCCTCCCGTGCCTCTTTCGGCACTGTCTTTTCAGTCTTTTCCCCTTCAATCTTCCGCGCCCATGCCGACGACCCGCCTGACTCCTTCTGAACTGCGTCTCACCATCACCCCGGACACCCTGGGATTTGCCGACACCTCGACCCTGCTGGACCACGATCTGACCTGGATCGGGCAGGAACGGGCGGAGCAGGCCGCCTTGTTCGGGCTGACCATGGAGCAGGCCGATTACAACCTGTTCGTCCTCGGCGAGGCCGGCAGCGGCCGCTCCTCCCTGCTCAAAGGGGCCATGGCGACCATGGCGGCCTGTCGGGCCACCCCGCCAGATCTCTGCTACCTGCACAACTTCGACGCCCCGGAGCGGCCGCGCGCCCTCCGACTGCCCGCCGGCCGGGGCCGCATACTCCGCCAGGCCATGGCCAGGACGGCCAAGGCCCTGCTCACGGCCATCCCGCAACAGCTCAACGGTCCAGACGTCAAGATGGAGAGTGAACGCCTGGCGCAGTCCTACAAGCAGAAGGAAAACCAGGCATTCGCCGAACTCGACGCCTTTGCCGAGGCCCGCGATTTCCTGGTGCGCCGGGAATCAGACAACATCCTGTTCACCCTGCGCGGCCCTGACGGCCAGGCGCTTACAGAAGACGACATGCTGCTTCTGCCCAAGGAGCAGCGCAACGGGATTGCGCAAAAAGAACAGGAAGTGCTGGCGGAGCTCAACCGGTACTTCGAGAAAACCCGGCCCTTGGAGCAGAAGATGCGCGAGACCCTGGCTGCCCTGCACCGCCGAGCGATCAAGCCGCTGCTGGATCGGGAATGCGAGACCATCCGACTGGAAATAGCTGGCGAGGGCGAAGAGACGGACACCCTTGCCGCCTATTTGGAGCAGGTCAAAAACGACCTCCTCGACCACCTGGAACTGTTCAATCCGCCCGAGGACGACGACCTGACCGGGGAGGCGCTCGCCCAGGTGCTGTCCCGCTACCGGATCAACCTGGTCGTGGACAATGACGACCTGTGCGGCGCACCGGTGATCGTCGAGGACAATCCGCTCTACCGCTCCCTGTTCGGCAGCATTGAGCACCAGACGGAAAACGACGCGCTGGCCACCGATTTTTCCCGTATCCGTGCCGGCAGCCTGATCAGGGCGCACGGCGGCTTTCTCATGCTGCATCTGCGCGACTTGGCTGCCGACAGCCTGGTATGGGAGACGCTACGCCGCTTTCTCCGCAGCGGCAGGCTGCAGATTGAGGAGCCGGGCACGGCATACGCCCCGATCGCGGCGGTTTCCCTTGCCCCGGAACCGGTGGATCTGGACGTCAAGATAGTGCTCATCGGCACACGCGCCCTCTATTACGAGCTGCAGGAGACCGATCCCGAATTGGCCCGCCACTTCCGCGTCAAGGTGGACTTTGCCGACCAGTTCGTCGCCACCGACGCCACCCGCCGGGCAATCGCAGTCTTGGTCGCCCGCACCTGCGCCAAGCTCGGCCTGCCTCATTTTTCAGCGACCGCCGTGGCCCGCCTCCTAGAGCAGGGGCATCGGGAGGCGGAGGATCAAACCCGGCAGAGTGCGCTCTTCGGCCAAGCCGCCGCCCTGATCACGGAAAGCGCGACCCTGTGCAAAAGCCGACATGACAGCTTGGTCTCGGCCGCCGATGTCGAGGCGGCGCTGGCGGCGCGACGCCAGCGCCACAACTATCCCGAGCAACTGATGCGGGAGGCTGTTATCGACGGCGACGTGCTCATTTCCCTGGACGGCGAACGGATTGGCCAGGTGAACGGGCTGAGCGTAGTGGACCTGGGCGATCACCGTTTCGGCCACCCGGTGCGGGTCACCGCCCGCACCTATGCCGGCGAGGACGGCCTGATCAATATCGAGCGCGAGGTGGCCATATCCGGGCCCATTCACGACAAGGGGGTGCTCATCCTGCAGCACTATCTGGCCGCGCTTTTCGCCCGCAACGCGCCGCTGGCGCTCAGCGCCTCCATTGTCTTGGAGCAGGAGTACAGCGGCATCGAGGGCGACTCCGCCTCCTGCGCCGAACTGTTCGCCCTGCTGTCCTCATTGGCGGCGGCGCCTATCCGGCAGGGGATCGCGGTGACTGGCGCCCTCAACCAACACGGCGAAGTGCTGCCGGTGGGCGGCATCAACGAAAAGATCGAGGGGTATTTCCGGTTGTGCGCCGCCGCCGGCCTCAACGGCAGCCAGGGGGTGCTGGTTCCGCACCGCAACCGGCGCCACCTGATGCTCGATTCGACGGTGGTCGAAGCCGTACGCCAAGGGCTTTTCCACATCCACACCATGGAACGGGCCACCGAGGGGTTGGAGTTGCTCACCGGCCTGTCCGCCGGCAACGCCAGCCCAAACGGCGTCTATCCGCTTGGCAGCCTGCTGCAACGCGCCCAGAAATCACTGTGCGCTTTCCGCCGCGCCTGCGACGCCGCGGAACATCGGCCCGAATCCGGCCGGAGACCTGTCCGGGACAGAGTCCCCGATCAGCCGACCTGACCGCTTCGTCGGCATCCTGCCCTGTCGGCGCCGCCGGCAAAAAGGATTTTGTTTCCTATTTCCGCCAATGATCTTCCGCCAAAATCATTGCGCCGCCCAGAAACTCTCCGAGCCATTTCTTGATATTGTCATGAAGCAACCAAATCTTCAATGAATCCAGAGCAGGATGAACTGAATCGACCATGCAGGGATTGCCAATGCCCGACATCATACATGCAAGTCCTTAACCGGACAGTACTGCTGCGAGGCGATAAAAAAACACCCGTCTTATCCGCGATCTTTCCGGCATGAGGCCTAGGCGGTGATCTTTATTTTGCAGCAAACCTCCCGCCCTCACCAAAAAAAAAACGGGGATCTCCAGAGAGAGCCCCGCCTGGCGCAACACGCGTCTGCTTATTTTCAGTTTACTTTCAACTGTCCGCCTTTCCCCATTCCACGCGCCTGACATCCTGGGCTTTGTAATTACCAGCGGAATCACCATGTTGCATAAGCGTTTATGAAGGCGGCAACCGTAGCCTAGCCCTCAGGGACGCGACTGAAGCCACCCAAGGCGCCAGCGGCATGGCTGCCAAAGGCGCCCACGGGACTGCGCCAAAGTTGGTCGCGGTGGATGAACCCTCGGAAATTGAAAGCTGGACCGCCGAACCTGACCAGGGGTTCCGAAGCGGGCTGAGCGCAAGCAAGCATCCCCACGGCCCGGCGCAAATAGACCGTACAGCGGGCAATCCCACGGGCAAGATGCTCCATCGCGCCCCATTGAAAGAAGATGAAAAAATTGAGCGAGTTAAAAAAATGATTAGTGATCCGCAAACTTTTTTGCATCCAAAATTGCCGCTGCCTCAAAAAAATTAAAAAATGCGGCGCGGAGAGATTGACATTGCAATCTTCGTGTTTTTTGGACGGGTGCAATCTCCCGGCCATCGTTCTGCCGATGCCCATGGACAAATACAAATACTTGCCGCCCAACACGGTTGCCTGTATAATAGCAGCAAATCAAAATATTTCCCAAAAAATACGTTTTTCCTACCGCTTCCCATCCATAACGGTCGCTCTCTATGCCCTTTCTTCGCGCCATCAATCGAAGCCTCCTTGCCAAGATCGCGGTGCTGATCACGCTTTTGGTCAGCCTGCTCGTTGCCGCTCAGGGTTACATCTCGCACATCATGATGACTTCGCGCTCCCTTGCCCTTGAGCAAAAGGAAGCCAAGACGCAGGTCCAACGGGTTGCCAACGAAGTTTTTTCCACCCTCGATAAAGTTCGTTCCTTCGGCGTGGATTGGGGCACATGGGACGACACTTATCGTTTCGTGGATGATCAAAACGCCGAATACATCAAAAACTACCTCAACAACCTGACCTTTGTCGAACAGCGGCTCAACCTGATGCTGTTCTTCAACGACAAAGGACAACTAGTCTACCAACAATTCTTCGATTTTGACCAGAACATACCGACCGCCCCAGATCCGGTGACCATCGAAGCCATCCAAAACGTGCCTCAGCTCGTCCACGTCGATTCCTCGGATCTCGAAACGCAAACCGGTATTCTCACCACCCCCACTGAGCCGCTGCTAGTGGTCTCCACCCCGATTCTTACCAGCCTCGGCGCCGGCGGCAGCCACGGCCGGCTGATCATCGGCCGCTACCTGAACGCCAATGAAATCAAGCGGATCGGCGCCATAACCCAGCTGAAGTTGACTATCCATCCCCTTTCTTCTCCCGGACGCCAGGAAACGCAAACCGAGGAAATCAGAATCAATGACAACGGCGACACCCTGCTTGCATCCGACAATCTCATTGGCATCACCGGACAGCCGGTATTGCGG
>Ga0123354_10013695_pt1 | contig 12598 bp, 10 predicted proteins | sample TergutLab28metaG_2_FD_97872 | JGI IMG/M metagenome (GOLD analysis project Ga0123354, IMG submission 97872) | Labiotermes labralis P4 segment gut microbial communities from Petit-Saut dam, French Guiana - Lab288 P4 | ecosystem: Host-associated > Arthropoda: Insects > Digestive system > Gut ... | reverse complement strand
GAGACGCCGGAACTGATGCCGCTGCCGCTGTCGTTGGCCCACAAGCTGGCCAAGCGGCTGGCGGAAGTCCGCAAAAACGGGACGCTCCCGTATCTCCGACCGGACGGCAAAACCCAGGTGACGGTGGAATACGACGGGTTCACCCCGGTCCGGGTGGACACGGTGGTGGTTTCGACCCAACACAGCGAAGACGTGACCCTTGAAACCATCCGGAAAGATGTCATCGAACAAGTCATTAAGCCTGTCATTCCGGCGGCGTTTTTAAACGGCGACACCAAAATATTCGTCAACCCCACCGGTCGGTTCGTAGTGGGCGGCCCCCACGGGGACAGCGGCCTCACGGGCCGCAAGATCATCGTGGATACCTACGGCGGCTACGCCGGCCACGGCGGCGGCTCCTTTTCGGGAAAAGACCCCACCAAAGTGGATCGCTCCGCCGCCTACATGGCGCGGTACGCCGCCAAAAATGTGGTGGCGGCGGGTCTGGCCCGGCGCTGCGAGCTGCAGCTGGCCTACGCCATCGGGGTGGCCCATCCCGTGTCGGTGCTGGTGGACACCAAAGGCACCGGTACCGTGCCGGACGAAAAACTGGCGGAAGCGGTGGCGGCGACATTCGATTTCCGCCCGGCGGCCATCATCGAGGCCCTGGGGCTGCGCCAGCCCATTTATCGGCCGCTGGCGGCTTACGGGCACATGGGCCGGGAAGATTTGAACGTCGCTTTTGAAAAAACCGATCAAACGGACGCGTTGAAAAGCTTTCTACATATAACCTGATTTTGGCTGCCGTGCGGCCTGGATTATTCAGCCAATTTTCACAGGACCGTCACACAGCCTCTGTATCGTAAACTCAAACGCGCCTTTATTTATTTGAAAGGACGGAATAAACATGATCGAAGTCCAAAGCCTGACTAAAAATTATGGGACCCATACCGCCTTGAACAGCATCAGCTTCCATGTGGAAGAAGGGGAGATCCTCGGCTTTTTGGGCCCCAACGGCGCCGGCAAGACCACCACCATGAACATATTGACCGGTTATCTGTCCTCCAGCAGCGGATCGGTCAGGGTGAACGGTTTTGATGTGCTGGAAAGCCCCGGCGAGGCCAAAAAATCCATCGGGTATTTGCCGGAGCAGCCGCCGCTCTATCTCGAGATGACGGTGCGGGAATACCTGGACTTCGCCTATGAGCTTAAAAAGTGCCGCCTCCCCCGGCGGGAGCACATTGCCGAGATATGCAAGGTGCTCAAGATCGAGAATGAGTATAACCGCCTGATTAAAAATTTATCCAAAGGCTACCGCCAGCGGGTGGGGATCGCCCAGGCCATGATCGGCAACCCGCCCATCCTCATCCTCGACGAACCCACCGTGGGGCTGGATCCCAACCAGATCGTGGAGATCCGCGCCCTCATCAAGAGCCTCGGGAAGAACCACACCGTCATCCTCTCCTCCCACATCCTGTCGGAGATCGAGGAAGTCTGCGACCGGATCCTGATCATCCACCAGGGACAGGTCGTGGCGGACGATACCGCCTCGGAACTGGCGAAAAAATATTCCAGCGACCACAATCTGGTGGCCCGGGTGGCCGGAAACGAGAGCGAGATAGGCGCGCTGATCTCCAAGATCGGCGGCGTGAAACGGGTGATCGAGCACGGGCAGCGGGAACCGGGGGTCTATGAGTTCGAAGTCGAACCGAAAACCGGCGCCGATGTCCGGCGGGAGCTTTTCAACCGATTATCCGACCGGAATTGGCCGCTGATAGGGCTTCAGACCAAGGAGCTCTCGCTGGAACAGATCTTTGCCGACCTGACACGGGATGTACCCAAGAATTTCCGACGGTCCCTCCGCACAGACAGGTCCGATAAATCCAAAAAGAGAAAGGGGAGAGCCGGATGACAGCTATTTTTAAAAGAGAATTCAAAGCCTATTTCACGGCGCCCCTCGGATTTGTGGTCCTGGCGATCACCCTTTGCTTTTCCGGTTACATGTTTTACAGCGTCAATCTGTACAATAAAAGCTCCACGCTGGACGGGGTATTCAATTCCCTGTATTTGATTTTTGTGGTGCTGATGCCCATCTTGACCATGCGCAGCTTCAGCGACGAAAAACGTCTGAAAACCGACCAGCTGCTGCTGACGGCGCCGGTAAAGCTCCCCGGCATCGTGATGGGAAAATATTTTGCCGCTGTTGTGGTCATGGTCCTGGCAAGCGCCGTCACCATCATCTACGGCGTGGTGATCGCCTTTATGGTCACCCCCGACTGGACGGTGATCGTCGGCAACTTCATCGGCCTGCTGCTGATCGGCGGGTTGTTCATCACCATCGGCATCTTCGTTTCGAGCATGACGGAAAGCCAGCTGGTTTCGGCGCTGGTTTCGATCATCGTCTGCATTTTACTGCTGCTGCTGGACCAGGTCGTCTCGATCTTCCACGCCGGGACCCTGATCGTATCGGTGGTGCAGTTCTTATCCCTCAATACGCGGTACAGCAACTTTTGCTCCGGGGTCATCAACTACAGCGATATTGTCTTTTTTCTGAGCCTCCAGGCCCTGTTCCTGTTTCTGACCGTGCGGGTGCTGGATAAAAAACGCTGGTCGTAAGGAGGATATGAAAATGGATAAAAAGAAAAAACCGCTGGATCAAAAAGAAGGATTCCCTTCCGTAAAAGAGAAGGCCATTCCGGAAAATTCCGGGTTTGTCAGTTCTGCGGATTTCATGGCGGATGAAGAACCGGTATCTGCGGAAACAGCCCGTCCGGAGGCGGAGGACACGGCTGAACAGGATTCCGGGTTCAAACAGCCGACGGACTTTTTGACGGAAGTCATCGAGGAAGAGCAAACCGAAGCCGAAGCGCCGGCGGCGGAAACGGGCGGCGGAAAAATAAAAAAGAAGACGTTCCTCCGGAAGCTGCGGTATGGGGGGCTTTCCATCGCCATGACCGCCGTGGTCGTGGCGGGGATCGTTCTGCTCAACCTGGTGTTCAATATTTTAAACAACCGGTATCCGCTCAACATCGACCTCACTTCCAATAAGCAATTTACCCTTTCGGCCCAAAGCGTTAAAATGGCCAAATCCATCACGCAAGCCGTGCAGGTGGTGGTTTTCAGCAACGAAATGGAATTCAGCAACCCCAATCTCGACGGGGCGCAGCTGGACACCGTCTTCCGCCAGTTTTACGAAACCGGGCGGCAATATGCCAGCCTGTCCGGCGGCAAAGTGAGCATGGAATATTTTGACCCGAACGCAAACCCCACCAAAGCCGCCGCCTACAGCAAATACGACCCGACGGCCGACGATACGGTGCTGTTCCTCTGCGGGACCGGGGCCGATCAGCGCTATACCAAAATCAGCCTGATGGATCTGTTTTCCTATGACCAGCAGACCTATTACACGTATGGGACCCTGGTGAATTTTCAATCCCTGGTGGAGCAGATGTTTGCCGCCAGTATCCGCAAAGTGACCGGCGACCTGCCCCCCGCGGTCATCTTTACCGGGCACGGGGAAAGCACCGACCGCATCAATGAAATCACAACGGTTCTCAAAAACAACGGCTATGACACATCCACGACCGATCTGACCAGCTCCGCCGCGATCGACCCGGAAGCCACCGTCGGCATCCTGGCGGGGCCGACCAACGATTTTGACCAGGCGTCCCTGACGAAATTACAGGACTGGATGTCCAACAACGGCGACTATGACCGCCACTTGGTGGTGATGGTCGATTATACCAGCAATTTGCCGACGCTTTACGGCTTTCTCAATGAGGATTATGGGATCGAAGTGACCAATCAAATCATTTCGGAATCAGACGCCACAAGATACATCAACAACGATCCGCTGCAGCCCCTGGCCGATGTGGCTAACACGGAATTTTTGCAGGACCTGCAGGGGAAAGCGGTCTTTATGCCGGTGACCCGGCGGCTTTTGACACATACCGCTTACGATACCACTATGTCCTATTATGACGCTTCGGTGGTCACATTCCCCAGCACTGCTCAGGTGTTACAATATGACGACGAAAATGCCACGCCTGCGGATGCCGATTCTTATCCCCTGACCGGCATTGCCTATGCCCACAAGATCCAGACCGCCCGCAATTCGCAGGTGAACGCGGACACCTATGTGCTGGTCTGCGGCTGTGATTATTATTTTAATACCAATATGCTCAATTATTATCCCAATAACAGCAATGTGAACGTCTTTATGGCCGTCTATGATAAGATGGTGAGCGGGGCGCTGGAATCCCTCAACATCGATCCCCTGTCCCTCGACCCGCCCACGCTGTCGATCTCTTCCGGCGCCGCATTATGGGTCGGCGTCATCATTTTCACAGTGGGGCTGCCGGTCATTATTCTGGGGATCGGCGTCACGGTCTATCTGCGCCGCAGGCATTTGTAAAAACGGGGGATTTCAATGAATAAACGCATCCGGAACCTGCTTGTGGTCATTGTGGTGATCGCGCTGCTGGGCGGCGCTTTCGCCGCGCTCACCCTTTTCGTTCCCCCTTCCTCTGATACAAGCAGCAGCACTGTACCGACAACGGAGAAGGACAACCCCACCACGCTGATCGACAAACTCCAGGAAAACGGCCAGCAGGTGACCGATCCGATCCTGTCTGTCACCATCAAGACACTGACCGACGAATACACCTTAGGTATGGGGACGGATAAAGTCCTGCACCTCACTGACTGCGACGCGCTGCCGGTCAACACGGACAACACGACGGCCCTTGCCCAGGCGCTTCAAACCATCGTCACCAAAAACACCGTCGTGGAAAAAGCCACCGACAGCCAGATCGCGGAATTCGGGCTGACCCATCCGGTGGCGGTGGTGAACGTGACATATTATGACAATACGACATACGCGTTTTCGCTGGGTTCGCTCCCCCTGAACGGATCGGGATATTATCTCCTGGATCCCGCCACCGGCAACATCTATGTCATGGATGCCACTTTTGGCGATACGTTGCTGGCTTCGAAACTCACCTATATCGGCTTGAGCCTGTACAACGCCCCGGCGGTCAGCGCCGACGACTCGTCCGGGCAGGCGGTGCTCCAACAGCTGGCGCTGAGCGGTACCCTGCGGGCCAAACCGGTCATCCTGCACATGAGGACCGACAGCGATCCCGTCCAGTTTGAAAATTCCCAGTATATCATCACCGATCCCTATCATGTAGATGCCGACGCCGTCACCATGACGAAGCTTTCCCAGGCGCTGGATCTCTCCGCCGTCAGTGCGGTGGCCATCCATCCCACGGAAGACCAGTTGGCGTCTTATGGGTTGGGAACCAATAAGGTTTATTCGGTCGCCATTCTGACCACTGCGGTCCAGACGGATGTGCTGGACGCCGACGGCAACGCCACCGGGCAAAAATTTTACAACTCCACCGCCAACGTCATTCATTTGGGCAAAAAGGACGGCGACGGCAATTATTACGCCCAGGTGAACGGGCTGGACGCGGTATATACCATTTCCCCGGATTCGGTCCCCTGGGCGGAACTGCAATATTCGGACATCGCCAACGCCTTCATGTTCCTGTCCCAGATCACCAATGTCTCCTCCATCACCATCACTATGAACGACAGCGCCTTTGCCGGCGGCAACGGCCAGGCCATGGACTTCCAGCTCTCCCACCACCCCGACGCCGCCGACCTCAGCAGCCAGCTGGATGTGGTGATGAACGGGAAAAATTATGACAGCGACGACTTCCGCAACCTGTATCAGGTGTTGATGAAAGTGACCCGGACCGGCGACGCGCCTGCGGATCCCACCGGGACCCCGCTGCTCACCGTCGCCATCAACCCCATCAACGATACATACGAGCCCCTTACCGTCAATTTTTACTTTTATGATTTGAACGTGGCCATTGCCCGCACCAACTCCGGCGACACCTATAAAGTATCGTCCACGACTTTAAAATTTGCCATGCAGCAGATACAAAGTTATCTGGACGGCAAAACGGTCTATGTGAATTGAATTGGTTCAATTATCAAAAAGCGGCAGCTTCTGTGACACAGAAGCTGCCGCTTTTTGATGAGTTATGCCAGCAGATCCTCGACCGCGTCGCGAAAATGTTCCGGCGCCAGTCCGGATTGGTTAAAAGACATGACCATATGAATGACTTTTTTGGCATTCGGGGAGATGTCGAGAATCTGAATAGCCTGTGCAGCCGGTTGATAAATAATACCGTATGTGTTGTAAAAGCCGATGTCGGGATGGTTTATCCGATTTTCCGTTACAAAATAACGGTTGGTATCCGTTTTCAAAATAAGATCCTCCTTTTAAATGTTTATAGTATAACGCGAAAAAAAATCGACCGCTACACCCGAAAAATAAAATTTTTTGTCGCAAAATACGCCCAAACAGTTGACGAACGTTCGTTAGCATGATATGATCAATAACGGCAAATTGTTTTAAAGTTATCCAATCAAATTTATGATGGGATCATTTAATGAATATCTTTAATATCAAAAACAACGGCACGACAAAAGAAAAGATCCTGTATACCGCAGCTATGATGTTCGCCAAAGATGGGTATGAAAATGTATCCATGCGTGAATTGTCGGATGCGGTGGGGATCCGCGTGGCGTCGCTTTACAATCATTTCAAGTCTAAAAGAGACATCCTATGTGTCCTTTACGGAGCCTATGAAGAGGAACGCGACAATTCCCGGCCCGATATGGATGCGCTGCTCCGCATGGCGGAAACGGAACACCCCTTGAAAGTGCTCAACCACTTGAATCATCATGCCAGCATCGAAACGGAAGACTTGATGAACCGCATTATGGTGACCGCCGCCCATCGGGTTTCCGCGGACGCGGACAGCGCGGCGTTCGTCAAACGCAATCTGCTTGATATATGGACCGTATTTATGAAACCGTTATTGGTCAAAATGATGGATCACGGTAAAATCAAACCGTTTAATATTGATACATTTATTTTTTTAACGGCGATATATTCGTTCGGTGGAACGGCTTTTCATTCTTCCACTTTGGAAATTAGTATGGAGGATTGGAAAAGAGGCTTCAATCTGCTGTGTTCTTTGATTCAAACGATCGATGAATAGGAAAGGATAATTAGGAGGCAAAAATGACGATTTATGAAAACGCCTGCCTGATTAGGCCGCGGGTAAACAGGTTGTTGGAACAGGCCTCCGAAAAGCCGTTTATCGTGGTTTGCGCCGGTACGGGGTACGGGAAAACGCAGGCGGTCCAAAGCTTTTGCCAAACCTCCGGCGGTAAAGTCGTCTGGCTTCAAATTACCCGCCAGGACAATGATGAGACGCGTTTTTGGGAGAAGCTGATCCATACCGTATTTCAAAATGAACCGGATTTGGAAAAAGAATTGCTTTTTAACGGTATGCCGAAAACGGATACCGCTATTGAAAAATATATTGAAATACTTGAAAAAACGTTTTATTCACATGTAATCTCCCCAAAGCTTTATACAGTATACGACGACTTGCATCGGGTGGAAAATCCGAATGTCCTCCGGTTCCTTCGTGAAATGATCCGTTATATAACGCCCAAAAGAACCGTGATCATGATTTCCCAATCCTATCCTTTTCCGGAGCTGACCGGACCAACCGCCAGGGAATCGGCTTCGCTTATCAGCGAAGAGGATCTCCTGTTTACGGAGGAAGAAATTTCCGAATATCTGCGGCTGCTGGGAGTTTCCGTGTCAACGGGGAAAGTGCGCCGTGTGATGGAAGGCACAAAAGGCTGGGCGCAGGCACTGGGGGTTGTCGGGCACACCATACAGAATGCGAAAGACCCGGGAAACGACATCATCGGCGCCATGCAGGTCAATATTTATAAACTGATGAAAACGGATGTGCAGGATGTGATCTCCGACCGTCTGAAAAATTTGCTGTTCCGCCTCTCACTGCTGGACCATCTCCCCGCGGATCTGGTGCTCACCCTGGCCGGCGGGGATGAAAGCTTGATTGGTGAATTGGGAAAATGCTGCGGGTATGTCCGTTATGACATATATATGAACATGTATGTGATCCACGATTTTTTCAGAGATTTTATCCGTCAGTATCAGGATACGCTCACAGAGGGGGAAAAGCGGGAGGTATTCCGTGAAGCGGGGCATTGGTGCGGTCGGAACGGGTATATCCTCTACGCAGTGAACAATTATGAAAAGGCGATGGATTATGAAGCCCTGATCCGGTTGGTATACAGCTCCGTCAACAGGCAAATCCCCCCGGATATGGCAGCCTATCTTCTCACTATACTGGAGGGTGCGCCCCCGGAAGCCGTGAAGAATATAGATCTCTTCCCCGTATTGCACCTCAGGCTTTTAATCAGCCTGGACAGACAGGAGGATGTGATAAAACAGGGGAAAATATATGAAAATCGGTATCTCGCCATGCCGGAATCGCCGGAGACCACCAGGATCATCGCCGAATTGAATTATTGTATGGGGGTGGCCTGTCAGATGCGGTCCACTGTCATCGACCGCTACGATTTTCATCGGTATTTTTTGCGGCAGGATTTATTTTTTTCAAAGAATCCTTATCAGTTTCAAAAGGTATGGCAGCCGAGCCTGTCCATCGGGTTTTGGGTCACCACCGTCGGCACGGGGCGCGCGGGGGCAATTGAAGAATATATCAGGGAACAGGAAAAGAGCTATTTGGCCCTCATTCATGCCCGCGGCGGCTATGGGGCGGGGAAAGTCGCGGCGGCCAGAGGCGAGATGTGCTTTTACCAAGGCCAATGGAAATCGGCGGAGCAATATTTTAAGGACGCGGTCCGGGAGGCAAGCGGACCGCGCCAATATGATTTATGGATGTGCGCACTGTTTTACCTGTTGCGGCTCTGTTTTGTAAAAGGTGATTATAAAGAGGCGGAAGAAGTTCTCCGCAACATGGAAAAATTGTTGGAAGAAGAATTTTTTTTATCCCGTTATACATATTATGATATTGTTATTGGCTGGTATTCTCTACACCTCCGTCAGCCGCAGAAGGTCCCCGATTGGTTGAAGGGAAGCTTTTCGGTTTATACGCACCCGAAATTCATTGAAAACGCGGGCAATCAGTTGAAAGCGTATTATCATTTCCAAACCGGGAATTATGCCCCGTTGTTCGTTTTTATGGCGGAAAAACGGGAAAGGGCGACTATATTGTTTGAACGTCTGGAAATGCAGGCAATGGAAGCCTGTGCGCTGTATATATCCAAAAATAAAGGCGCCGCGTTTAAAAGCTTCGGGAGGCGTATGAAACGGCGTTGCCCAACCGGCTGACAGCGCCTTTTATCGAATTCGGAAAAGACATGCGGACCTTGACGGCGGCAGCGATACGGGACAGCTCCTGCGGCATTCCGATTGAATGGCTGGAAAATATCAATCGGCTGGCTTCCACTTATGCCAAACGGCAGGCATCCATGGCTGCGGAATTTTGCGCCCGTCACCGGATCGAACAGGGCATTTACCTTTCCCGACGGGAAAAAGAGGTTTTCGGGGAGTTGTCCCACGGGCTGACTCGCACGGAGATCGCCGAAAAAATGGGTATTTCGCCCAACACTTTGAAAATGGTCGTCAACAATCTCTACACAAAAATAGGCGCCGGCAACCTGGCCGAAGCCATACGCATCGGCATGGAGAAAAATTTGATATAGTAAAAAGCCCTTGAAACGCCGCGTTTCAAGGGCTTTTAAATAAAAATGTATTTTTTAATCAAATAAACATGTGCTGAAATACCGCTCCCCGGTGTCCGGCAATATGGTGACGACGGTTTTCCCCTTGCCCAATTTTTTCGCCAGCTTCACGGCGGCGGCCACGTTGGTACCGCTGGAGATGCCGCAGAGTAAGCCTTCCTTCCGGGCGAGGTCTTTGGAGGTTTCGATCGCTTCCTCGTCGGTAATGATACAGATGTCGGAATAGATGTTTGTGTTCAGATTTTCCGGGATCAGCCCGTCTCCGATCCCCATTTGAATGTGGGTCCCGATGGTGCCGCCAGCCAGTATGGCAGCGTTTTCGGGTTCCACCGCCCAGATGAGGACGTCGGGATAGAGCGCCTTTATAATTTCGACGATCCCCGAGATGCTGCCCCCTGTCCCGATGCCGGAGCAGAAGCCGTGGATCGGTTTCGCCGCCTGCTCGATGATCTCCAGCGCGGTGTTGTATTTATGTACCAGGGGGTTGTTGGGGTTGGTGAATTGCTGCGGGATATAGACATTCGGATCGTCGGCGGCCATTTGAAGCGCGGTGTTCAGGCAATTTTCGATACACTTGCCGATGTCGCCCTCATCCTTGATGAGGATGACCTTGGCGCCGTACTGCTCCACCAGCTTGCGGCGCTCCACGCTGACGGAATCGGGCATGATGATGACGACCTTGTACCCCCGCACCGCCCCCACGAGGGCCAGGCCGATCCCCTGGTTGCCGCTGGTGGGCTCGACGATGACCGTATCGGCGTGAATCAGGCCGCTTTTTTCGGCTTCACAGATCATTTTATAAGCCGTCCTGGTTTTGATGGATCCGCCGATGTTGACGGCCTCGAATTTGACCAGGATCTCCGCGTCCTCCGGTCCGGTCATTCTGTTCAGCCGGATCAGCGGCGTGTAACCGATGGCTTCTAATACATTGTTGCAAATCATAAATCAGTCTCCCCTGTTACTTTTTAAATAATGTGACCGTGCCGTAATCATCATCGGTTTGATAAATATATTCCCACATGGTCTGCCCCCCGGTCAAATATTGATTGACCGCGTCCGACAGACGGTTAAAATTGTTGACCAGCAGTTGGGCGTTGCCGTATGTTGCCGGGGAAAACCGCAGGTCTACCCGATCATTTCCGGTTTCCACCACCCCCGCGATGACCTGGCCGATGGCGTCGCTGTCATATGTATCCAGGTACAGCCCTAAGCGGCGGTAATAATTCGCGTCCTCGCCGGTGCAGGAGGAGATACCAACGTTGTCGTTGTCAATAGTATGTGTTAATTGGATCTCTGTGTCGTTCAGGTTAAAATAGACATGGCGGTAATAAGAGGCCGGGTCGTCCGCCGCGCCGTCGTCCCAGGTGGGGTCGAGATGGTAATTGAGTCCGTCGACGGTCACCATATCCCACATATGGCTCCCGCCGGTTTTTTTGTCCTCCCCGCTCACCAGGGTACAGGCGATGCCGGACTTGTGCAATAACAACTCCATCGCCCGGGAATAGCCTTCGCAGACCGCTTTTCCCTCCACCAGCGCGCCGTAGGCGGTGAAGGCGTTGGGGGACGCCGCGTAAGGGTCGCCGCTGTTCGCTGTCTGATCGTCGTAAACCGTTTTCTCCATCAGCCGGTCGTGCAGCCATAATTCTTTGCCGAACTCGTCGGCGTCTTTTGGGATCCCGCCTTCAATGGCGGACACGGCGGCGTCCAGCTTCACGGCGGCGTCCTGCCGCTCTTTCACGGACATGGTGAACGTCAGGCAAAAGGTGTTGATATTCCGGTCGTTTTCATCCTGATACCCGCCGTAGCTGTAGGTGTTGCCGATGTAAAAAAATGCGGGATTGTCCTGGGTAAAAGCGGTGAAGAGGATCTTTGTCTGATCGGAATTGAGCAGGTCGGTCAGTTTGATTTCGACGCCGAGGTAAGGGGTCCCGGAAATGACCACGTTTTTATCGACATTGCAATCTTTCACCGCCGCGTATAAAACGGCGTAGTCGTTCTGTAACGCGGAGGACAGCGTTTTATAACACCAGTTGTCCGCGAACTCCGCGGAATAGTCGGAAACGGCGGCGCTTATCGCCGTGGGAGCCGAGGAAGCGGGGAGAGGCTGCTCCGGAAGCACCGTGACACAGCCGGACAGGACGGCAAGAATCCATACAGTATAAAAAAAGAAGGCAATTCTTTTTAAATTTTTCACTGTAAGCGTTCCTCCCGTGTTTTTTGTATTCCGACTTTTTTAATTTTAGTCCGGCACTTCAAAATGGACGGCGCTGCCGTTTCCCACATAATCCCCCGCCAGCATGGCCGCCGTGCACAATTGTCCGGCGTTTTGCTTCGCCAAAAAATCAAGTCCCGGCGCCGCCGACAAATAATCCGCAATGTAAATGTTGGAAGACACCAAATCGATGATCCTGGAAAAATCGGATTGGCCTTTGCCGCTGCGGCAGCTGACCAGATATTGGTTGATCAGATCGGCTGTCATCTGCGCCCGGAACAGGGCGGCTTCCTTGATCCCGCCGCTCCAGCCCTGATACCGCAGCAGGCTCACCGCCTGCTCGGAGGACAGCATGGCTTTTCCGGCCACCAGACGCAGCTGGGTTTCCGCGATATTGACCGGTTCCGGGATCTGGCAGATCAGCCCGTTTTCAAAGCCGGCGATCAAAGCCCCGACGTTGTCATAGCTGATGACGGCGTAATAGTCGAGGGCGCAGCGCAAGGTGGCCGCCAGATCGGTCCGCACCGCGTCAATGCCCTTCGCCGCGTATAAATCCCGGAGCTTCGGCTGCCCGGTGCCGTCCATGACGGTTGTTTCCGGCGGGATGGCAGTCACTGTCACGGCGCCGCCGCCCGGATCCGTGACGATCAGATTGATGCCGCATACCGCGCCGCCGTCGGTCATGACGATCAACAGCCGTCGGATGTCGGAAGGGCCAAACAGCGCCGAAGG
>Ga0123354_10013694_pt1 | contig 12598 bp, 7 predicted proteins | sample TergutLab28metaG_2_FD_97872 | JGI IMG/M metagenome (GOLD analysis project Ga0123354, IMG submission 97872) | Labiotermes labralis P4 segment gut microbial communities from Petit-Saut dam, French Guiana - Lab288 P4 | ecosystem: Host-associated > Arthropoda: Insects > Digestive system > Gut ... | reverse complement strand
TAAGGTAAGGTAAGGTAAGGTAAGGTAAGGTAAGGTAAGGTTAGGTTAGGTTAGGTTAGGTTAGGTAAGGTAAGGTAAGGTAAGGTTAGGTTAGGTTAGGTTAGGTTACGTTACGTTAAGTTAGGTTAGGTTAGGTTATGGTTATGGTTATGGTTATGGTGCTGAATTCAGAGTTCTCCTAACACATTATCAGTTGACGAAGTTATTTTCTACATGTGCAGAAAATGCAGCTTATGTCTACTGAATTCCGTAACATTCATCTGAATTAAATTATGAACACAATACTACCTTGTGGCCAAGCACCAGTTATTATTTCCATTGTTCGCTTCATGTGTGACTGGTAACGCATTAGGAACTCAGATGGCAAAAATTAATTCCTCGGATTCAAGCCTACTCAAAATTTCCCATGACACATATACATTACGTAAAGAAAAAGGTAAACAAACGCACTTTTACACGTAGACTCTGTGTCCTTGCCGGTATCTTTTATTTTCTGACCTTGTGTTTTCTCGAAAAAAAGATGCGATGACACACGGCGGGAAACACGACAATAAACCCCAGCACTGACAGTAATGTTAGCAGCGCCAGCCATCTGAATGTTCTTACAGACGTTTCACAGATTGTGGCGACCGAGGACTTACGAGTTCTGCTTCGTTTTTCAGAGGTCCTGAATTTGGAAATCGATCAGGCGACGATTCGTATTTTTTTTTTTTCTAAATTGCAGAAGAGTACATTATACAGTAGGCAAACATTTTTTTTTTTTAAATTTGCTATTTAAAATCACTGCGTCAAGACCTCGCGTGACCTACGCAATAGAAAATTTGTCATGAAATTAAGAAATCAGTCTTTCCAAGAAGTTTCTCGAAATAACCTACGTTGTTATCATATTGTAAACGGTTTAGTTTTATCACCAGCATTCTTCACGACTTGAAGAAAGAGATAAGGGCTTTTTTCCAAACTGCTAGTAGATATCTAAAAGGTTAAACGGCCCCACTTCCCAGAGAAATGTATAAGTTACTGAAATTAATCTGACATTAGACTTATGTGTTTTACGCTCCAAATTTCCACATTTCCCCATAGTGCTACGGTAATTTAGAATTATGGCAAACGTGCCCCATTTGGGTGCCCATCTTTGAATTAATTTATTCATAATTAAAATAACTCTTATAGATTACTTATTATGTTCCCAGCGACCGTCCCATCTCGGGATTTCGCAGGCATCGCATTATTATCGATAGGAAATTAAAAGTGAAAATCTTTGGTGAACATAATTTGCATGAATGCCCCACAAACCTGTGAAGAAAATATTCAGTTTCCTTCGAAATGTATTACTTAGCTATGCACACTGAAGTGTCACGCTGCATGCGAAAATTCTGTCTCCTTGTAAGTAGGAAAAAAAGCCTCAAGATGCGTTTCAAGAGCTGAGAGCCTCGCTTTATCACAGGACATATTTTTTCCCCTTCAGTGGATTTCTACAGAGGAATTAATCGCTTTTTCACCCGGTCATAAATTTTATAGCTGTTTATCTTCTCTTTAATGATGGCGCCTGATGAATTTGTTTCATGTTGCCTAATGACGTTTCAATAGCTAGGATTATGTAGCAAAGATCTTTGGTTATTAAAGCCATTTACAGGGGTGCTGATAAGTCCTTAGCCCGACCAGGAAGGAACCAAGCTACATTCCCCGCATTTTATGGAATTTGGAGGTTCATTACCACATTCACAAGAGTCCACCACCTGTCCGTACCCCAGCCAAATCAACCCATTCCTCTACCATCACACTTTTGACAGGCGCAGCTTGTTTCCTTCCTGGTCGGGTAAGGACTTATCAGCACCCCGATAAGTATGGGAAAACGTGCCTGGGTAGCTGGTGGAAAGAAATCGGGTCATCTCATTACAGGTACATTTACGCAGACATATATCAGGTGACACAACAAAAGCGTAGAAGTTCTTAAGGTAATGTGTTTTGATCGACGTGGTTCAAGCAAAATAGATGTCCTGCTTGTCAGATCACACCGACAGAATTTGCCACCATCGCTGCAGCGGAGGAGTGGGTAGCACAAGTTATTGAAGCGACAGATTTGAAGCGGGGAAAAAACGGGATTTTTTTATATTTAGTTTCTTAGAAAATAGGTGCAGGAAACAAAGTTGAAACGTTTATGTATCTAAAACCCATTTTGGTAGATAAAAATTCCCTCGTTCCAAATTATGGTTGTGTATATAAGAATACACTGGCAGATCGGCATAATAATGGTAACAAACATTCTTGAAAATTCCAGATGTGAAAGTAACACTAATGCCTCTTTATAATGCTAGTGGTTGCACTATATTTTAGTGCCACGGAGAATGTGAAATAAATTGTGCAACGTCGCCATCTTCCTATGTTCTACAATCTGTTCTTCGCCCACCGCCTTTCTTGTGGGCCCCAGTAGCTCAAAGTGCTTGGTCAGCTGCAGCTCCAGCCTCTCTTTCTTCATGGTGGAAACCTTCTATACACGTTTGATAAGAGACTTCACATGTCTCAGATGTAATAATACAAATAAAGGGTAATGTGTCACAAAAAACAGAAAGTTAATTTTGAATGCCACAAGGTGATGGCAGTTTTCTTGTCTTTTTCCAGTAAGTTGTTGTTAATGATTGTATGACATTCAGAGGACCGTGCATCGTGATGCATTCTTATAACAAAAGCCAACGAAATGCACTATTTCTCAAATTTATTTGATAAAGTACTCTACATGTTTCGGAAAGGCCCATTGTCCATCATCAGGAGTATCTCAACACTGTATACACGCAACAGGTAATTGTCATGCTAGTTCTGTTGGCTTCTGCTAGAGTGGTCAGGATGACCACGCTAGCAGACAGCCAACAGAACTAGCATGACAAATACCTATTGCGTGTATACAGTGTTGAGATACTCCTGATGATGGACAGTGGACCTTTCCGAAACATGTAGAGTACTTTATCAAATACATTTGAGAAATAGTGCATTCCTTTGGCTTTTGTTATAAGAATTAATGATCGTTGTTGTCTGGAATTCAGCGACGTGTACTCCGACATATAGATAACAACGTTTCGGAGCAACCTGTGGCCAGTCTATTCAGGGCAGAAGGTTCTCCCGAAACGTCGGTAGTTATCTACCAAACCTCACCGTGCCAGTCTCACGAAGCCATAATATTTACAAGACCGCTCTCAAAGCCTCAAATCTGATACGATCCGCCACTGAGCCATACTGTGTCATCTGGAACTAATATCCACCACAACGTTTTTCCAGTTTCAGATGTCATTTTTTTTTTCTGAAAATTACATGCAAGGCTGCGTGCCCTGAACGGATGTCTTATTACACTCCAGGTGCGCCTGTGTTCACTTCCTATGGATATCCCAGTTTTGTTGTTTGGGTCACTGTTTGTTAAAGGGAGCACTACCTACCAGATAAAACTTTTTCTCGGAAAACGAAAGTTGAGGAAAACCCATCCGATCTGTATGGGATTACCAGAATTGATGTAACCAACACGACCTCTTTTGATAGCCAGAGAAAATCTTAACACATATGTCGATTTCTTTCCAGACCTCAGTTACAACTCTTGCGAACTTCTCAAAAACCTTAAACTATTTCCTGCTGCCTGTTCCTACGGTGGACAAGGCTTCGGAGGAAATTATCACTTCTATACTTATGACACAGACAATGGACTTTAAGTGCAAGACATCCCAGTCTTCTCTGATTTTTGAAGCAGTGCCAATGTAAATAATTTGTACAGCTCTACTTCAGTCCCACTGGTAGAGCTTCATACTACGTTGTTCACATACACAGTTATTTTGTGTACGTTTCCTAAGTCGTGTTCCGACCTTGCACGTTCCTTTTTGGATAAAGAAGTCCTGGGTTTAGACCTCCCCGAAATAGAGTTTGCTGCTTCTTAGTCTAGCTGGGCGAGATATGTAATAATAATTATTACATCCCTCATTAAATTCTTTAACATACCCCATAGCAGGCAAAATAATTTTCTTTCTAAATTCGACGGAGATTTTTGATAACTTCCATCTTCATCAACATTTCCCAGAGGTAAGCTTCCTATTTATCGAATTACACCTATGTTTTATCAGCCTTTGTGTGCCGGGTAGTTCAGTCGGTATAGCGACTGACTACGGGCTGGACGATCCGGGATCGAATCCCGGTGGGGACGAGGTTTTCCGCCCGTCCAGACCGGCCCTGGGACCTACAGAGCCTCCAGTAAAATGGATACCGGGTCTTTCCCGGGGGTGAAGTGCGGCCGGGGCGTGCTGCTGACCACTCACCCCCTTCTAGTGCCGCAGTCATGGAAGAGTACAGCTATAACTCTACCCACCCTCTGGGCCACACCGGGCCTGTAACGGGGTCACTTTACTTATATCAGCCTTTGGGAGCACTTAGAGACAGGATCGCACTCAACATTCAGCACTTGAGCATGAGAAATTTGAAAGGACAGAGCGGTAGAAGCATGACAGCAATGAGTGTAATGTCACTCAGTATGGTTCAATTCAGTTTCTTGCTGAGTCAAAAGCCAAGTCGTTCATGACACAAAGAGCACAACGTAGAAACACAAATAAAAAAGGAAAATAAACGAGACACAAACGAAAAACCACATAAAAACAGACAAAGGATACTTAGATAACTGATTAGGAATCCTTATATTGCTAAACTAAATGTTATATGAAATCTTAGTGTAATAATAATTGGTCTTCTAGGGACATGAAAATCACTACAACTACAAACTGTATTCCACTTCACGGTGGGACAATTTTTGATGGATGGACTAACGTGGAAAAAAAAAAAGGAAAACCTCGGAGGTGCCGAACTGCAATTCGCAGACCAATAATGTCCGTGGCAAAGGACAGGATTTAGCAGATACTCTGATAACAAAAACTGCATCAATAATACGCGTCTTCTGTCATGCAAAATGCGTAAATTACGAAGTTAGGAGCATCAGCGTAACTGCAGCCATTTATCTCTGGGAAAAATAATCGATCATAGCTAGAAGCTACAATGTCAGCTAATGTTTTCAAGTTTTTAGCATTAGCAGGGGGAAAATGAATTCCATATTACCACCACCACCACCACCACCACCACCACCACTACTACTACTACTACTACTAATAATAATAATAATAATAAGTGTTATTATTATCATCATCATCATCATCTAGAAGTATCTTAATGTGGCAAAAAAACACTAATATTTTGTAGACTACTATTTGATGGAAGCTTATTTTTCCCCCCTAAAAATGCACCCTCGCCCTTTAAAAATACGTCAAGACAGCTTGAGAGAACAGACAGTAATCATTTTATCTAGTGTTAATTTAGTTTTGGCAACGATCTCGCAATAAAATGCCGTTTATTTCTGCCATCTCGTGGTGTTATTCAGTGTAACAGACTTTAATTTGGTTTCCATGGAAACGAATGACAAACCAAAACACTTACGGAGAAGCACTGCCCTCCTTAGACTGATTACGCAACCATACTCTTATGCTTAACACGTATAGCCAACCGACCACCCTCCGGAACAGGGTGGCAGATAAGGAGCTAACAGTTGCGCAGCTAGTCATGAAATTTCTCGCGATTTACGACTATAACTTATATTTACTCGGTGCACACAAATTATGATTCGAAATATTTTTGTCTAGAAGTGAGCACCGATATGAAAGAAAATTTTTAAAAACTCTCAGGTCCGTGCCGACTGTGTCAGAGGAATTGACAGTACATGATGAGTAAAGGTCACGGTGTTCTTCGAATTAAATTTGTTGCGTCTTCCTTTTTGGCTAATACATATGTATAACTTACTTCTTTACAGTTTCTTCGTCCCTTCCTTTACATAAACTAGGGCTCCCTTGCCGCAACAAGAACACAAATGTACTCTGAAGCAAATACACACGTCAGTGCTTAATAACTTAATAGGACTATACCTTAGCTGACTTGAAGTTAATAATAGCTATAAACCGTGTCACATTTGTATTAGAGGAGCGATAAGGGACTATTTTTTATTTCCACAGTCAACCGGTGGGCTTAATCTCGGTGATAAACTTATCTCAGTAACATAATCCTTAAGGGATTCAGTCGGAAACGATTATGTACAATGAGATCGGAAGAGAAAAAAGTAATACTTTAAAGGCTGACATCATTTTGTCATCGAACTCATTGCTTAACCCCTTAAAGACTAACATTAACCTAATCATATGTAAAGAATCACTTCGTACCACACAGTAAACACATTTCTTTCAGTTTGTTCAGTACAGTAAACTATTTACTTTCGGTTATATAAAGCAGTAAGTTAATGTTGTATTGAGGAAATTCGATATTTGTTCTGAGAATGATAAAAAAAACACATAAACGCTTTCTGTAGGGAAAAGTAATAATGTTTTAACGGTAAAAGTAATGGCATATATAGTAACCGTTAGTTTGTAGGAAATTATGTCAATTTTGTGGAGAGAATATAAAAGGAATTTTTAAAAACTCATTTCGATAAATGAATAATTTGATAAAACAATTGATTAGAGATTTTTTTAATGTTTTGTTGACAGTGCATCTCGATATAATCGTGTAAAGAAAAACCAACTTGATGCACAACTTATTCTTAGCATATTTCGTCAGCCTCTACATGTTTCGGACGTATCTAGGTCCATCATCAGGAGGTACAACCTATGTATACAACAATTGGTACTTATTATTCTTTTTTGATGACTGTCTGTTGTCCTGGTTGAAATCGAGCATCAACCCAACCAGGACAACAGACACTCATCTAAAAAGAATAATAAGTATCAATTGTTGTATAAATACGGTTGTACCTCCTGATGATGGACCTAGATACGCCCGAAACATGTAGAGGTGTCTGACGAAATATACTAAGATTAAGTTGTGCATCAAGTTGGTTTTTCTGTACGCAATCTGACAAGAGCTATTTTAAAATGATTTAAAACTGGAGGGAAAATGTGAAACTTTTTTCACAAGGCAGTTTAGCACGTGGGACAAAGCTGCAAACATTATGAGCAAAGAACAACAAGGCCAAACAGGTGACGATCTGAAACAGGAAATGGCGCATAATTTTCTTTCATTATTCACCCGTTCGTCAGTTTTCCCTCAGTTACTACCCTCATTCGTTCTTGCGCCCAAACATTCGTTTATTTATCTCTCACACGTCGTATGAATTACTTAATTCTTCAATAATTTATTTACTTGTTTATTTCATTGAAATTTTTTTTAAATGTTTGCCAAACTAACTAACGTTATTGCTTTTATGATGTTAATGCTTGAAATATGAAGTTTGTACGTCCAAATAAATTATAAAACATCCCGAAAGTAAAATTTAAAATAATTGAAAATAAAGCTTCTCATTGTTTCAGACTAGTGTAAATAGGAAATGCAGCCTGCAATATACACAATTATATAAGAGATTTTCAGGTTTTTCTTCTCTTATTGCAATGAGTTCTCTTTAAAACGCGTAATCGAAGGGTCAGGCTCAACATGCACCGCCCAAGAATTCCCGTTCTATTGTACTGACGTCACTACCGACCTTAACGTAGATTCAGATGGTATCGGCAAGCAACGGTCAGTGAAATCTTGTGACATATTGTGTGTTTCACAAATACAGAGTGGCTTGATGTCATACAAATTAAGTTTCACATTTCATTTGGCCTCTTAAGAAGTACGCTTCTTTTGATATTCACCATCCGTAACTATTCAAACTTATCTAGCTCTCTGGTACAGTCGCCTATATGTTACAGTCAGTATAATGTAGTATATTTTGCCAGCACTTAACACAGATCACACGGATTTGAAGGACACCCATTTGCATGAACTGTGAAGATTGCTTCTGGCTGTTTGTACAGTATGGGCAATGAAATGGATAACTGTATTAGCCTTCTATACAACGGCCATGGAAAGTAGGACTATGCATCGATTTCAATCACAATTCCATTGCGTGTTTATGCTACGCAATCTAGCGTACTCTCCAAACTTACCCTCTGGTCGTCTAGCTATACTGTTCAAAGGTATGTTGATAGTGGTAACCATCATTAACCACAAGCTCTTCGGGTTGGTTGAGGCAGACAGGAAGAGGCTGCAGGAAAATACAAAATTATAAGAAGATGAAGAGTACGCTGTCATATCCACATCACATAGAACTTCTTTCCGTGGCCTCATTATGTTGATAATACAATACTTATTTGCAATGACAAGGACGAGATTTGTACCTATGGAAAATACGACACATGGCAGGCTGGCCTTCATTCTCTCTGAATTCCGATTTATGTTTCAGTCTGAAGATCACAGATATACCGAGGTCGTGAAAAGATAATCACGTGGTTATCACTAGTAACATACGTGTGAACAGAATGGGAAATTCACAGCAACAGAGTGGAGTGGGAGCAATACGGTGAGAATGGTGGGCAGGCCACCAGTCCATACGACACTTTTACATAGCTTCGGAATACAATAAATGTTAGCAAAATTACACTAACTTCACAGTACCACACACTTGTGGAAAAATCTACATTCAGCAGAGTCATTCTTGTAAAAGCTAACAATTTCTCAGTTCATCAACATATTCTTAAATTTTGATGTCACCCATATTTCACTACCCATTTTACAAGGGCCCTAAAATTGTTCCTACCTTGAGCCATAAGCATCCGGCCCACACCTTCCCATTCTGTCTCTTTTATTTATATTTCAATATTATTTCTCAATCTACGCCTAGACCTTCCAAGTGGTCTTTTTCCTTTAGATTTCCTCACCAAAAATCTGCATGCATTTCTAATTTTTCCCTCATACCTATCACATACCTCAACCATCTCCTACATATGCCCTTCACAAGGTCAACTGGTATCTTGCCTACCATTTCGTGAAATAATCAGGACATTTAAGAATGTTTTATGATAGCTGTGTAGTCTAGGACAATGTTGTGTGTCCTTGATCATGTATATTTTGTACATGTGTCATTACTGATAAACTATGTGAAGCTTGATTTCTGCGCGTCTTTATATACTGCAAGAGAAATACTTGACAGATATCAACCAAATTTTTCTTACTAAACCAAACATTCGCTGTAGATCTCCACCCAGAAAGCAAACACGCGGATGGACACACAGACGTACCGAACACGACTTTCGTGATGTGAATAAACTTAGTGATTTCAAAAAAAACGAAGGCACATACAGAAGGATTTCATGCAGTGTGCGGGGGAATTTGCTCCCACGGGCTGACAAGGATTTTTCGACATGCGTCTGAGTGGGGCGTTATAATAAGCAATGAAGCTAATTCATGCTCAACGTATTGTGTTGGGGCTTTCCATAGAGGACACGAGGGCTTTGAACTCAGTCTTGGAAAGAAAGTTTCTTTTAGATTTTTTTTAAAGTCTGTTTTTTTTTTGGGTTCATGAACTACAGCTCTATAACACGACAGAGATGTCTTAACGGTAATATTGATGACTTGTAGTTGGGAGGGGACTAGTTCGAGTACAGACTCGAACCGTGAAAATCATTAATTATTTAATTATCTTCCGAAGCTCTCCAAAAAAAAAAAATTCGGAGTTGTATCTTCAATGACGTCATGATCGCTTCCTTCCAAGCCCTCTGCAATTAACTATCTATTAATCATTCGGAGCTATGTAGTCTGAGTTAATGACAGCATCGTTAAACAAACGACTAATTCCACGGAGCGCAGCCCTTCTTCAGAAGCAACTGAGTTATCAGCTCGTACAGAAATTTCCCACATATGAAGGACCACGAAGGTTACTTGAGGATTTCTCAAAAGCCCTCTTCTTAACCTTACCTTGAGTCAGACGAGACCAGTCCACCCCTTCGCATCCTACGTATTTTAGCTCCATTTTAATATTATCCTCTCTTCTACTCTTAGGTCTTCTAATATTTCTCTTTCCTTAATGTTCTACCCGTCCCAGAAACCCAGTACGCATGAACATTCTCCCCTCTGCGTGCCATTTGTGCCGCTTATCTCAATTTTATTGACGTCATTACCGTAATAATTTAAGAATGCAGCTGCGAGAAAAGCAGCTTTTTGTTTTACTTCTCAGTTGTTTGTTATAAACTGGTATCCGGATTTACATTTTTTAATGCAAATGTAACTGTCGAAAAAAAATTAATTTGCAAACACCACGTTAGTTACAGGCTTTTTCGTTTATTTAAAGTGTGTGTGTGTGTGTGTGTGTGGTGTGTGTGTGTGTGTACGCATACTACAGATTAGCATATTATTTCTTGAAATGACTGTTTTCAAGAACTGGTGTGTGTATAATATGAAGTACACAAGATCTGAATTTCAGCCAAATTTCATATTCGTCTCAGCATGTATTTAATTAAGTAGCAAGACAGACAATGTATTGTAACGTCTACTAAGAGGCGTGTTCGTTCCAACATTGTTGCAGTGGGAAAGAAATTAATATTACACATTCTCAGTGTGTGTTTGTAGCCTCAGGTGTCCAGCAAACAATGCTCTTGTGCCATATTGTCATCTGTGGCCTGTTCGGCTCTAAAATATTTTTCCACATTATCTCATGAACGGCAAAATTTTCGAAAAAAAAAAGCTATTCAGTAAAAAATGTGTTTTTCGATTTCCTCTAAAAATTCTATCTGAAATATCTTTCATTCTACGAAGAACTGAGCGAGATATAAAAAAAAAATTGCATTGGTGTTCATTGAAGTATCCGTCGTTTTTTTGTCAGGTTTTTATGGAACTTTATTTCGCTCAACATATTTTCGAAAAATACTCAAATATCAATTTTTATGGGAAAGCCTTCTAATGGGACTCGAATTGTTCCACGAAGACAGACAGCTATGATGAAGCTAATAGTCGCTTTTCTCAATATTGCGAACGCGCTTATAAACGCCTTAAAGACTATAATATTTGCAAATAACACTATTGTCTGCACTCACACTCGCACTTAACACCTCCATTCATCACGTCACCAAACACAACTTCACAGATATCTGATCTCCTTACACTCCAAGCATCCAAATTGCAGAGCAAACTTTGAAATATATTCGCAGTTCACACACCAACCAATGCACTATTTATTAACTTGGTTAGGAGTTTTAGCTTACATTAAAATACACAATAATATCGCTCCTACATGTTTCGGTCTCTAATGACAATCATCAGGGAGCTTTATCTGTACCTAACTAAAGTTATATTTATGTATATTGTTTGGTGACGTGGCAGCATGCCGCTCTACGACATGCTGCCACATCACCAAACAATATATAAACGACGTCATTTTATTGAGTGTTTTAACATAAATATTACTTTAGTTAGGTACAGATAAAGCTCCCTGATGATGATCATTAAAGACCGAAACATGTAGGAGCGATATTATTGTGTATTTTAATGTAAATTTAAAACTTCTAACCAAGTTAATAAATAGTGCATTGTTTGGTGTGTGAACTGCGTAGACTTAAAAAGGCACGGTGCAACTATAAAAAAAAATTAAAAAATATACTTCAGTGATGTAACTCCACTGATTAAATTAGTACTTGTACGAACACAACATACACACATAAGCATACACCTATCCCAAGCAGCGAATTGACATATTTTACGGTCGCATTAACTCACTCTATTTATTAAAAAAAAAATCATTAACTCACTGAGTTACATAACGTAAAATGTAATGCATATTTCCTATATTTGCCTATAATGGGTAAAAATAAAATTTATAGTGTCTTGTTATATTTGTAAGTAAGCTGTTTTCTCTCCGTATGTTACAGTAACAGCACACCGAACTCTTGTCGATTAGCAAATATGGATACAAATGGAAAATAGAATCTACATTTAAACGCCTCAGTAAGTGATCAGTGCTAATTCACGTTTTTTTAAAATTAAAATATGACAAACTTGTTAATCTCTTTGCCGAATAAATATTTGTCATACATACTTTGGTCTAACTAAGGAAAATTCCACGGTAGCTACATGCTGACGAATACAAGAATATAACAAATGACTAAAGGGGAGTATTGTGTCAGCTGAAGGCCTACGCTTAAGTTATATCACTTACGGCTCTGGAGTCTGAAAACTTCCAGCTTTGCCCTCTTGTTGCACCGATTGTTCATAAACGGATGGATATTTCTGTATAGTTTCAACATGACATATATGCATCTACAAGCCCAGCAGTTTTGTGTAAAAAGTCGCTGGGAGCAATTTGTTTCGTGGGTGCAACAACCGCTTAATTTGCACGAGTGTTTGTTACGATGCCGAAACATTATCAGAAAAGAAATGTGTTGAGACTTAGCAGCACAACTGTTAGAGTAACAGGAATATTTGGAGGACAATAATTGATACTGATTGGACTTGGATTTCCCAGGAGATTAAAAACAAAAGAATTCCACAACGTCAGTGAAAATTTCCAGAATTTCGAAGAGAGGCAAACATGATAACATTAATCTCGAAGCTCAAAAACAGTGCCTTGCACAGCACCACCCGCACCGCACACACGACCTCCGCAGCGGCTCTCAAGACCACCACCCATCCAAAAACTCGGTGCAGAAAACCATATGCTGCAACTCAACATCTAATGCTCCTGATGATGGGCGTATGTACCCGAAACATGTCGAGCTGAGAATACATCAAT
>Ga0123354_10013693_pt1 | contig 12598 bp, 14 predicted proteins | sample TergutLab28metaG_2_FD_97872 | JGI IMG/M metagenome (GOLD analysis project Ga0123354, IMG submission 97872) | Labiotermes labralis P4 segment gut microbial communities from Petit-Saut dam, French Guiana - Lab288 P4 | ecosystem: Host-associated > Arthropoda: Insects > Digestive system > Gut ... | reverse complement strand
TTTTTAAATTTTAGCACACCCTGTATATAAAATGTGAATAATACAGGAACCAAATACATTAGAATTATGAAACAAACTGCATTTTGAAGAGAAAAAAACGGAGAGTATATACCATGTTTAAAACATTCCGTACCTATATTTGTTGAATAAATATATAAAATGCAACTTTAGAGGTTAGCGGTGCGGTACGACCACTATAGTTGACATTAGGCGCCAAAAGGTTAATAGTGTCTGTTCTACAGCCCACAGGTTAACAACATAAAGGTCCCCTGCAATGTGCCCTGAAGGCACAGGGAGGATGTAGATGTACAGCCCTACTCTGTCCTAACGTCCGCGCTAGATGGGGTTGGGTGGCCACTTTACCACCTGGAAGAGGCAGGGCAGGCCCCAGGGCAAGTCCAGAGAGGTTGTACAACACACAGTCCTGCATGAATGTGGAACTGAAGGAACTGAGTCCAGGTGAGGGGAAATTGTTATAAGTTGCTATGCAAAAGTGCAGTTATGAGCAGCTTCTGCTTGCAGCTATACATCATGTACAGTGTACAAATGCCAAACAAACTATGCAAATACTCTTCGATCTGGACGGCCGTTTCATCGCATTACAATGGAATCAATGTATACAGTACATGAACAACTGCTTCCAGACTAATAAAATTTATAGCATCAATAGACCGAATAGAGAATTTTATGACAAAATGTGCACCTATATCCTGTTAACGGTGCTTTTTTCCCAATACAGCCAACCAGACAGAATCTAGAGGAAGGAATGACTCTAGGCATCATGTTAGCGACCACATTTTTTCAAAATTCTAAACATGTAATACCCCATCTGTGTCTTTGACCTTACTGGCTGAGGTAGAAATAAAATCAGAGGTTAAAGCTTTGCCTGTGATTACTTCAGCACCGTGGCAAATGGCATGAAGGCACATAGCGAGCGGAAGCATAGCTTGTACATTGTTAACTGTGACACCATATGGAGGTGCAGAGCCAGCTTCTTGCACTCACCACTTCATTCGTGAGGAAAAAGACCCCACTACCCACTGAACAGGACATCCCATTGGCCCCAGGGCTGGTATTGTTGCTTTGGAAAAGAGAAACAATAGTACTGCCAACAATGAGTAGGAATTCCAGGCCAGTATAAAACCTGGGAGAAAAACCAACACGTTATGAAAAAAAAAAGGTTAAAATTCAGACGTGGTATGTCACTTGCAGTACACCCTGGGATCTTTATATTGCAATAGACACACAACAGTACAATCTGCTTGTGCATCTGCATTACAATATGTTCACTTTGCCACTCTTTATGGTTACTACATAATTCTAATCTCACTCTACTGTGTTTACCACACTACATACCTACAAGGCTAAGAACTCCAGGCCAGTATGCTTCTAGTGACTGGAAAACAGGCAATGTAACTTGCCCTTTGGACATAGACACCCACAGATGCCAGTCATCTCTTTTCAGATACTTCTCAATGGCTTTGCGCCCATCATTGAACATATGCATAAGTTCTGGACGTTGAAGCAATATGGAGCCTTTGGCCAGATATTCATAGTATGAGTCAACACCTGCTCCTATCCCAGCATCCTGAGCCGTCCAACGACCAGTCTGGATATCTATGTGGTTGCCAACTAGACCGATTGGTGATCGGTGATGATACAAGGCATGCAGTGCGTTCATAGCGACCTAAAAATTGTAAAACATGTAACCAGAACCACACAAAACAGTTATCAAGAGACGTAACCAAATGTAATGTTTATTTCCCTGAACCAAACCAATGTCAGTGACTCAAATTCCATTGTATGACATAAAGTGGATGATGGAAACACTGACAGAAGTCTCAAAGACATGGCAGTTAAAAATGTGTAATTACCCACAAGCTAACAAAGTGAAATTAATGCTCAAACAAGGAAGATTACATAAGATATATCTACTATATCTCAACAACAATAATTAACCAATGGCTCACACTGAATGTGCATAGTTACAAATATTCAAATAAAAGGTGTTTCATTGACACCACAGCTAACTACATTCTATTTAACCATTTCTGATCAATAGTAACAAAACAGCCCACTACAACAGCAATAAAATTTTGTCACAGTGTAGCCCACTGTTGCTCCAGTACAAATATACAGGCTGCGGGTACGCAGGGTCAACGGGCATTCACGTTGTAGAGTCGCAAGGAAGTGCTGTTAAGTATAAAATCTGGAGACAGTAACATGGTGCCACGGTGTTATGCATACACCAAAACAACAACAAATCATGTTCCCAGTGTGCCTTTTACCTCTTCAAACAGTGGATCTCCTGTGAGTCTCGACAGGGTTCCAAATTCTAGAATGAATGTTCCAACTCCAGCCGTACACGTGATGCTTGTTTCACCAACCGGAACACCATTCCGAAGGTTTACAGTGCCATATGGCATTCCTGTTGGTGTATCAAATGCCGCAAGCAGGCGGCGTGCAACATCTTCGGCCAACCGCAGCAGTGGCCCATTGCAAGGCCAACCTGGCTCAACATCCACACCTGCTCTGTGCAGACAACAACAAGCACTCTGAGTCTGAAGACATCAGCAGCAATGACACTCTAACATACCTAACAAACTGTATACATAGATTTTTAAATGCAACTGAGAATAAACAACTTATTTTGCCTCTTTACTTTCCAGTATTTTTATGACTTTTACCATCTAAACAGTTTGCAGAATTGAATGGAAGCATAATTATGAATGGCAAATTAAGAAGGAGGCAGCCATGGTTTCTTGCAACAGAATGTACTGCCTTAAATCTAGACCGACTGAGGAAATCGTGTTGGATAGGCAAGACATAAACATAGACAGTACTGAATACAAAACAGGCATGTTAGCAATAACATCGCAAAAAATTATTATTTCACTAACATAAAGGTTACACATTCTGCGTCAATAACTAGCAGTCAAATACCACCCAACACAGCAGTGTACTTTGACGTAATCTGCAATATATTGTTCCTTCTGGACCACCATCATGCTATATGCATAAAAACTTATAATGTACATTACCTTGTGAGATCTCACAATTACAATGCACTTACTACAATTTTTTTTAATCATTACAGTTTTATGAAACATCTTCTTTGTAGTTATTCTTAAATTTCTTTATTTTTTTAAAGCAATAAATAGTTATTGAAGCCAAAAATACTTCCATTATACTGTAATCTGTTGACTACATTAGTCTGAAATTTGTTAAAATTATCAATGCCAAGTTCAAATGTGTGACAGATATCTGCAGGCTCTGGTTGCTTCATTTTCCTTCATATCCTAAGACAGTTTCTATTTTATAACATAACTTAACATACGCTTTATTCAAGTTCTCCTCGAATCCTACAAACAAATTCAGTCGCTTCCTTGTTACGGTACGGAACGTTATTTATGTGTGGACTTCTCGTTGTCAACACGCCACGTCGTTCACACGCGTCAACTTACGACACATGCGACAAAAACACGAGGCAATGACAACAAACAAAAACCATAAAGCAAAAAGTTCTCTACCGTATTACAAGGTAAACTAGTGCATATTTAGAACAGAGATCTTGAACTCAAAATGCATGCACGACAAATATACAATTTTCAGTCACAAAACAGGCCATATGTCACTAGCAGGAACAGAAGATGTCACAAACAATGGCTACAAGGCTCCAGAAAGGCAGTGGGTATTTTGTTTAGAATTAAGAAAAAAAGCATTACATGCATTTCATAATTTTATTAACAAAACTCAAAAATAATTATTGAATATGAAACTTACAGGAACGTTTTTCAGCACGTGGTTAAAAACCATTTACGGTTCGTTAAAACACAAAATTCATTGGCACTACACCAGTCCACATTCCATAATTAGAATAGGAATGGGAAAAAGTTGCATGCAATTAGCTGGTGCACAGGTGGACCACATGCCTACAATCCATCGTTTAAAACTTTAGTGGTACAGGCAGAGCCAATGACAACTTGGTTTCTAAAAACATCATTTTATATCAAGAAAATATTTAGCATTAAATGGTAATACAGTTACTGCACGAGTAGAAGCAAGTGGCCATGACCAAATTTAAGACAATAATCCTGGTGTGATTGAGAAAAAGCACAACAATTCTCAATTAGTATACACAGTGTCCCAGGTGAGATGTGACGTGCTCATCTTCTGAACACACGAACACCGACCTGCCCGACGGGAGCTCTTTCTCTCACTTCCATACACGACTAGAGTGAGGCCGGATTGCCTCTAACATTGCTGTTCCTAATTCCTATCTTCTCAGGTATCAATTAGCAGCAACAAGCAAGGGACGCACACACAATAAACAGGGACGCACACACAATAAACTCAACTACCTGTACGACAGCAGATGTGCACTCAGAAGGCCGCCAATGATGCGTATGTTTGTTTCAAACACAGATACATTGATGTTGGCATCAAAATTAGCGTTTGTTGTGATTATGTCAACAACCCGCTGAAATTCGGTGTAGTTTCCCATCACAGCCAATGTATCAAGGGCATCAATAAGTGTCAATGAGTAGCTGCAATATGAAGAAATCAAACATTTGCACAAGCGAATATTTTAATGTTGCATAAAAGAGTTGTATGTTTAGTGTTCCGATCATTTAAAAAAAAAAAAATCAATTTTCTATGAGGCATATATAGGCGATCTGCCAGTACGTGTCGTAGCGATACAAGGTAAGCTATTTTAATCATTAAGTTCACTTCATCAGCAACACAGCTATAATAAGAAATAAATGGTACTAAATGCAAGTATTCATGAAATGTATGTCCAAATCCCATGCATTATTTCTGTCTTCGAAACAAGGCAAACAGGTGGCAGTAACAAGTAAGGGATGTCAATGAAATTACAGTATTTATACTCCAGGTTCATTCATAAGACAAGTCATAACGTGTGTATGTGGTCCCGGGGGTTTACGCTCTGATGTATGCGTGTATGTTGTGTGGTGTCAGTCTAGGAATCCATGTGTTACAGAAAAGTGTCATAACACTGAACATCTATACTAATAGAAAAAAAAAACCAGCACTGAACTTACTGACCTGTATACTTTGTAGGTAGAATTGTATCTTACATGAATTTCAAATGAGCATAATATCCATGTGGAATGTTGGAGACCTTCTCATATTTATACTCACAACAATAATAAACACTATTAAACTTGAGGGTTCTTTGACCATGCATCTTCCTCATGAAATAATGTGAAATGCCAACTCGGTGCAACAAGGTAATTTTATCGATGTATTCTTAGCTCCGCATGTTTCGGGTACATACGCCCATCATCAGGAGCAGTCGCATGGCACCATCTGCACGGTACACATGACCTACGCAGCGGCCCTCAAGACCACCACCCACCCAAACTCGGTGCAGAAAACCATATGCTGCAACTCAACATCTAATGCTCCTGATGATGGGTGTGTGTACCCGTAACATGTCGAGCTAAGAATACATCAATAAAATTACCTTGTTGCTTCAAGTTGGCATTTCACATTATTGCACCATTAAACTTGTTGATTAAAAGACGGAGAATATGACAGAAATATCCGACATCTATAAACAAACCAAATATGATAACAAATTCCATAACAAGCATGCAGTAACACACAACACAATTTTTTATGTACAGTACAAGTACTTTAATCCAGCACACCCGATAGTTCAGCATGTGAGGAAAATAGTCCAAAGACCAGAAGTTCCGCCATCCATTACTTCCAGTGCACGTACCAATTTCTTGATTTTATCTTGCGTTACCAGGACCTTATTGAGTCCATGAAGATATTATAATGGCTTCAAATGATCCAAAGATGAGTCAACAAGGTACTGCTGCCATTAGGAAACAGTCATCAGAAATTTAAACAAATTATGAGGCTTAAAAGTGCTGAAAGCCAAAGAACGGTTATGCCTTCATACAGCACTGCACTGTCAAATACCTACAATATAAAAAAAAATGGAAGAACCAATTACAGCTGTTTACGGCACCAAGTGAAAGTGTGAACAACCTTCCCAAGCGACATACAATGAAACAGACTAAACTGTCACAACTGGACGAGGTGTTGTGTAAGTGGTTCAACCCCTATCCTGCTAACGTGGAGAATATGGTGAGTTCCTAATAATGCCAGAAAATGGAAGATGGGATTTAATTCTGTGTTTAAAGGGTTAAGCCAACGTGTTCTTCAAGAAAACACAGGACAGAGCATACGATAATTGAAAAGACTAAGTACTATTATGATGAAATTATACGTAATTATTCGTAATTACTGACACGTGAACATTTTCTGAGGGCAGTAAAAATATATCATGTGTAACAACTTAGGTCAGTATGGGTAGTCTGATAATATAGAGTATTTGATAACACAGCACCTGTCTGGTTCCACTGGTGCTGGATTAAAAGATCTCTACTGTATCAATAAGAAATTAGAGTCCTATCACACTAGCCTGAATATATCTCCACCCTTCCATTTATCCAAACACAATTATAAATAATTTTTCTTGTATCAGCATCTCTAAAAGGCATGATGACAGCTTGCAGTTAAAACCGAAACATGTAACAGTGAATAAAGTGATAAAACTTGGTGTTTTGTGTGACTGATTTGATACGTGTACTTGCGATTTGTTAACACCAAAGAGGACATGTAATCTTAAAATATTTGTCCTCATTACTACACTGAGAATGACTCTGTGGTTCATCCCACCACCTCTCTTCCAGTGGGAAGTAACTCCCTGGAAGAGAAATATATACTGTACCTCCCCCACGTATCCACTCCATCACAACTCAAAGGCCGCAGTTCATCATACGGATATGCGAACTTCAAGTAACCATTGTATGCGTGCTGAAACATCTGGCGAACCTCTTCTCTGAAAAAATAAACGCTGATGTAACAGGCTTATTGCAGGTACATGAACATGTAACATTTACGCAGCACTATGCACGTGCCTTTATAACAGTAAATTTGGACTCATGCTAGACGTAACAAAACCAATTAGTCTCTGTTCTTGTGTAACTGATACCAACTAATTATACCATATGCAGTGTGGGATAGGGTACCCAAGGACTGAACATGGCTCACTTGGCTGTCTTACAATGCATGCCTTCACTCCACATACTGATATCCTCAGGACTTCTGCATAAAAGACAATGATTACACACATACGTGCACGTGCAGACACATACACAATGTATGTACATGAAAGGCACGCTTCCCATCTCCCATACACAGACTTAACAGAATATGAAGAAAAAATCACTGGTGATAAACCTACAACTAGTAATGAACAAACAGAACAGACACACAACTAAAATGTAAAGGAACTATATAAATGCTATGTATTTATTCCAGCAATTATGACACATCCTTCCACACTCTGGTATGATTTTTTGGGAAGTATAAAACAGCCAAAACAATACTACACCAATCTTCTCAAACAACTGAAAATAAACTAATATATGTTAAATACACACACATACACATGCACAAAGGGTCAAGTGTGGTCAAAGTACATGGGTCACTCATGTCCCTGCCCTTCTTGTATTCTATTCTTTTCTACTCTATACACACACACACACACACACAATGTCCAGAAAATAAACATGCATTTCTAAATTTGTTAATTAACAATGATGTCAATTACTAAGATTACATACCAACAGTTACAGATGAATGAAATACTAGTATGGAGCACTGGGTGAATAATATCGACAAGTAAAAAATCAAAATCCTACAAAAGAAAAGTCTGTCCCACTGCCATGCTGTCCATGACAAATCCCACTTGAATTGGTCTGGGAGGGAATCCAGACCTCTGTGGTGACCGAGTGGAACACATTTTTTTCCGCTAAGAATCTGGGCCTAACGGTCATACAAAAAAACATCAACATTACAGTTTACATGGACTATGCAAGATTTTTTAGTGTATGGAGGATCTGATGCGGCTACAGTAACATCCTTGGATACAGAGACACTGTAAACAATATCGGTCACAGAGTACTCTAACCGAGAAGAGCTAAAGTACTTGGAGAAGAACTTATCCCACTGTCATTCTGTCCACCACAAATCCCTTGGCTAGAGTTAAACTCTATGTTAGTTTATCGTTCAAGATCTGAGAACATGTCAGCGTTACTACATACAGTACTTGTAAATATCGTCGCTTTTCTAATTACATGGCTGCGAAATGCTTGCAAAAGCGAACATGCCTAGACTAAATCAGCGCTTATGCCCAGATTACGTACAGTCATATAATGAAAGCCCTATGTGTGTGTCCAACTGGGTCACCAAGAGAATCAACCACCACGCACAAACATGTCGATTAAAAATTGCTACGTAATACTGTCACTGGAACTCACTGGAAACTACGCTGCACTTACCGAAGGTTTTGCAACTCCTTTCTATCATATTTACGAAGTCCGTATACAAAATTTACACTAAAAAATCCAGCACAAAAATAAATTAAGCAACCACACCACCTAAGCCACATCATCTCGCAAATTCAATCATTGCTATACAGTGCAACATTGCCGACTGGTCCTACTCCCCAACTCGTTAAGCCAGTACGCACATGACACCTAAACGCATGGATCAGCCTAAACGCACGGATGATATATCTTCTCTCCAAGCGTAACGATATTCCACGGCAAAGTTGGTTCATCCCTGCGCTGAAGCGTGCGTGACGAGAATAGTCGCGCTACAGTCGAATATCAAATATTGCAAGCCAAGTCACGGACCATTTGTATTAATCCACAACACAAGGCTATCATTTTTATTACGAATTAGAGGTATAATTTGGACGCGAGCTGAAACACTCCAAGCGTCACTATCAATCATGCACAGCACTTGGCGTGGATAATTTGGTTTTTGGCGACTCGCTACGTGGCGGACCATCCTGAACAGTGTGGGTTCGAGATTTTCTGCCCTCCATATCCGTGTAGACCGGACCTCAGGGCTATCCAGCGTCTATAATGGGTGTTGTAGCTCTTCACGGAAATAAAGTGGACGGAGCGTGACGTTAACCATCCACTCCAATCTAACGCCGAGGTTCAGCAGAAGTAGTAGTTGTATTCCTACTCCCACATCTGTGCCAATAATGGGACGTCAAGGGTCGACCTTTACACTACTTAGCATAGCCTCAAATTATGTTACTCCGTGATTCCAAGGTTTTTATGACACATTCTCCTCAGTTTTTTTTTTTCTTTTCCATTTCTTCCAAAAAGGAGGGTCAACAGACCTTAAATATTTCTGAACTCGACTCTAAGTGCCCCAGTTCCACGCTTGAAAAGGAGATTCGGTAAGCTCCAGGGCTGGTCTGGATACTTTGGAGAGAGGTCTCCCTGTTGAGAATTGGCCCAGAATTCCTACCTTGTCCAACCTGTAGCCTAGTCACTATTCCAACCGAGCTATCGCTATACCTCTCCCACCTGAACCTTTTTCTTCCAGTAAAGAAAACATTCCTCATGGCAAAGCAAGTTTCTTTTTATCAATACATTACATGTGAACAGTAAAAATTCATAATGCTTTGGGCTTCACGTAACTGTGCCCAGGGGCAATTTCATTAAGTCTCCACCAATTTAAAAAAAAATCTAATTCTTAAAATAGAATTTCCTACACATTAATGTGAAATGGACTTAATAAATTGATTTACCTAATACATTATAATAAAGTGTCTCCTTTTTTTTTTCGACCAGTATGGTGGTGTACATTTTAAGAAACTGATCCCCAAGAATAAACTGTAAACCAGCATTACTACATTTGCACCTTACAGTGTCTGTGGGATAATGGGGGGCAAAACTGACCTGCAGAGTGGAGTCTGGATGACTGCTTTCTCCTCATGGCAATTACCTGCTCAAAACAATCTTTAATACCATCTATGATGGTATTAATAATAACTTCAGGTGCAGATATATTGACAAAAGACATGTTGTGATAATTAATGCCGAAGCACAGAATACCGTATGCGTATTTTCAATTAGGTCACTTGCCATTATGACCCAATATCCCTAATGAATATCAAAAGTCCCACCATCGCCCAAATTCAGAGACCAGTTATATTAAAATATTAAACATACAAATGCACCCTCCTGTCACTTTTATTCTCATGTTCTTACATAAGAACATACGTCATTCAGATACAGGAATAAGATAGGGCTGTCATGACGGCTCCAATTCCCACAACTTTTTAAACAGCATCACTGTTCTGTATAGTTCAACACCAGAGTAACGTACTGCCATGAAAGTTGGCATAACCCAAATTTGAATTGTGTTGTCAGCCAGCAGACTGTCGAGTACGCAGTATGTGGGCACCGAGGTGCAGTAAGCCCCCTGGATCCAACACTACTTTGTGCATGGATTTGACTAAAAACAAATGACTGTCCTTCCATACCCTCCCTACTCACCAGATTTGGTATTCCGTAAATTTTTGCTTTTTCAGACACTCAAGATGGCCATAAAGGAATGGATATTTACTGATATTACCATAATTTGAGCAAAATCGCGGGACGCACCTGCACAGTTTTAATGTATGTCATCATGCATTGCATATACTGGCATGATGACTGGGCTTGCTGTATGAAGTCCCAAAATGACTACTGTGAATGGGACAATATTGGATAGAAGACGTCATTATAATAGAAAAATAAATTCAGCCCAGGAACTACTTGACTGGACTGTGTATGAGAGATGGAGACTGATCAATTACATTATCAATGTAGTTGTGTTGTTACTGCACTGTCAGTGCCATTACAAGGCACAAAGCTGCAACCTTGTCCTTTTCAATTCAGCCAAGTAACTCCAACACACAACTTCATCTCAACATACTTGACGTAGGGATCAGATATCAATGTGCTGAAGTATTAAAATATCTCAACACTACTTGAGCTATGGTTCATATGTCAATCCTTTCAAGTACTCAAACTGCCCAAGCATATGACATATTCCTAGGTTTATCTACACATTTTGTAATTACTGCATTAACTCTGAACTTCAAAGTGCTGCCAGTTTTCTACAGAATGTTTCTTCCCCTGAATTCAAATATATTACCAGACAAATACTAGACATCTTTAGGTACTACAGTGTGAAAACCATTTCCAATCCCCTAGTTTGGGCTAAACAAAATTAAATCCCCTCTTCCACAATTACATTAATTACATTAAAAAATTCCATGCTTTAAAAATTAAAAAATGACAGAGCATTTCCTCACTGAAGGAAGTCATAATATTCCTTTTGGCTGTATTCCTCCAGGTTAGGATGTTCGGCTATGCATTTGGTTTTATCCCCACACAACTTTATTCATCTGACCTTAAAATATGACATATAAACCTTTAATACTTAATACTTCTCACATCAAGACAAAAACATTCCCCGCATCTGCTTTACAACATTTTCAACACAGCACAATCATATTACTGCAGTGTGCCCTCTGACTCCAACTTGGTGCCTGACAATGTCAACTTCTCGTAACATGAATTTACAAGTGGCAGGAACTGTGCAACTTCACTTGGATCGATCAGTTTCGATGGTGGAACCTGCAACAGCCAGCATTTTAAATAAAATGTGTCCACAAAAAGGGAATACACAAATTAACTTTACTTGAATATTCTATGTTTTGTTGACCGTGCATCCCTGTATAATCTTGTAAATACAGCCAACTCGGTGCACATTTTTTCTTAGTATGTTTATTTCTTTTCTCTACATGTTTCGGGCGACTATGTGCCCATAATCAGGAGAAACAGCTGTATTTATGCAACACTTGGTACTTGTTATTCTGTACCATGTGTCGCACAGATATAGTTATTTCTCCTGCTGATGGGCACATAGTCGCCTGAAATATGTAGGGAAAAGAAATAAACATACTAAGAAAAACTGTGCACCAAGTTGGCTTTATTTACAAGATTTACTCCAGTACTTACTCCAGAAGATGTAGGCACCATAATCGTTCAGAATGCCGAGAGCTACATGCCCAGTGACACAGCATTACATCCCCGACGATCTGTGTATGCAGCAACACCACTGTGAGAACATCACAACTTGAAATTCATTTCATTTATGAAAACAAAACACAGTGAGGTTCCAAATGCATTGTTAACAGTTCTGCAATCTACAGTCACGTGTAAGTACATAAAATTCAATACTGAAGTGCCTCGGTGTGACTACAGCCATAAGGAATGTAACAGAGCCGCTGAATTTCCCTGTATGCATTGAAGAGAAAGTCCAACTGTAGTACGATGTGAGGCCAGCACATTAATCAATGAGTTAAACTACATTTTACTTGAATAAAGGTAGACCAACTTGATGACACTTGCTTTATTATCTACTGCTCAGCATGTTTCAGATGTTAATACATCCATCTTCAGGAGCTTGCGACTACTTGGTGCGTTATTGTGTAGACTGTATTGTGCTGTAATGACAGAGGTCTATGTGTTAATTTATTTATCTAGTGGTAAGTGTTATACCTATATTATATGTCGTGTGTGGCTGTGAGTGAGTGTGTTCCTGCAAGCGTGTGGTGTCCTGTGGTTCTTGAACATTTTGTGTGTGGTATGTTTTGGTGTTTTATGCATCTGTATTGATGATTATATGCATGAGCTGT